>SDBV01002070.1_pt1 | contig 30094 bp, 26 predicted proteins | sample 2277081 | NCBI WGS metagenome assembly SDBV01 (sample SAMN10402039, study PRJNA504765) | marine sediment metagenome | isolation source: marine sediment core GS10_PC15, 223 cmbsf | place: Arctic Ocean: Southern Knipovich Ridge | collected 2010
GATGAAGTCCGTGAGGTGGCTCAGGAGCCCGATGCCCCAGGCGCCCATGGGGTAGAGAAACCACGGGTGCCCGCCGGGTGTCGTCAGGAAATAGATCAGAAACAGGAGGCCGTTGACGCCCAGATAGACGCTCAGGTGGATGGGAAACGACGTAGACTGCGCGAGCTCTTTGTCGAGCCGATCGGACTCGTCTTTGCGCTCGAGGTGAGATGCGGGCCGCACAGGTGACGGCGAATGCCGACCTTCGGGGGAGCGCTCCTGCGTCATGCTTTCGGGTGCTTGCGATTCGATTTCAGGCTCCTCTTCCCGCCGGTAGCGCGGCGGTTCGGGTGACCGGGGCCGATGCCGATGCTCCCAGGGACGGTGGCTTGTCTGATGATCCATGGACTTGAAATCGGAGAAACCGTATTCGATTTCGCCGTTCTCCGTATCGATGCGGGTCAGTATGCCCCGCTCCGTAAGCCGGCCCAGGATGTTCGCGACCTTCTGGCCGGCCCCTGGAAAGAACTCTTCTATCTGGCGCAGCGGGACATGCCGTCCTTCGAATTTGATGTGATTGACGATCCTGTCCCGCAGGCCTTCGGAGCCGATATTAGGGCTGGAACCGGAACCGCCGGCCGCCGCGGGGCTTCCGTCGGCCTTGGCCCGGGAAGAGCGGGTCAGGATTTCGTAAGCGTAGACTTCCTTGTTGATGCTCTTCAAGCTCGCGCGTCCCAGGTTGACGATGTCCAGCCCCAGCTTGTTGGCGATCTGGTTGTAGACATCTCTCGAGATGCACACCCGTCCGGGTTTGCAGATCGATTGCAGGTGGGAGGCGATGTTGACGCCTTCCCCCAAAGCGTCGTTCTCGAAGAACCAGATGTCCCCCAGATGAATGCCGATCCGCAGCCTCAGGCGCTTTTCGTCGGGAGAATCACGGTTGAAATCGAAGAGGCGGTTCTGGATAGCGACGCCGCATTTAACGGCGTCGATGGTGTTCTTGAACTCGATGAGCAGCGAGTCGCCCATGGTTTTGATGATCGTGCCATTGTACTTCCCGGCCAGGCCGAAAATGAGGTCGGTGTGGTACTCCAGGCGCTCGAGGGTCGCCGTTTCATCGGCCTCCAGCATGCGGTTGAAACCGTAGATATCCGTATGCATGATGGCCGCCAGGCGGTAGTCTTTTTGAGATTTCCCCATAACGTTAAGATAGAATCCCGTCCCTGTTTAGTCAAGAATACGCGGGAGCGCCTCACCGTTTGGGGCAGCGCGGCCTGCGGCTTCGATCGCCGGGCACTCGCGGGGTTTGCGCCTTTCGATTGAATCGCTCTGCTTGATGTTTCGATTTGCTTGCCGTAGACTGCGGCTGTGAAGCAGAAGATTCGGTATATCTGTGATTCCTGCGGTCACGAAGAGCCCAAGTGGATGGGCCGGTGTTCGGCCTGTGGCAGCTGGAACTCTTTCGCAGAGGCCGCGGCAGCTTCGAGGGCGACGACAGCGACGGTGTCTATCCCATTGTCCGCCGTGCAGACCAGGCCCGCCGCGCGAATAGACACCGGCAACCCGGAGCTCAACCGGGTCTTGGGCGGCGGCTTCATGAGAGGCTCGTCTGTGCTCATTGGCGGCGAGCCCGGCATCGGCAAATCCACCTTCATGCTGCAGCTGGCATCGACCCTGAAAACGAAGGGCAGGGTCCTCTACGTTTCCGGTGAAGAGTCAGCGGCCCAGCTGCGGATGCGGGCCGATCGCCTCGCGATAGAACAGGAGAGAATCGAGGTATTTTGCGAAACCGACCTGGATGCCGTGCTTAGGGTCGCCGACCTGGTCAAGCCCGTGCTTATCATTGTGGATTCCATTCAGACGATGCACAGCGCGGAAACGAGCTCGGCCGCGGGTTCCGTTTCCCAGATTAGGCAGTGCACGCAGGAGGTGACGGCCCTCGTAAAGCGGTCCGATGCCTGCCTCTTCCTGGTCGGCCACGTTACCAAGGAAGGCCTCATCGCCGGGCCCAAAGTTATCGAGCACATGGTGGACACGGTGCTCTACTTCGATGAGGCCGAAATGGGTGTCAGGTTGCTGCGGCCCGCGAAGAACAGGTTCGGCTCTACAGAGGAGATCGGCATATTCAAGATGGAAAGTCGCGGGCTGATGCCTGTCAGCGACCCGGCCCTGCTCTTTCTCGAGCACAGGAAGGGCGACCTGCCGGCCGGTGTTGCGGTTGCCCCGATATACGAGGGGTCGCGGATCCTCTTCGTTGAGATCCAGAGCCTGGTCGTGCCGGCAAAAGGCGGGCTCTCGCGCGTGTTCTCCGACAAAATAGATTCGCGACGGGTGTCCCGTATTGCCGCGGTGCTCGAAAAGCAATTGAGCGTGCGTTTCTCCGATCACGACATCTACGTCAACGTGGCAGGCGGCATGCGCATTGAAGAGGTCGCCGTCGATCTGGCCCTGGCATTGTCGCTCTACTCCGCCAGGACGAACCTCCCGCTGCCCGCCCTCTCCGCCGTAGCAGGAGAAGTCAGCCTGGCCGGCGAAGTCAGGGATGTGTCCCACATGGCGGGGCGCTTGAAAACGTCCCGCGAGATGGGCTTTCAGCGCATCATCGGGCCCGGAGGTGACAGGGGCAAGCCGCTGCCAGGGCAGGAGTGTGTCGGCACCCTGAAAGACGCCGTGCGCGCGGTATTTGTGGAGAACTGAGGTGTTCGAGGGATCGGCGTGGGTGAGCCACTAACTTAAAATCTCGACCAATTTTCAGCGTTTTTGAGCAATTCACGGGCATGCGCTTCGCTGTCACATGAAGTCACTATAAACAATCCCTTTGCTGACAGCTCTTCAAGCAGCTTGTCCATCAGTGCCTGATCCGCCAAACGGACTTCATCCGGCCTGTCCATGACATCAAAGAGCAGTTGCTCTGTTCCCCTTAATTGGGCTAAGATATCACCACAACCACTTAGATTAGTCACAACCGGAGCCAACGCTTTTCCATTTTTGCAATAATCTATAGCCGCTTTCTGCTCTGCGACGGCAAATTGATAATGCTCGTTATGCTCATCAATAACAAGCGAGTCATAATCAAAAGTGTCTCCAGTCCATAATGGATGTAGCCAGACTGTAGTTTTTGCAAAATCAACTTCTGAGCCCAGGAAAGCGCCAAGTTGTTTGTGCATTGAGTACCTGGAAGACCATTGCGGGAATGCCTCTCCTCCAAAAAATGTACCCTTGTTATTGATCTCGGACATGGCTCTATAATAAACTAAATCGCGCCATGCATCTTTAGCGGACTTTTTACGTATTGGTTTGCTATTTTCCAAGTCCCTGAAACCATCACGTGGCGCGGTTGCCCATAAACCACAACGCCTTTCGTTTTCACTTGCCCACCAGGATTTAAAAAAGTTTTTGGCTTCTTCCCAGTCTGTTTTATATTGTAATATCATGATTGCCTCCCTGCATTCGTTGGAAAACCCACGTCGAGAGAGAGGAAGATGTCGGATGCATTGCGCACTGTTTTTTCCGTAGTCGCCGGGAATTCCTTAGCACCTGCTTCGGAGCCCGATCAATACCCCAGCCTTTTGAGCCTGCTGAAAGCAGCCTCTTCTTTTTGGTCTTCTTCCGATTTTTCCGCTTTCAGCTGCACCACCCATTCGTACCTTGCCGGATCCAAGTGCCTCCCATCAAAACCCGGGAAATCCGGCCCGAATCGAAAGACCCGAAAGGTCTCCGCCGTCGTCTGCCAGTCGTAGTTCCAGTACGGCGGGTGGTTCGTCATGAACGGATTGATATACTCCCACACGATCTCCTTTTCCGGAGTAACCTCGAAGAACCTTCCCTTCGTCGATTCGCATACGAGGGTGTTTCCGTTAGGTAAGCGTTGTGTTCCACCACAAACCGGTGTGTAGAAAAGATTTTGCCTATCGCGGTAATCCCACTCTATTTCATCAGTTTTTGGGTTTATTTCGAGAATCGCGGAGTACTCCTCTTCTGAAATGCCGGCGGGCGATATTTCGAGGTCGCTGCCGATATACGGCTTCCGGTGAAATCCATTGTCAAAGAGCAGGATATTTCCGTTGGGCAGCACCGAGCAGTGGTGCGGGTGCCCGATCGAATGTTTGGGTCCCCACCGCCAGGTGATCTCTCCGGTTTTGCGGTCGAGGATTGCCAGCGTATTGAGATAGCGCAGGGTAAACACGATATCGCCGTTCGGCATGATGTCCATGGCGTTGGTGTATCCCCAGATGCTCCTCGGGCAGAGCGGGCAGAGGACGTCAGTATCCGGATCCAAGTGCTCGTAGTGCTTCCACTCCCACACCACTTCCTTATCCGGCGTAATCTCCTGAAAAGAACAGCTGTAGATCTTGCCGTCGAGTTCCGTACCGGCGACCCCTCCCCGCACTTTCGCCGCTATATGCTCAGGTACTTCGACATAGCGGTTTATGAGGGTGTTTCCGTTTCCCAGGCGAAGGAAGTCGTGGTTCAGCCAGGGATCGTCGTATCGCCATACTTCGTTGCCGTCCCAATCAACCTCCACGAGCTCGGTGGCGTTGCCTCCGAAACCTTCTATGGCGTTCGGTCCTCTTCCCTGCCACAATACGTTACCATTGTCGAGCAGCCTGCCGTACGGGCCGGGCATGTGCTTCATCTCCCAATGCTGTACAACCTCTCCACGCATGTCGATCAGCCACGCGTCTTTTCCGTACATCGTGGCGAAAAATGTATAGCCGTTATATGCTTTTGACTCGTTGTACACTTTGACGTCGTTGAAACATCTTCTGCTGTAATGCATTTTTGTTGGGTCCTCCGTTTCGGTCCCCTCTATATGATTTCTATGCCCAGAATTCCGCAGAGGTCATGCAGTTCCTCGACGTGATCGCCGTAGGCGATAATGTAGTGCTGGCTCATGACTTTCTGCGCGAAGTCCTCCACCGGCGTGTCGAGAACCACCTCGAGGCTCGGAAGCTGCGGCGCAGGAGGGCTCCAACCCGCCTCCTCCCAGCTTCTCGGCGTAATCGCCTTACCGGTAACTATGTGCATCTGGTATCTATCCCCGGTGCTGCCGAGCCTGCACATCGTTACCCGTCCGGTTTTTACCTTCGACACATTCAGGAGACCTTCGGCGAAATCGCCGAAGCTGGTAGGCAGCACGGTTACATTGCCGTCCACCACCTCTTTTGGAACATAATCCGGAACCCCGATGAGAACACGGTCCTGCATGAACTCGTAAAACTCCATGTACGCGCCGATCTGGCCGGTAAGGCTTTTTACCATTACCTGGGTTACGGCGCCCAGGCTGTCGTTCTCCGGCACAGTCGGGATATTGAGGTTTTCAGAGAGGAGCATGAATACCATCGAAGGAGGATAGCCGGCGAGTTTCTTCATACCGTCGACATCGATAAGTGAAACGGCCTTGAATCCCCTTTCCTCTATCTTTTCTTTCACCGCCAGATAGTACCGAGCTCCTTTCGCCAGGGTGCTGTCCTGAGCCGGTTTCTGAAAGCTCCACTCCTTTCTTACCTTTTCGACGACTTGCGATACTTCACGCTCCGGCAAGGATTTGATCTTCTGCTCGATCTCCAGCATTTCAAAAAACTCGATGTCCGGTCCTATTCTGCCTTTGAGCGACACCCCGTCGAACATGGTCCCGTACAGATTCATGTCCCGGAATCCCATCATGCCGATCTTTGTGCGCTTCAATTGATCCGCCGCCTTGGCGGCCCGGGCAAAGGAAAGCACCTTCTCGAAACATGAGGGAGAATCGATCGAGTTGTACACATATTTAAATGTGAACCCCATATCCTGCATGGGTTTTCGAAGCGCGGTTGTACCCGCCTGATCGGCGGTCGTAACGAGCCTTTTTCCCTCCATCCATCCGGTAAGTCCCCACAGGACCATGGGCTTTTCCGAAAACTCGGTAATTATGTCGATTACCGCGTGAGAGGGAATCCAGCCGGCCAGGCAAACGATTAATAGCTCGAAATCCTCTCCCTTCAGTTTATTAATCGCCCGTCGTACGTCTTTTCCTTCAGGATCGTCGCTTACCGGATCGACATACACCAGCTCCAATCCAGCCTTCTCGAGCTCCTGTTTGGCGGCGTTGCACTTACGCTCAATCAGATTGCGCGGCGTATTAACCTCGCCGAACCCGACGAACCCCGCTTTGATGGTATTCATTATCTCTCATCCTTCATATTCAATTCTTTGACTACACGCTTGAGATGGTCCCGTCCTGATTTTATGCGGTCCATCATCTGTTCCTCATAAGGTATGCTCTCGTACTGCTCCGGGTCGGGGAGTTGTCCGGATAAAATCTTCTTCTGGCACTGCCAGGCAAGCTTCACATAATCGGCCAATTCTCCCGCCGAAAGCTCCGGATCGACGCTGGTTTCTCGCCAGGCGGGATCGAATATCGGCATTTCTCTGAACCACTTGTGATCCTCAATGCTCAAGGACAGGTTGGGAGAGTACTCGTTCAATATCGAAAGGACCGCCTCCCAATCAACCACGCCTTCTCCCGGCGGACGACCCTGCCGCACGCACCCCCGGTCGTTGAAAAAGATAATTACATCTTTCGCGTGGGTCAGATGGGTGTACGGAGCTACGCGTTTAGCCGCCATTACGGGATTTTCGGCGTAGCGCAGAACGTTGCCCGTATCTAGACAGATGCCGGTGAAATCCGGTCCGACCTCCTCGACCACGCGCACTACCTCAAACGTAGTAGCGTCGCCATGATTTTCCAGATTGACCCTGGCGCCGCTCGCCCTGAGAACCGGCCTTAATTTTTTAAGAACCCGGGTGACCGAGGCGAGATGCTCTTTCCACGGAAATTCGGACTCGTAGCGGTCCATCGCGCCGGCTATGCAGGAGTGGAGCTCACGCCATCCGCACGCGACGGCGGCTTCTATCTCTTCGGTCAGACGGGTCAGGAGCTCTTGCTCTGCTTCCTTCCAGTTACATAAGTTCGGCGATGTGACACTAACGTGGCAATAAATGTCCAGACCGTCCGCGTGCGCCTTGATTTCTTTCAGCTTGCCCCTGTCGAGGTTTTCGCTCAACCCGCGGACGCCGCCGAAAAGGACTCCCTCGAGCTCATTTTCCTTGACAAAATCACACTTCTCAAACGGGCCGAGATTCAAATCCCGTATGGTAAAACCGTCCAACCCAACCTTCACGTTTCCACTCCTTCGGCCTCCAGGACCTTTTTAATCAGGGGCGAAGTCGTCTCCCACGGCTTCGGCTCGATGGGAAGCGATATCCATCTTTTTTCGGCTACGGACATATAAGCAGCTTCCGACACCTCCACGGTGCCGCGACACGCCCCACCCGCCGTGGGAAGGTGCGCCTTCATCCCAAGAAGGCTCTTGAGCCATTCACCGATGCAGCCCTCATGACCGGAAAGATCCCCTGTGGGCACCGGCGTAAAACCTTTCGCATCCAGCTTCGCGTCTTTCAGGCTCCCTAAAATCGGCGGAAGATCGGTCTCTTCGTGAAGCCGCAGGAAGGTTCCTTTACCTGACATGTAGTACGCCTCGCCTTTGTCTCCGCATACATGCACGAGCTCATACCAGAGAGGATTCCCACCTCTTCCGCTGCGGGTGAACCAGTTGATCGCCAGCTGCGCGAGGGCGCCCGACTTCATCTGCGCGGTAATAATCCCGACAGTTTCACCTTCCATACGTTCGGGGAGAACTTTGAGCATACAGTTCAACGTGTCGACTTCCCCGCCGAACCACCGTAGCGCGTCGATCTGATGGCTCAAACATACGTTTATCGCGCCCCCGCCGATGCCGTCCCGCACCCGCCGCCAATGGTCCTTCGGGAGGGCGACATCCTGGTTGTGCTCGAGCTTCCAGTAAAAGGTTTTGCCGAGCACACCGGAATCGACGATATTTTTCAGAGCACGCCACTCGGAGCCGTACCGCCTGTCGTGGCAGACCACGAGCGATACGCCGGCCTCCTCGCATGCCGAAATCATCCGGTCGCATTCATAGATGTTCCTGGCCATGACCTTTTCGACCAATACATGCTTTCCAGCCTTCGCGGCCGCAATCGTCGACGGCATATGCATAAAGGGTGGCAGAATATTGTCGACCGCCTCCACATCGCCCATTGCAAGAAGCTCATGATAGTTTTTGCATATAGTTATATTTTCTCCGAAAGCCTCCCGTATGCCTTTGTGGGTTTCCGGATTCGGGTCTGCCACGGCAACGACCTCTCCCAGGTCAGTCCATCGTTTGTACCCGCGAACGTGTGCCGGAAATATCGTTCCCGCACCGAGTATGCCGATTTTCGCTTTTCTCATCACTTATGTTACCTCCAGCTCATATTCCGTCCGCAGGATATAATCTATTGAGTCAGTCTCACAATCAAGCATCAGCATCCTCGTACCTGATATGTAGACATATCTGCCTCCGTCGCGGAATGCACCGGGAATAAGCGGCAGCATGGGTTCCCAGGCCATCGGCATGGTAATGCCAACGGTTTCTGTGCCGGCTTGCTTATACTTCGCCATTGCACCAACATAAAAATCATACCATTGGTCTGTAGTGCGCAGCTTCGGATATCCCATCATTTCAAGGGCTTTTATTTGGACCGGCATATCGAAAGGCACATTAACGAGCTCGTGCATACTCGGAGATCGTTCCGGCCAAAAATAGATTTTACCGTCCCCGGCCATGTGACGGATATGCGGTATCTGCTCCTTCAATGTTTTTTTGAAATTGGGTCCGTATTCTTCTACCAAGTTGTCCAGTTCATATAGTGCCCCGGCATTGATATACTTCTTGAGTATTTCCGGCGACCGATGGAAGGGGACGATTTCGGGATAATCACCACCCGCCAGCCACAAGCTGACTTTCTCCTGCCAATTGCCGGTATACTGCTCAAATTCGAAATCGATATTAAACTTTTCCCTGATCACGGCGCCAACCGGAGTGTCAGAGAACAGCGTGCTTAGGCCTCCATCCAGCACCTTAATTGTATAGAGCGAGTCACCTTCGGTGGTGCCTTCTTTTTGTCCCCTGGCGCTAACAGAGAACAACGCCACAACACAAAGCAACGCCACGATAAGCAGTTTGACTTTCATTCTTTTCATAATTCTTCTCCTCCATGTTCTTCGTTCTGTCAACCTTTTATAGACCCAATCAACAGCCCTTTTACGAAATACTTCTGCAAAAAGGGATATACTGTCGCGATTGGAATGATGGTTATCACAGTCATCGCCATCCGAAGTCCCCGGGGAGTCATGGCCGCTTGCCCCTGCTGCGCCAAGTCCTCGGCCGATTGAATTTGCGCCTCGGCCTGAATATAGTTGACCAGGACGTACTGCAACGGGTGCAGCCGGCTATTGCCCGCATTACGATAAGGAGGATAAAGGCCGGCGCAAGGAGCAGAAAGAGATACCGTTGCGCGTGGAGTTTTCTGGCCAAGCTTTTCCTTATAGTGCGGCTACGCACGGACATGCTCTCCTGGTATTCGATCCGTGATGGAGACTATTTTACCACAGTCATTTTACTTGTCAAGTGAGTTTGCATATTATTCGCCATTTTTATAGTCATTTTGCACTTTATTGCCGCCAACGCTCTCCCTAATAAACGCGAGGGGCAAAATCATGATAAATGGCATGTACGACTCTCACCGCAAAGCGGCGGATGTCATGAAAGAGAGACTCATCCACCGTATGAAACTGGCCGGGGTTCGCGGCCGCTACACGGCTATCGGCTTTGTCAATCCGATGAAGTGGTCGAAGACGTAGTACCCGCCCCCGCGAATCAGAAGCTCGGCGTCGAATGAGCTCCTCCTGAATTTGACCTTTTCCACGAGATTCAGATAGGAGTTGGCTCTTGCCTTTTCCAGAGCGCGATCGAAAATATCGCCTAATTGCTCGATTATCCTCCCTCCGTAAAAAACCACCTCGGGACGGCTTATCGTAACGAAGTTCCGTATCGCCACCTCGATAGGGGTAGAAATGGCGTCGATAAACGCATCTTTTTCCGGGCCGCCTTGGCGCAGAAACCTCTCCACCGGCAGCAATACGGGATCGCATTTCCACACATCCTTCGAGCATGTGTCGATTTTCGCCTTGTTCGGTTTTTTCGTCTTGGGATGGGCCTTCTCGAACGCACGCCATATGGCCCGGGATGAAGCGTATGTCTCAAGGCACCCTCTGCAGCCGCACACACACTCTTCACCGTCGGGATCGATCACCATGTGGCCCAAATCGCCGCTGGAATCCTCTTTTCCATAACCGATTATACCCGAATGGAACATCTCACTGCCGATTCCGCGGTCGAAGTAGAGGTATGCGATATGATTTTCGGCCTTGATTGTATCGCTCAGTATTTCGCTTAGCAGCGCGGCATCGGTGTGATTATGAATGTGGGTGTCGATTTCAACCGCCATTTCCACGATATCCCGGATCGGTACGATGTCCCAGTTGGGCTGTTCCATGTGGTGCGGGTGAATCATGATGCCTTTTTCTTTGATCAGCGGCCCGGTTACGGAAAGACCCAACCCGAGTAACTTCTTTTTTTCTATGCCCTGATCCTCGGCTAACTGCTCAATCGCCTGTTTGTAGAACGCGGCCACGTCGGTCGGCTTGTCGTGGGCTTTCAATCTCGCCGACTTCTGTGCTAGAATATCACCGTTGATCGAGCAAATCCCGATCCCGTACGCATCCCAGGTAATGTAAGCTCCGATCGCAAAATAGGCGTTTGGATTTACCGTGTAGATGCTCGGTTTTCTTCCGGCAACGGCAGTGTCCCCGTCCGATTCGAGGACCAATCCCGCGCCTGCCATTCTCCTGAGCATTCGGTACACGGTCGAAAGCGAGCCGCCGGTCCTCCTGAGAATGTCGGCATTGGTTATCGGGCCGTGCTGATGTACAATCCTGAAAATGAGTTTTTCGGAGACTTTTAAATCTTTGATTTCCTCAAAAGATTTTATCACTTCTAATTAATTAACATAATTATGATTTTTATTCCATACCAGATTACTGAATAAATTCCATCCCGCCGACATTATCAATCCGAACTCGGTCCGGCGGCATCTTCCGATTTAGCGCTTTTTTCGCACGATGCCATGATTCCAGCGCCTCCGTACTCACAAAAGTATTCCTTCTCTTTGCACGTTGCGAAAGAGTGAGAACTCTTGCTCCCGGTACCGATTAAAATCAATCGGGAGGAAACTCAGATGGCGCTCCGGCACCTCGAGTTGCAGATCGTATAGGGCGCTAATAATCCTGCTTCGCTCATGCCAAGAGGCGACGGTGCCTCTCATGAGAATGAGAATTTCGATGTCGCTTTCCGGGCGGGAATCTCCGCGTGCTTCAGATCCATAAAGAAAAATCGCTTCAAGTCGATCACCGTAGAGATCCTGAAGATTGCGCTTGATTCGACCCAGGAGTTCGTTGCCTGGCGACATTACCTTCTCAATTCGGCCTCGAGGCGCCACTCTCGCCCAATACTAATAGCCAAGCTCAATCCTGCAAAGCGGGGGCCCCCCTCGTAAGCGCTGCTGTCGGAACTAAACATCAGCCCTCACCCTTTTAGGTGCGGGAGCAGTTCCGAATGCGCCCAGGGAATCAGCGATATGTCTGAGACGAGGTTCGCAAGATCAGCCGGCCCGCACGCGAGCCGCAGGCTAATAGGTTTTAGCCCAGAGGTTTTCGAGGAAGCGGTGCACCGGTAGGACGCTCACATCGCCGATATCGCGCGGTGAGCTGTCAAGAGAAACCACGATCCTGTTTGCGAACTGCTTCTCTTCCGCCAGCGCCCTCAAGCCCTTTAGATGTTTTCCGGTTACAAGGTCGGTGGCCTTTACTTCTATAGCCGTGTCATCGCCGATAAGAAAATCCACTTCATACCCGCTGCGCGATCGCCAAAAGGTCAGCTGTCTACGATCTCCGGCATAGGAGAGATAGGCCCTTATTTCCGTAAAAATGAATTGCTCCAGAGCCTTGCCGTACAGCTCGGTTTTGGGCGCCAGAGCCTTTCTGCCGGCAATGCTGTTGCTGACGCCCACATCGAATAGATAAAACTTGGGTCTGCTTACCGCTTTTCTCTTGCTGGTCTTTTTGTACGGATGCACCAGGCACCCTATTAGAGTGTCTTCGAGGACACGGAAATATTCCCTTACCGTGCGGGACGGCACCCCGCAGTCGCTGGCCACATTTTCGAAATTAAGCAGTTCTGCGCTGGATAGAGCTGCGATTTGCAGAAACCTGGAGAAGTTGCCTATGTTTCTGATTAGGCCCTCCGCAAGGATCTCCTCCTGCAGATAGGTCCCGCAGTAGGCCAATAGATCTTGCTCGGGTTCCTCCGAAAGATACATCGACGGGATTGTTCCCGTGTTGAGCGCCTTGTCGAGTTCGAAGCCGGGAATTTCCCGGGACACAAGCGGATAGAGGTATCTGGTCCTGGCCCTGCCCCCCAGCAAGTTGGCCCCTCCGCGCCTGAGTTTTCTGGCGCAGCTCCCTGTCAGAATGAAACGCATCCCTCTATCCTCAATGAGATTGTGCACTTCATCCAGGAGCATCGGCAGCTTTTGAATTTCGTCTATTACCACCGGGCCTCTCGGCGGGTTTTTGCGGGCCAGCAATTCCTCCCGCAAGAGCTGTGGCCTGCGGCTGAGCCTCAAATAGAGGTCTGCCAACAACAGGTTGTAGTAGGGGCTGTCGGGAAGAGTTTCCCGAATCAGAAAAGTTTTACCTGTTTGTCTGGGCCCAAACAGGAAGATCGATTTGTTTTCGCTTTCTTTTTTGAGGTCCAGTATCCGGGAATATTTCATCATACAGCCATGTTACCCTATTATGTTCAAATCCGCAACACCTCTGCGTAAAATAGGTTAAAATCCGCAGCATGTCTGCGCAAAACAGCCTGAAATCCGCAATGTGGTTGCGGAAATGACGCCAATGGCATGAAAAGTCGCAGTCTCTCGCGCTATTTTACGGAGAACATAGCTTCGGGACGGGTATCCCGGATAGCCGCCGTGCTCGTTCCCGTCCCTCTCGGCCAGGATCGAACCGTAGCCCCACTGAACATCGCACCGAGCATCCCACCCGTGCTCCGCATATCCCCCCCAGTAGGGGTAGGCGCATATCCCGCTCCTGGAGTCCTCCTCCCACCGTCCCCAATGCATGGCCGCTCTGGGAAAACCCTCTGCCATCTCATCCCCGATCCCTTCCCGCAGAGCGATCATGCGCAGGAAACGCTCGGGCACACCTCCGCGCAGATCGGTTTTCCTTCTGTACCGCCTTCCTTGCTCCAGTGCGGCGTGTCCGTGCAGAGGTCGCACTTCAAGGCCTTCTTCTGCTTCGGATCCCACGATATCCGGCTGGGCAGGTAGGGACAAGCCTTCATGCAGGATCGACAGCCTCGGCACAGCTCTCGGTCTATGATCCTCAGGTTGCCCTTCGAAACGTCCACGGTGAGGGCATCGTACCGACAGGCCTCGACACAGCTAGGGCGCACGCATTGCCTGCACTGCGCGATGACGACGTCGTGGGGAAAAGGTAAGAAAGAACTCTGGATGATCTGGATGCGTGCATGGGAGAGACTCGCTCGACCGTCGTGCGCCAGCGAGCAGGCCAGCATGCAGTTCAGACAGCTGGAGCATCGTGTGGGGTCGACGAGCAGGTATGCCCATGAGGGGGAGCTTTCATGCTCGGTCTTCGTGCTTTTTGTCATAGGCAGCCTCCTACCCAAGGGCGCGGCCCTCACCAGACCCGCATAAAGCACAGGCTGCACGGCCTGGGGCCGTAAGGTTGCGACTGATTGCAGAATTTATATCCCAGCGTGAGGAGAATCGTCAACAGGGGCCCCGGCGGAACGTTGCCTGTTGACTGTCAAATGCTGGCTACTCCGGACTCAGCCGCGCACCCGGTATCGCTCTAAAACGCCGTGGTCGATGTCGAGGCCCAAACCGGGTCGATCCGGGATTTGAACGGTGCCCTTTTCCGGCGAACAACCGTTGCGGTCGATCTCTTCTCTGAGAGCGTTGGCCGTTCGGTCGAGCTCGAGCATGGGCTCTGTGGGATACAGGGCCGGCGGGCAGGGCGGGATCATGGCCAGCATCTGTAGGGCCGCCGCCACGGCTATGCCCGTGCCCCAAACGTGGGGCATGCAGCGGGTGTGCCACGCATCGGCCATGTCGACGATCCGCAGCACCTCGCTTATGCCTCCCGCGGCACAGCAGTCGGGTTGAACGATGTCCGCCGCCCTGCCGCTGATCAGGTCGCGGAAACCGTAGCGGGTGAACTCGGCTTCGCCGGTGGCGATAGGCATGGGAGCGCGCTGCCGGAGCAGCTTGAAGCCTTCTATATCTTCGGGAACGATAGGCTCTTCGAACCAGGCGATTTTCAGGGGCGCCAGCCCGCGGCACACTTCGAGGGCCGCCGGTACGTCGTAGGCGTGGTTGGCGTCTACGGCCAGGGCTATACCATCGCCGACTGCGTCGCGGATGGCGCGGGTCAGCTGCACATCGTAGTCCAGGCCGAAGCCGATCTTGACCTTCATGGCCCGAAAGCCCTGCTCGACGTAGCCCCTGGCCTCCGCCACCAGGGCCGCCGTATTGTCGGGTGTGCGTTTACGGTACAGACCCGTGGCGTAGGCCTGCGCCTCGCGGCGGTAACATCGCCCTGCCAGCTTGTGGATGGGCACGCCGAAGTGTTTGCCGGCTATGTCCCAGAGGGCAATATCCACGGCGCTGAGGGCCTCGATCACGCTGCCTTTGCGGCCGTGGTCGCGCAATTTGTTGTACATCTCCAACCACAACGTGTCGCGGTCCAGCGGGTCGCGTCCCAGGAGAAGCGGGGCATACACCGTGTCGATGGTGGCGGCATTGACGAAAGGTGGCCCGAAAGCCTCGCCGTAGCCGACTGTGCCGTCGCCGCACTCGATCTCGACTACCATGGCCGAGCGGTAATCATACCAGAACTGCGAATAGGCGAAGGCCTCCCGTTCCGAGAGATCGACCCGCAGTACGTATGTTTCGATCTTTTGTATCGTCATGCTGATGCTCTCTCTTCCCTCTGCGAGACCGCCGGCTCATTGCGCCTGTCGGGTAACAAGCTAGTTTTTCTCTTCAGCGCTGTCAAGGCCGGCTATGCGTTCATTTAGAAGAAAAGTTTTCCCTTGACAGATAAAGTGCCTGATACTATAAGCAGTTCTCATTTTGACGAAGGAAAAATGAGAACCGCCTTGAACTTTGATATATGTCTGCATTTTCAAGGCGATCCGCCCTATAATAGCACGCGGATCGCAGGAAAATGAGGAACCTATCCCACCTCCAAGGGCATATTGAGAACTGCTGTGATACTATACTTGGCTATATCAAAATATCTTGATATTGTGATATACAAGAAAAAGGCGGGAAGCGACCGGTAATGACGGCATTGAGCTATCTCAAGGCGCTCGCGGACAACACGCGCCTGCGGCTGTTCAACATTCTCTCGCGCCACGAGCTCAATGTGAACGAAATTATCCGGGTCATGGGTATGGGACAGTCCCGCATATCCCGCCACCTGAAGATACTCACAGATGGCGGTCTGCTCAGCCTGCGCAGAGACGGGCTTTGGGCCTTCTATTCGGCTGCCGATAACGATGCGTGCGGTAGGCTCTGCGGCGCTGTCCGGGAGCTGATCGAAAACGACGAACTGGGCCGGCAGGATCTCGTCCAGGCCGACGCCATCGTGCGTGAGAGAAGCCTCCGAACCCAGCGGTTCTTCGACTCTGTCGCCGGCAGCTGGGAGGAGCTGAAAACCGTCGTGCTGGGCTCGTTCGATCTGAACCAGGCCATAGCCGAGCTCGTGCGGCCGTGCGGTTCGGCGGTCGACGCCGGCTGCGGAACGGGCGATCTGCTGCGTACGTTGTCGCAGAAAGCCAGGCATGTTATCGGCGTCGACAGCTCGCCGCGGATGCTGGAACAGGCACGGCGGCAGTTCCAGAACCAAGACGCCGTCGAATTGCGCCTGGGGGAGATAGAGCATCTGCCGTTGCGGGATGAGGAAGTCGACCTGGCGGTCATGAACATGGTGCTGCACCATCTGCCCCTCCCGCAACAGGGCTTGCGCGAAGTGCACCGGGCCCTCAAGCCGCACAAGTCGTTCGTGCTGGCTGACCTGGACAAGCACGAGCGGGAGATGCTGCGTGCCCGCCACGGCGACCGGTGGCTGGGTTTCGAGCCCGTTCTCGTAAGGCAGTGGCTGAAACAGGCCGGGTTCGAGCTGGTCGGCGAAAAGACACGGAAACTGGGACACAATCTCGCGATCAACATATATATCGCGCGCAAAACATCCTGAGGGAGGAACGAGAAATGGACCAAGGCAATCACTACGAGGTAAAGGATCTCGGCCTGGCGGAGCAGGGGCGGCTCAACCTGGAGCTGGCCGAGCTGCACATGGGGGCTCTGATGGACATCAAGCGCCGCTTCGAGCAGGAGCGGCCCCTGGAAGGTATCCGCATCGGCTTGGCACTGCATGTGACCAAGGAAACGGGAATGCTGGTACGCACGCTCATTGCCGGCGGCGCGGACGTGGCCATAACGGGCTGCAACCCCCTGTCCACCCAGGACGACGTGGCCGCCGCCCTGGCGGAGGAAGGCGTCAAGGTGTGGGCCTACAAGGGTGAATCCCGCGAAGACTACTACCGGTACCTCAACTATGTTATCGCGGCCAACCCCCACATCACGATAGATGACGGCTGCGATCTCGTGTCGGAGATCCACAAGAACCACACCGAGTTGATCCCCGACATCATCTGCGGCTGCGAGGAAACGACGACGGGCATCATCCGGCTCAAGGCCATGGAGCGGGACCGGGCCCTCGAGTATGCCATGATCGCGGTCAACGACAACAAGACCAAGCACCTGGTGGACAACTACTACGGTACCGGCCAATCGACCATCGACGGCATCATCAGAGCCACCAACGTGCTCATGGCGGGCAAAACTTTCGTCGTGAGCGGCTATGGGAGCTGCGGCAAGGGCGTTTCTCTCAGGGCCAGGGCTATGGGCGCCAATGTCATCGTGTGCGAGGTGGACTACTTCAGTGCCCTGCAGGCCGCCTACGACGGCTTTCGGGTCATGCCGATGGAGCAGGCCGTTCCCCTGGCGGACATATACTGCACGGTTACCGGCAACAAGCACGTCATCCGTCTCGAGCACATGCGCAAAATGAAGAACGCCGCCATTATGGCCAACTCCGGTCATTTCGATATCGAGATCGACCTGGAAAGTCTCAGGAAGAACGCCTCTTCGGAGCGCCGGGTGAGGCCTTTCATGGACGAATTCGTGCTGGACGGCAAAAAGCTGTTCGTGCTTGCCGAAGGCCGCCTGGTCAACCTCTCGGCCGCGGAGGGTCACCCCAGCGAGGTCATGTCCACGTCTTTCTGCGGTCAGGCTCTGGCGTGCGAATACGGCGTCAAGAATCGCGGCAAGCTGCCCGTCGAGGTCATACAGTTGCCTCAAGAGATAGACGACGCCATTGCGGGCCTGCAGCTCAAAGTCATGGGCATTGAGATCGACACACTAACGGCCGAGCAGGTAGAGTACATGAACTCATGGCAGGAAGGAACCTGACCCTGCCGTTCGTTCACGCCCGAGGCCGCTATTCGGCGGTGTGTTTCTCGATGTCTTCTCCTTCTCCTTCTTCGTCCCGGCTCTTCCTTTCCACGCAGTCGGAGGCCTCGGACTGCTTGCCGCCGCCCCTGGCTACCTGGCGCCGAACCCATCTGTCGAACCAGTAGCTCTGCTTCTCGGACGACATGTCCCCCGGTGTCTCCCGGCTCAGCGCCGTGTGGCGCAGGCTGAACAGGGTGACGGCGACCGTTACGGAAAGGTTGAGGCTCTGGGTGAAGCCGCCCATGGGAATAAAAAAGCCGCCGTCCGCCATGGCGGAAGCCCCATGCGAAACCCCCGATTCCTCGTTTCCGAAAACCAGGGCCAACGGCCCGGTGGCAACCGCGGCAACGAGCGTGTGAGGGTCCACGACCGCCTCGGAGCTCAGCTCTGCCACCAGGATGCGGAAGCCCCGGCGGCGCAGATCGGCAAAAGCCTGCCGCGTGTCGCGATGAACCACAAGATCCACGTAGCGGTGCGCGCCCTGGCTGATGCGCCGGTTGATCTTGAAAGCGGTTTTTCCGGCGATAGCGTGCAGGCGGTGGATGCCAAAGGCGTCGCAGGTGCGCAGCACAGCCGTGGCGTTGTGCGGGTCCCAGCAGTTCTCGACGACTACCGTGAGATTGGTAACACGCCGGGCCAGCACCTGCCGGAATTTTTCCCGCCGGCTCTCCGTCAGGCCGGACTCCAGTGGGTGGGGGCCGATCGGCGATGGCAGCCGCAGGCCGAAAGGGTGGGCTTTGAAGTGTTTCATCGCGTTGCTCCCTGAAACCGAAACTCCGTAAAGCGGCGCGCTCAGGTGATTCTCACGCGGGCCGTAAGAATCTTGTGGGGCGCGCACGTAACCACGAGTTGTCTTCCCCGGTGTCGCAGCGAGTTGCCCGGCGCGCCCTGCTTTTCGGGCTTCTCCGCCAGCGTAACCAGATTGGCCTCGGAGATTGCGCGCCAGAACTCGAACGTGTCTTCTTGCGGCTCAGCGGATGGGTTCCACAGGCGCAGCAGGATCCCGTCTCCCCCTTCTTCCCTCTTTACGGCCGAGATCACCAGGCAGCCTTTTTCCTGTTTCAGGAAACTGCGGCGCGGTTCCTGCGAGCCAGTCATGGGCGGGTAGCCCGAGGGGCACTTGCCCGTCTGGCGCCAGATAATGCCGGCCTTCAGCTTTGACAGTTCGTCGAAGATCTCCGGTAAGGGCAGGGGCTCGGAAACGGGCATGAGCGCGAAGCGATAGCTTATTTTCCCGGGCTCCAGGCCGTCCGGTTCTTCCGTATTGCCCGTGGTGCGCCGGTAGGAGCGCAGCAGCGTAACCTGCATCGTGCGGCGGTTGTCATCTGCAACGCCGCCTTCGTGCAGTCCACCGGCGGAGAGAAAGGCCAGGCCGCGCTGTCCGGCGCAAACGGCCTGGAAGTCGAGAAAGGGTTTTTCCGTCAGTTCCATCTCCTCCCAGGTAGCTGTTGCGGGGTCGCGGGCTATAGAGCGTTCGACCACATCGAAGGGGTGATGGGCGCAGTACCGTTGCGCACCAGTCGCGTCGGTCGGCAGTAGCAGGCGCAGGCAGTGGTCCTGCACGGTGTTGTCAACGGTCAGCTCGACGTCAACGACCCTCGCGCCGCGGCGCAACGTGACCAGGCTCACGACTTCGAGCTCTCTGCGTGCTTCCGACCTCTCCTGCCTGTGCCAGTCGAAACGAGCCGGCACATCGAGCGCCACGGCAATGCGAAAGCTTACGAGCAGCGGCCCGTCGTGTACCACCGAGACTCGGGCCCGACCGCCTGCGGAGAGCGCCGACTCGGTTGTCACCGACTCGGCATGAAACCAGCCGTCGCCGATTTCGGCCCGGTCTTCGAAGAGCAGCAGGTCGGTGTAGGTTTCCGATCGAGCCTTGTCGGTCAGAGTCAGCGTGCCGTTGGGCTGAACCGACAGCGCGAGGTGCTCGTTCTCGGCGCTGCATGGGCCCGTGCGCAGGGTTCCGAAACAGCGCTGCGGAGTTTGGCTGGGTGAAATAAGAAAAGAGGCGAACCCCAGGGCCGGCAGGTTCAACTCGGCGGCTACGGTGTAGCGTGTCAGCTCCGCGTCTCCCTGGGAGGCGTACACGGCGTACCGGGACCGTCTCTGCGTTGCCGGTATCAGGCTCAGGCGTTGATAGGATATTCGGCTGCCCTCAGAGTCGGTTATCGTGAAGGGCTTGATTTTCTGCGAGCGGAAGCCTTCCTGATACTCCGCAGGGTAATCCAGGGGCAATTCGATGTCGAAGCAGACGACTTCGAACCGTTCGCGGGGAACCGGGTTGGCAACCACTACGGTAAAGCAGTGCTCGTCCTGTGCCAGGTCGGCGCACGCGGCCGTCAACTGCCCAAAGGCCCGGTTGCGGATCTGGCGTGCCAGGATGGAGGCCTGGTCGAACCTCGGCATCATGTCGCGATGGACCTGGTCTATGGAACAGCCGCAGATGCTGTCGTGGGCGTGGTTGATGAGCACGTGCTTCCAGGCGATTGTGAGGAACCGTTCCGGTATGTCGATGCCCTCCACCCGCGCTATGACGGAGAAGGGTTCGGCCCAACGCTCCAGCAGCATCTGGCACTCGTCGTTGGCCAGCTTCATCCGTATTCTCGAAGAGACGCAGTTGGGTATGAGCCAAAGGTAGCGGGAGAGCTCCCTGGCCGGCTCTCTGAGCTCGCCCTGTTTTACCGGCACGTCCCTGGCCTTGGCGCGGGCCTCTTCGAAGAAGCGCGGCAGGGTGGAGTGTTCCGCCTTCACCTCGGGGCAGGCCTGCTCGACAATGCGGATGTAGCGCGGCGCGTCCGTGGCGGGCAGCATGTGGTCCACGGCGTCCATGAGGCACAACGTATCGCCGTTGGTTCTGCCGATTTCGTGGTCGATGTAACTGCGCAGACTGGCTCTGGCCTTCTCCTCTAGCGCCGCATCCTGCCCGGCCCCCTGCCGTTCCAGCACCCTGCGCGACCCCACGAAGGCGCCGTAGCCCATCTTGTCCTGCAGCTTGAAGCAGAACACCGAGCTGCCGTCAGGGGCCCGCCACTCGAAAAAGGCCGGTGTCGTGTGCTCGTTGGTCCCCCTTCCGAGCACACAGTACGGCATGTCGAAGCCGCGGTAAATCTGGGGCATCTGAGAAGGGTGACCGAACATGTCGCAGGTGTAGGCCACCTTCATTGGGGCTACGCCCCATTCATCGCAGATGCGCTGCCCCTCGAGCAGGTTGCGGACGAGGGCCTCGGCCCCGGGGCAGAACAAGTCGGGCATGGTGTACCAGGGACCGATCAGGATACGACCTTGCTCGATGAGCCTGGCAAGACGGGGTTTCATCTCGGGCCTGACCTCGAGATAATCCTCGAGCACACAGGTTTGGCCGTCGAGATGGAAGTACTTGAACCCCTGGCTGTTTTCCATCAACTCGATGAGCTCGTCCATGAGGTACACCAGGAGGAATCGGAACTCCTGAAACGGGCGGTACCATTCGCGGTCCCAATGGGTGCCTGATATGTAATGGGCGTGGTAGGCCATCTGCTGCTCCTTCTTCGCTCGATTTTCCGTGCCACAGTAGCACGGGGCAATGGCGCGTGGCAAACAGCTGCTTTCGCTATATCCAGGTCGTTGCTTCTCATCCATTGCCAGGTCTAACATCGCCCATCGTGTCGGGACCACAACTGCAGTCTTCTCCGGATTATTGATGTTGCACCGGATCGTCCGTACATCACAATGTAGCAGCACCCCCCCGGTCCTCCTGTGTAGGAGAACCGTTGCCGACACTCGGATCAACATTGTAATTCGGCTGAGAAAGATATAGCCAAGTGTATGCTAGATGCTGATGCGGACGTGAATATCAGAGACGCGAAAAATACCACGCTCCTGTCGGCGGCTGAGCAGGGCGCAACCGAAATAGTGAAACTCCTGCTTAGCAGGGATGCTACTGTCGATGCAAAGAACAGTGAAGGAAAGACGGCATTGATGCTCTCAGCGCAGGGAAATTACCGGGAGGTAACCCGACTATTGCTGAAGGCCGGGGCCCGTGCAAATGCGGGAGATGATAACGGTGCCACGGCCTTGATGCATGCGGCACAAGAAGGCTGCGTAAAGACGATGCGGTTCTTGATAGCTTCCGTTGCTGATGTCGATGCAAAAGACATGGACGGTAAAACCGCTCTAAAGTATGCAAAAAACGAAGAAACGGAAGCAATACTGAAAAATACTCGCCTATAGAAAAAACACAAAATCATTTCACTGCTGCGCGTCGGTCTGCTGCTTTCGCTGCAGGCAGAGCAATTTAAGTTACGCGTCATTGACAGCGGTATGCGATGGGCATAGACTCGATTACACGTCGCAAAAAACCACGATAAATCACTGTGAGGATACAAGCATGAATACGATAGCCCTCGGTGAATCCGGCGCCGAAGTCAGCGCCCTGTGTTTGGGAACCCTGCCGTTCGGCACCAAGGTGAGTGAGAGAGATTCGTTCGCGCTGTTGAACGGGTATTTCGATGCCGGCGGTACGTTCCTGGACACCGCCAACAATTACTCCAAGTGGCACGCAGGCGGCGTGGGCGGGGAGAGTGAGTCCGCAATCGGCAGTTGGATGAAGGAGCGCGGCAACCGTTCGCAGCTCTTCGTAGCCACCAAGGTGGGCTTCAACTCCGACGCGGTGGGGTTGGGCCTGTCGGCCAAGATTATCGAATTGGAGCTCGATGCCAGTCTCGAACGCCTCGGCACGGACTTCGTCGATCTGTACTACGCCCACGGCGACATTCGAACTGACCCGCTGGAGGAGGCGCTGGAGGCCTTCGACAGGGCGGTCACGGCCGGCAAGGTCAGGTACATCGGGTGCTCGAATTACCGGGCCTGGCGCATCGAGCGCGCCCGCAACCTGTCGCAAGCGAGCGGTTGGGCGGCGTACTGCTGCGTGCAGCAGCGCTATACCTTTCTCAGGCCGCGGCCAGGCGCCGATTTCGGCCGGCAGCTCAGCGCCAATGAAGACCTTCTCGATTACTGTAGCGAAAACCCGCAGGTGCGCATGCTGGCCTACTCCCCCCTGCTCGGCGGCACTTATGGAAGGGACGACAGGCCGCTGCCCGAGCAGTACGTCAGCGTGGAGTCCGACCCGCGGCTCGCGGTGCTCCGCGATGTGTGCTCCGAATGCGGCGCCACGCCGCTCCAGGCAGTCTACGCCTGGATGCTGCAGTCCAGTCCGGGTGTGATCCCGATAACGGCGCCTACGACCTCGACGCAGCTGGTGGAAAACCTGGGTGCCCTCGACGTCAGGTTGAGCAGCGATCAAATCGAGCGCTTGAGCGCCTCCGTCGTGGCGTAACCCGCGAATTTTTGTGGGTACGAATGGAAACGGCGCAGGCTCGATGAAGACCAAGACCGAGAGGACCGTCAATTACCTGAAAGCTGCTACTTTCTCCCACCCTGAGTGGATACCGGCCAGGACAAATATTATGCCCGCCTCCTGGCTCACCCACGGCGACGGGATGGAGAGCATCGTTCTATCTCACCCCGCCCTGTTTCCGGCTTACAGGCAGGGAGATTATCGCAATATCCGGCTCGACCGGGCTTACCGTTCCGGGCAGTGGGTGGATGCCTACGGCATCACCTGGCACAACGTGGCCGAGGGGCTCAGCTCATTTCCCGTGCAGGAGCGGGCGCCACTCCTGGATTGGCAGGCCTTCGACACCTTTTCACTACCCGACCCTCTGACCCTCGATCACTTCGGCGACGCAATAGATTGGCAGGAACGCCGGCGGGCGGCCGCCGCCGGCAAGGCCAAAGGCGAACTGGCGAAGGGCGGCCTGTGGCACGGGGCCATGTATATGATCCTGACCTACCTGCGCGGCTTCGACAACCTGATGATCGACATCGCCTTGCAGGAACCGCGCCTCGAGCGGTTGATCGACATGGTGCTGGGCTACAACCTGAAGCTGATCGATGCCTGGCTCGACACAGGCGTGGAGGCCATGAGCTTCGGCGACGACATGGGCCTGCAGAGATCTCTACCCATGAGCCCCGCGGACTGGCGGCGCTACCTGAAGCCCTGCTTTCGGGCCATGTACGCGCCGTGCCGTGACGCTGATGTGCTCGTTTATCAGCACTCCGACGGGTGTATCCTGGATATCATCCCCGACCTGGTCGAGTGCGGGCTGAACATCATCAACCCGCAGACCCGGGCCAACGGCTTCGACGGCCTGCGCCGGGTCGCGCTCGGCAAAGTGTGCATCGACCTGGATCTGGACCGGCAGCTTTTTCCCTTTGCCGGTCCGGCCGAGCTCGAAGACCACATCGAAACCGCGGTCGAAGCCCTGGCGCTGCCCGAAGGCGGCCTGATGCTGTCCGCCGAGATCGGGCCGGATGTGCCGCTCGCCAACGTCGAAGCGATCTGCCGCGCCCTGGAAAAACTGGGCTGCCGGGGCTGAGCCGATCGAAGGCGCCGTTCATTTTCGAGCTCAGGCTCTCGGTCTGAGCCGGCTGCCGGTCATCGAAGGTGGCGCTGTCCCTGAGGCCGAAGCCGGCAAGAAAATCCCCGCGATAGAGCGCAACGGCTTCACACAACGGCTCGATACCGGGGTGCTCACGGGCGCTGCCTGCGGTAAGCAGATCGTGAAAGCGGTTCACATCGACCCATACGTCAGGGTCGGGAACGAGGGTCACGGTCTCCCGGTCCGCCTGCAACCAACTGCTGCCAAGGGTCTTGCGCAGCACATGCAGGGAGCCGCGCAGGAGCTTGCGGCCGCCGGCATCGTTGCTCCGGGGCCACAGCAAATCGACCAGGGAATCCCTCCTGTGGACCCGGCGTGTAACGGCCAGCTAGATGAGCAGGGCCAGGGTCTCGCCCAGTTTCACGGATATTCAACCATTATTCAACGCTTTTTGGCCGTTTTCTAGTCCCCCGCCTCCTTTAATAAGGCACTGAACGCTCGTAGCGAAGCGACCGGCCGCAGCAGGTCGTCAGCGCGGGCAAAATAGGAGGCAGGTCATGATGAGAAGAAGCAACCGTGGGTTTTGTGCTGTTGGTCTGCGTGCTGCATTGCTGTTGGCGCTGAGCGGGTGCAAGGCGAAGGGGGCGGTCTTATCGGCATTGACCGCGGCGCGATGTTCCTCTGCGAACGGGTGCGTACCGGTGAGCGGGATGCCCGAATAGAGAGCATGGGGCTTTTCCCTGCCACCGCGATTCTGCAATCGCCGGTCCAGGACGAGGTACAGGGCCCGAACCGCAACTTGACGATGGCCATTGCCACCCGGTCCCACCCCATCACCCATGGCGCGCCCGGTGAGTACGCCGTGTCGGCTTATCTGAATCCGTCCTTTGCCTTCGAGAGCGAACGGGATATCGACGTGCTCGCATGGTGTCGTCAGACGGGAAACGCTCTCATGGCTGCAAGGAACTATGGTGAGGGCGGGGCGATCATACTGGCCGTGCGGCCGGAATACCTCGAGCAGTGCGACCCTGAAAGCGCGCTTGCCTCTGGCACGCAGAAGGGCGCGGTCGAGCAGCCTGCTCAGCCGGAGATACCGGCGGGCCGGCGCCTGATGAAAAAGGCGACCCGCCGGCTGCTGTCAAAAAACCGGTTCTGCGGTATCAAGCTCGTGCGTATTGTCGAGCACTTCAAGGGCGGCCTGGCGCGGGAAGCGCCGGCGGGCCTCATGGTCTATGCCGCGGTCAGGGTTCTGTGCTCCCGTTCAAGAAGCAACCGCAAACGGCATTCGCGAAAAAGCCCATTCGCCGCAGAGCCGCGCAGGGACCGCAATCCCACGATGTTTGCATCGATTCCGAGGGCCGGCTGACTTACTGGCGCGCGGTCGACAGAGCTCGGGTTCCAGCATGAGAGTCGAACGCCTTCGAGCCGCTGCTGTATTCGATGGCAGCTTGCGGCCGGTTTGACACAGGTTCCCGGTCCGCTATAATGAAATCCCATATATTCTTACAGGAGGTATCCATGAAGAAGCTGTTTGTGTTGTTGTTGGGCACGATCATGTGCCTGGCAGTCATATCCACCGGCTTTGCCAGCGGCGCCAAAGAGGGGGCCGCCACAGAAACAGAAAAGGTTGCTGCCGGCGTCGAAAAAGGCATCCAGGTGTATTCGACCATAGCGGATTACGAGAAAGCGACGGGCAACAAGATCACGCAATTCGGTGAGGCTCCTGAGTTGGCGGAGCTCGTCAAAGCCGGCAAGCTGCCCCCCGTGGAGCAGAGGATCTCAGACGAACCGCTGGTTATATCGCCCAAAGATCATATCGGCAAGTACGGCGGTATGCTGCGCGGCGGTGCTACCGGTCCCGGAGGAGGCGGAGCGGACCTGTTCCTCTCCCGATGTCAACCTCTGGTGATCCTCCTGCCGGACATGAAGACCATCGTGCCTCACATCATCAAGGGCTGGGATTTCTCGGACGATTTCAAGACTTTCACGCTGTACCTGCGCAAGGGCATGAAGTATTCCGACGGTGCCCAGCTGACGGCCGAAGACTACCTGTTCTGGTACAACGATATACTTCTGAATGACGATCTGCGGCCGGTCAAGCCGCGCCATTTCTCTCCCGGTGGAGAGCCTATGAAGGTGGAAAAGGTCGACGACTACACGGTGCGTTTCCACTTCGCCATACCGTACCCGGTGATTCTGGACATCCTGAGTGTGGCCGTGGAGCAGGTCTGGCGCTATCCCTTCCAGCCCAAACACTACCTCAAAGAGTACCATATCAATTACAACAAGGACGCCGACAAGCTGGCCAAGGACGCCGGTTTCGACAGCTGGGCCAAGAACTTCAACACCGTCTGGGAGAGACCGCAGTTCGAGCGCAGGCCCGACTATCCCATAGTCAACGCCTGGGCGCCTACGCGTAAGGACCAGTACGGCAACCGTTACTACGACCGCAACCCCTACTACTGGAAGATCGACACGGCGGGCAACCAGCTGCCCTACATCGACGTGCAGGCCTTCATGCTGGTGGAAAGCCGCGAAGTCTGGAACTTGAAGGTGATTTCCGGCGACCTCGATTTCGCCGCCCAGCACACAGCTATTGAGAACTACCCCATCTTCAAGGAGGGCGAGCAGAAGGGCGGCTACAACGCCTACGTGTGGCCCTTCGACAGGGGCGTCGAGCTGTGCAACTTCAAGTTCAATCAATTCTACCCCGACCCTGTCATGCGAGAGCTCTTCCGTGACGTGCGATTCCGCAAAGCCGTTTCACTGGCCCTGGACCGGGATGAGGTCAACAAGGTCGTCTATTACGGCCGAGCCCTGGCCCGGCAGGGAACGATCATCCCCGGTGTGAGCTTCTACGAGGACTGGATGGGAGACTACTTCGCCAAGCGCGATGTGGGCCAGGCCAACCAGCTGCTGGACGAGTTGGGGCTGAAGTGGGACGCAAGCAAGCAGTACCGCCTGCTTCCCGACGGCAAGCCCCTGGCCCTAAATCTGGAGTTCGCGGAATACGCGGGAGCCAGAACCAAGATGCTCGAACTGAGCAGGGACGCCTTGGAAGAAGTCGGCATCAAGGTCGGTCTCAAGACGGTCCAGATGGAGCTCTACAGCCAACGCAACGCCGCGGGCGCCCTGCCTACGAGCATGTGGAACCTGGATGCCACGACCGAGATCGGCTTTCACAGAAGGCCCACCGCGTTCCTGCCCAACGCCCAGCCGTGGACACTGTGGCTGGACAGCGGAGGGGTCAAGGGCGAAGAGCCGCCCCAGGTGCTCAAGGACTACTGGGACCTGTCGATAAAGTTCCAGCAGACTCTGCTCGGCTCGGACGAGTACAAAAAACTGGGCAAGCAGCTGGTCACGATAGCCCTGGAGAATTTCTGGAACATCGCCATCGTGGGCCAGATCCCCAAGCCGGCGGTCATCAAAAAGGACCTGGTAAACGCACCGCGTGAGGAAGGCGTGTGGAGCTGGGACTACCGTTTCTGGACGCCCTTTCAGACGGACCAGTGGTTTTGGAAGTAGCGGGCCCAGAGCGGTAAGCTGACAAAGTTTTTTTCAGGCCCGCAGCTGAGAGATCGGTGGCGGGCCTGCTTTTTTCGGAGGAGGGGGCGCCTGGTTCTGCTTGACAAGCCCCGCCGAATCGGTAAATTGGCGAGCATGCATTCAGCAGGAATAGATTCGACATGAAAGGAACAAATCGATGAGAGAGAGTGTAGGCATCTTCGACTGTTTTCAGGAGACCGTCGATAAACTCGGCAGCGGCGGCGCGCTGCTCGTGGCAGGCGAGAAAGGCAATCCCATGACCATCGGGTGGGGTACGGTAGGTGTCATTTGGGGCAAGCCGATGTTCATCGTGCTGGTACGGCCTTCGCGCTACACCTTCGGGTTGATAGAGCAGCTCGCTGAGTTTACCGTAAACGTTCCGACCGATGGCCTCAGGAAACAGGTGGCCTACTGCGGCAGCAAGTCGGGGCGTGACGTGGACAAAGTGGCCGAGTGCGGCTTCACCATGGCGAAGAGCAGGGACGTCGCGGTGCCCTACATCGAGCAATGCCCGATCCACTACGAGTGCCGCACGGTACACAGAAACAACGTGATCAACGCTGCCCTGGACCCCGCCATCGTCAGCAGCTTCTATGACGCGGGCGATTTCCATACGCTTTACTACGGAGAGATTCTGGGCGTCTATAAAGAACAGGGCTGATCGCACCGAGCCTCGAGGAGGTCACCGTGTATTTTCCCGATATCGCGACGGTTCGAAAAGATATATCCACCTATCGTCGTTCTTCCTGGGATAGAAGCGGCAGGAACAGCGATTTCCTGCTCATAAAACCGGGGCAAAAGGTCGTGTTGCTCGATGAGCAGGGGCCCGGCCGGATAACGCACATTTACTGGACCACTATCAACGGCCCTGTGTTTCTCTACCGGCAGCTCGTGCTGCGCGCCTACTGGGATGGGGAACAGACACCGAGCATCGAAGCTCCGTTAGGCGATCTTTTCTGCGTTCCCCACTGCCGTCCAGTACCGGTGCACTCCCTCTGCGCGGCGGTCAACCCCGGCAGCTCCTTTCTGTCCAGCTGGGGTTTCAACCTCTACCTGCCCATGCCGTTCGCCCGTTCGGCGCGCCTGGAGTTGGAGTATCAGCCCGTTCCCGATCGTGAGGCCGACACGATCCGCTTCTGGTACCACGTGGAGCTGGAACGCTTCAAAGAACCGATCGCCGCCGATGCGGGAAGGCTGCACGCCCAGTGGCGGCGCGAAAACCCGACCCGCTGCGACGATCGGGAATCTGTAAACGAGACCCTGTGGGACGGCGCCAACCTGGATGGCAGGGGCAACTACGTGGCCCTGGAAGCCGAGGGTACGGGGCAGATGGTGGGGCTGCACCTGCAGGTGGACAATGTCGCGGGAGCCTGGTACGGCGAGGGGGACGACATGATATTCGTCGACGGTGTGCCGGGGGAACAGTGGCCGCCGACCTATCACGGCACCGGGTCCGAAGAGGTCTTCGGTGGCGGAGCCTGTCCCAACCATGCGTACAGCAACCTCTACACGGGATTCCACATGGTCGACAACCCCGACTGGAAGGGCCGCAATGCCATGTACCGCTGGTACTTGGCCGATCCCATTCGATTCCAGCGTTCCCTGGTGTGGGGCATCGAGCACGGGCATGCCAACAACTACGAAAATGACGACGCCAGCGTCGCCTACTGGTACCAGATCGAACCGCGCGCTGCTTTTCCGGCCCTGCCGGGCGTGAACGACAGGCTGCCGCGGGCGCCCGCTGTCGTTGCCGAGGTAGACGGGCTGCGGGCCCGGCTGCGGAACCGTAGCGGCGCCCTCACGGAAGAGGGGGCCGGCTCTGCAGAGGATTCGCGGCGGCTCGTGAACCAGTTGCATCAGGTCTCGCGCTATGCCGGCCAGGCTATACGGGGTGAAAGCTGGGAAGAGGCCCTGTCGATTCTGGAACGGATCTGATGGCCGCCGCCCGGCGGCCTGCCTATTCCATCTGCTTCATCAGCATTTGAGCGCGGGCGATGTCGTCCGGGCCGAAACGGTCGTCCGTTTCCATCGGCACCACGTCGCACGTGCCCTGATAGTGGGTGAGCATCTTCTCTTTCAAGTCCAGCAGGGTGTCTCGATAGCCCGGGTCGCCGATGATATTGTGCTGCTCGCCCGGATCGCGTGTCAGATCGTAGAGCTCGTCCTGCTCGTAGTACCGACGCACGTACTTGTGGTCTGCCGTACGGCACATCGTGGCCTTGGTGTGCTGGCCACCCTCGCTGCGCTGCAGCTTCATGCGGGGATAGTACTCGGCCGCTCTATCGAGGGTGGGATTGGACTCCTTCTCCCTGCACTGCGGTCAGGGACTAGCTAGCGGCATCCACAGGTGGCCGACTGTCATACTCGTCGGCGCACGCTTCGCATAGGTCATAGTTTTTGAAGTGCGGGTTCCGGCTATGCATCACGGCTTGGACGCGCTCGCCAGCCTTCAAGCAACTTTCGCACAGCGGCTCGATGATGTGATTCGCTTCATTCATCGGTACTTCTCCTTACTTTCATTCGTTCTCTGAAATTCCGGGGCC
>SDBV01002071.1_pt1 | contig 30090 bp, 24 predicted proteins | sample 2277081 | NCBI WGS metagenome assembly SDBV01 (sample SAMN10402039, study PRJNA504765) | marine sediment metagenome | isolation source: marine sediment core GS10_PC15, 223 cmbsf | place: Arctic Ocean: Southern Knipovich Ridge | collected 2010
CGCCGTGCTGGTGACCGGCTTGGTCATCGAGTAGATGCGAAAGATCGTGTCCGGGCGCATGGCCCTCTTGGCTTGGACGTCCCTCATTCCCTGGGCCTTCACCCATGCCACTTTTCCCTGCCGGGCCACCATCGTCACTGCCCCCGCCACTTGCTCGTCGTCGATGAACTGCTGCACGGCCGGGCCGATCCGCTGGAGCTTCTCGGCGGAGAGGCCGACGTCTTGGGGTAACGCCGTGGGGAGTTCTTGGGCGATGAGGCAGGGGGCAAGACAGAGCAAGGCGGCAATGCTCAGGACGATTCGCGTAGTCAATCGCATTTTGATCCTCCGTTTTGGGAGCGTGGAAACTCGGCTGAGGATTGCAACATACCCGGACTTACCGGGCCGTGCAAGCAGTTCCGCCGATTCGGCTGCCACGGCTATATCGGGAATCGCGATTGTTTAGCCCCGGCGGCCACGCCGGGAAATCACACCGCGTGGCCGCGGCGGCTAAACGGGTTTTCTCCCGGAATCATGCCATCCTACTCCAGGCGAAACGGCTTCACTGAGAAATGCTCTACGAAGATCGCGTAGAGGGCCGGCACGACCAGCAGCGTCAGCAGAGTGGCGACCATCAGGCCGGAAATCATGCACCAGCACATCCCTTCCCACAACGGACCGCCGCCGATGGCCAACGGCAGCAGGCCGCCGATCGTGGTGGCCGTGGTCAGGAAGATCGGCAACAGCCGCTGCTTGCAGGCATCGACCAGACAGCCGCGAAACTGGTCCCGCGTCAGCCCGCAGATCGGCCCGGTGCCGTCGCTCTTGGCCGCCCTGTCCATGATCAGTAGATCGGCGAACTCGATGAAGATGATTCCCGTGTTCAGCACGATTCCGAACAGGGCGAGGATACCCAACTGGGGCATGAAGCCCAGCGGGTTTCCCGAAAGCCACAGCCCCGGCAAGGCCCCGATCAGCGCCAGCGGCAAGGTGGCCAGAATGATCAGCGGTTTGGCCCAGCCGTTGTATTGAATCACCAGCAACAACACGATGGTCAATATCGAGATCCCCAACGAGAGCGTGAGCTGCTCGAGGCCTTCCTGGGAATCTTCCAGCGCACCGCCGACCTCGATGCGATAGCCGCCGGGCATTCTTCCCTGAAGACTCTTCATTTCCTCGGAGGCCATGATCCGGTTGACCACGTCGTTGCCGCGCACCTCCGGCTCGACCTGAGAGCGAACTTCGATCGTCCGGTTCAGGTCGCGGCGAACGATCGTCGACGGCTCCCAGCGCGGCTGGATGGAAGCCACCGAATCCAGCGGCACTTTGCCGTGCACGCCTTCTACAAAAGCGACTTGCAGGCCCTCCAACGAACTCCGCTCTTCGGGCAGCAGCCGGAGATAAACCGGCACTTGATGGTCCCCTTCGCGGAACGTCGTCAGGTGATGGCCGCTGAAGTAGGCGTTGAGCGTCTGGGCGATGGCGGCGTTGGTGACCCCGGCCAGGTTGGCCTTGTCTTCATCGATGTTCACGCGAAGCTGATAGCCGGGCACGCCCCACGAATCGTTCACGTCCCAGGTCCCCTCCGCCTTGCGAATCATCGCCTTGACCCGATCGGCGTACCCGCGAAGGGTCTTCATGTCGGCGAAACCGGGGCCGATCACGCGGATTTCCACCGGATCGGAGGAGGGTCCCAAAAACAGTTCTCGAGGCACGACCCTCGCGCCGACAATCGGTTGGATACCCAGCGATTTGTCGCCCTTCTCGGCCACCTCGCGCACCCGCCGCGCCAGTTCGGGCGTGAACAGCGGTTCGGTGGTGCGGACCAGGATTTCCGCGAAATTGCCTTTCCTGGGCTCCGGGTCCCAACTCAGGTACCAACGCGATCCGCCGCCGCCGACCATCGTCCGCATGGCCCGGATCTGCTGGACCTTGTTTCCTTGCGCGTCTTTGGTCGGGCTGAGCTTCTGCAGGATCTTCTCCACTTGCCGGGCGACTTTGTCGGTTTGCCCGATGGCCGCGCTTTCGGGCAGCCAGATCTCGATGGCGAACTGGTCGCGGAGGTCCTTGGGGAAGAACTCGGACCCGATCGGCAACATCAACACGCCCACCAGCGCCGCCACGGCCACCGCGAGCGTGACGAACTTGGCGTCGATGGCGGCGCGAACGACGATGCGGAACGTCTTATCGATCGGGTCGCCGCCGTTCTGCCCGGGCTCCGATTCGCTCTTCTTAGACTTGCTGAGGACCCCTTGGAGTTTCGACAACAGCCACGGCAACGGAGCCGACGGCCGGCTGGGGTCTTTCGGCGCTCGAATGAACGCCGCGGCCAGGATCGTGCAAAACGTCATCGCCAGCACCCAACTGATCCCCAGCGTCACCGACAGCGTCACGGGCAGGCTGTAGATGTATTCCCGCTTGCTGCCGATCAATCCAATCAGCATGGGGGCGAAAGCGGCGATGGTAGTGGCCGTGCCCATCAGCATGGCGGTCGAAAGCTGTGTAGATCCCTTGACGCTCCCTTCGACGGGTCCCATGCCCGCCATCTGATTCGAGCGAGACTGATCGCAGACCTGCACGGCGTTGTCCACCAGCAGCCCCAGGGCGATGATGATCGAGGCCAAGGAGATCTGCTCCAACTGCACGCCGAACAGGGTAATCAACGCCAAGGCGCTCAGAACCACCACCGGGATATTGGTGGCCATCACCACCGCCGAGCGGAATCCGACGACCAGATAGACCACCACGACCACGATCAGGATGGCCCCGATGACGTTGCCCACCACCTGGCCGATTTTGGCGTTGACGTTTTCCGACTGGTCGGAGACGGGGGTGACGGCGAGGTCGGGCGGCAGGCTTTGTTCGACGTCCTGCATCTGCTTGACCCGTTGCTTGGCCGCCTCGCAGATGTCGACGATGTTGGCCCCCGATTTCATCGACAGGGCCACGATCACCGCCGGTTTGGACTGATGGGCGTCGCCGAAACGGCAGATCAGCCCGGGTGGGTCCTGGTAGTCGCGCACGATCTTCAGCCCCAGGTCCTTCAAATAGACCGGCCGCTTATCCCCGCCCGTTCCGGCCATGCCGGCGATGATCGAGTCCATCTCCTCGACGGCGTCGAACTCGCCGCCAGGCTTCACCGAGAACCGGCCGGCCTCCGTGTCGATCGAGCCGCCGGGGGCCACGATGTTGCGGGCGGCGGCCAGTTGCTGGAGCTGATCGGTGGTCAGCTTCAACTGGGACCAGGTCCCCATATCGGTCTCGACGTAGATCGCCTCTTCGATCACACCGTACTGCTCCGACTTGGCCACGCCGGGCAGCAACCGCAACTCGTCCTTGATCTTCTCCGAGAACACGTCGAGCTGCCGGAGGCTGTACCGGCGTTCTATCGGGATCGACTTCTCGCCCCCAAGCGGCTTCTGGTAGACGGCCAGCAGGATGATGTACGTGTCGCCGTACTCATCGTTGACGTCGGGCACGATGCCCGGCTCCGGCATCGCAACGCGGCTGACGTACGCGCGCACCTTGTCCCAGACGTTGTCGATTCGGTCCGGCGAGATGGTTTCTTCGGCGTCGACGTAGATCGTCGACATCCCGGTGATGGTCGTCGAACGGACTTCGTCCACGTCGTCGATGCGGTCGACGGCCTCTTCCAGCGGCTTGGTGATCAGCTCTTCGACCTTCTCCGCCGGCGCCCCGGGCCAGATCGTGGTGACTACGCAAGTGCGCACGGTGTACTCGGGGTCCTCCCGACGCGGCATAGTCATCACCGACATCACGCCCCAGAGCATCAGCAGCGTCACCATGGTGACGACGATCGGGCGGTATCGGATGGCAAAGGCGGCGAGATTCATCGGCGTAGCTGAACCTCCTCGGCCACGTTGACCACTTCCTGGTCGGCCAGGAACAAGGCACCGCCGGCCACGATCCGCATGCCCGCCGTCAGCGGCTGGTCGCCAAGGGCCTCGACTCTTCGCAACGTGTCGATGGCCTCGAACACCTGCACTTCAATCTGGCGCACCCGGTCGCGGCCAGCGGACGACTCCACCGCAAAGACATAACTCTGGCCGGACTTTTCCAGGATGGCGTCGACGGGCAAGTAGAACCCGGGCTGCGCGGCGCCGCCGCGAAGGTCGACGCGGACCAGGTCCCCCGGCCGCAGCATCCAGCGCTCGCGACCGAAGAGGATCTCGCCGCCTTCGAACGTCGCCGGATCGATCTGGGGCGGGAAGGTCAATCTGCCGGTCACGACGTCAGTCGCCGCATCGAACTTCTCTCCCTCGCGCAGGGCGACTTCCTGGAACGTCCAGACCCCGCCCATGAACGGAATCCTTCGCTTCCCTCGCGTCACGCGGACTTTGACGACGTTGAGCTTTGCCTCGGCTTCGCTGGCCAGGGTGTTGATCCGGCGGTTGGTGACCTTCCACAAGAACGCCCCCTGGCCGTCGTCGTGGATCGCGTGTTCCTCGACGAACTCGGCCTCTGCCTGTCTTTGGGTGAAATCCGGCGAGAGTAGCTTCCAAAGATCGTCCGTGCGAATGATCGGTTTTCCTTGCATCTCCTCGGGAATCGGAGACCGAACTTTTTGGTTGCCGACCAACAGCGTGGCGGTGAACGTGCGGGTCTGGGGGTCGGCCACGGGATCCGTCATGTAGACCGAGGCCAGATCCTGCTGCCACGTGTCGTCGGGTTGTGCAATGTAGATCGGAACCATGTCTCGGTAGTTCAGCCGCCGCGCCGTCGCGGCCGAGACTTCGAATTCGATCGCGATCGGGTCCATCATTTGGATCGTTACCGCCGGGTCGCCGCGCTCGACGAACGCGCCGGGAATCACGTGGACCTGGGCAATCTGGCCGCGATACGGGGCCAACAGCATGCAATCCTCCACGTCGCGTTTCGCTTCGGCAAGCGACTCGTTGAGCTGCTGGATCTGGGCGTCCAAGGAGGCCACTTCGGCACGCTTGGCCTCCTTCTGGGCGGCCAATTGACGGACCCGTCCCCGGGCTTTTTCATAATCGGCCACTGCCCGATCGAATTCCTCTTGCGGGATTGTCCTCTGTTGCACAAGCACTTGGCGGCGGTTGGCTTCGATGCTGCTGACGCGAAGTTCCGCATTGGCCACCTCCTCCTGGGCGGGAATGACCTGCTCCGCCTCGAGCACGGTCGCCTGCTTCATCTGCTCGGCGCTACGGATCTGCGCCAGGATGCTCTGAACTTGGAGTTGGTATCGCGTGTCGTCAAGCCGGGCGAGTTCCGTTGCCTGAGCCGGCGCCGCTTCCCCGTCCGGAGATTCGTCCGGAGATTTCGCCTCCGCGGCGAAGTGTGCCACGTCCACGTCGGTGTCCGGCTCGACGACGAACTCGACCCGCCCGGACACTTCGAAGCCGACCTGTTCCGTCTTCCATGAGGTCACCGTTCCGGCCACGTCGTGACGCCGTCCCGGATTGGACTCTTGGAGGATGAAGACGGAGACCGGACGCGGCGCCTTGGCTGGAGAGTCGTCTTGTGGTTTACAACCTGCTGTCAGCACGACGGCCAGACAAGCCACCGTGGGCAAACCGTAGCGACACATCGTACGCTCCTAGAGGCGGGTTATGGCGAATATGCGGCAGGGACCAGTGGTCTCGGAGATCAAGGAATTATAGCATCCCCGGACTGCCGTGTGTCTCTTTCCGGGCGGAAATCCTGCCAGCCCGCTTCCCACACGGATAGCCCGGGTTGCTTATAGTCCGTTTGTAGTGACCGCATTCATGCGGTCTTTCACGGATTCGACCCGATGAATCGGGTTACTACGAGCGTTCAGATGGTAGGGTGGGTGCTTGCACCCACGCGCCTTTGACGTTCGGCGGCCTTTGTCGCCTGGCCTTTTCGCGTGGGTGCGAGCACCCACCCTACGTTCAGCTAGGCGCTCTGCTTGAGATCCTCGAACTGGATCTGGTAGAGGCGGCGGTAGAGTTCGCAGCGGGCCAGCAACTCCTCGTGGGTGCCGACGTCGAGAATCCGACCGGCTTGCATCACCACGATCCGGTCGGCCAGGGCCAACACGGCCATGCGGTGCGTGATGATCACCGCCGTGCGATTGCGGACGAACTTTTCCAACACCTGCTGGATCGCCCGTTCACTCTCCAGATCGATCTGGCTGGTGGCCTCGTCGAGGATCAGGATCGCCGGGTCCCGCAGAATCGCCCGGGCCAAGGCGATTCGCTGCCGCTGTCCGCCCGAGAGACGGTTGCCCATCGCGCCGACCACGGTTTCGTAGCCGTCGGGCAGTTCGTCTTCGATGAACCGATGGGCGTGGGCCTGTTTGGCCGCCTCGATCACTTCTTCTTGCGTGGCCTGCGGCGAGCCGTAGCGGATGTTGTTCAATATCGTATCGTCGAACAGCAGCGTTTCCTGGGTGACCGTCCCGATCTGGCGGCGCAGATCCCGCAGCCGCATTCGATCCAAAGGGACGCCGTCCAGGCGAATCGTGCCGGCGACCGGGTCGTAGAAACGAAGAATCAGGTTGACCAACGTGCTCTTGCCGCAGCCGTTGGGGCCCACCATGGCGATGGTCTCGCCGAAGCCGATCTTCAGATCGATGTTCTTCAAGACCGGCTGGTCCGGCCGGTAGCCGAACTCGACTGACTCGAAGACCAACTCGCGATGGTGACGCCTCACGCTCAGCGGACGGTCGGGGTCGCGCACCGTCGGCTGGCGATCGAGTTGGGCATAGATCCGATCGGCGGCCGCGGCGGCGCGTTGCAGTCGGGTGAAGATGTCCGAGAGTTTTCGGATCGGATCGGCCGCGCCGGCCAGCAGCGCGTAGAACAACAACAGCGACGCCAGGGTCAGCGGACGCGAACTCATGCGAATTCCCAGCAGATGCGTTTCGCCGGAGAGCACCAGCCAGGCCCCGGCCATCAGCGCCAGGCAAATCGCCACGATGCCCATCACTTCGGTGATCGGCCGCGAGAGCGAATCGTAGCGGGCGATGCGCATGGCGTCCTTGTAATATTTCTTGCTCTGCGCGTGGAACCGTTTGCGCTCCTGCGGTTCGTTGGTGAAGGCCTTGACGATCTTGATTCCGCGGAAGGTCTCTTCCAGCGTGGTGTAGATCTGGGCCATCTCCTCCATCGCCCGACGATTGGCCTGCTTGAGCGTCTTGGCCAGCCAGCGAACCAGCAGTCCGGCCAGCGGGGCAAACACCAATGACAACAACAGCAGTCGCCAATTGATCACCGCCGCCGAAATCAGGCAGGCGGACATCTTCAGCGGCTCGCGAATCAGTTTGCCGAATATCGCCACCAACCCGGCCGTCAGGGCTTCCATGTCGAACGTGAACCGGGCCATCAGGTCGGCGGTGCCCTCCTCTCCGAACGTGGCCAGGTCCATCCGCAAGGTGCGGCGATAGAAGAGCTTGCGGAGATCGAACATCGTCAAGTGGGCCAGCCGCGCGACCAGAATGCTGTTGCCGATCAAGAACAGGTCCTTGACCACCGTTCCCACCAGCAGGAAGCTGGCGATCAACAGCATCGTCTGAAACGGATCGTGGGGCAGGTAGATGTCGATATAGGGCTTGATCCGTCCGTAGCGCCCCGCGGCAATCTCTTCCGCCTGAACGCGCGATCGGGCCAGGTCGATTTCCACGGCAATAGCTCGCCGCCGCTGGGAACCCGTTTTGGCCAGCAGCGCCCGGCACTTGCGGATCGCCACGGCCGATTCGGCCGAAGGCCCCTCACGCTGCGCTTCGATCCAGTTGCCAAGCAGTTCGTCCTGCTCCGCCGGGGCCCGGTCCAGCAGCGCTCGATACCGGTCGATCTGTTGGTTCTTGTCGTCGATCGCTTGCCGGGCCGTGGCAATCCGGCCATTGACCCAGTCCTGCAGCGACTCGCCCCGGAAGGCGACCTCGACGAACGGGTAGACGGCGCCGATGTTCGTCCCCCAAAGAACGGCCACGCCCAAAGCACAAACCAGCGATAGCACGAACGTCAGCCGGTAGCGAAAGGCCAGCCGCAAGACTCGGTAGAAATCCTTCATCCGCAATCCATCCGTGGAAAAACATGCGGCCCGTCTCCCGGGCCGGCGAGATCGGTGTGAAGTGCCCCTTTTAGCACATTCGGGCCATTGATCCAAGATCGACGCATGGGCGGGAAACCGATCGCCCTGTCTTGCCTAGATTGCCACGCCGCTTGCGGCTTAGCAGGATTTCACAGAATCATCATTATTCCCGATGAATAACCCTCGCTACTGCGAATCGGCCGGAAAAAGAAAGCGGTGATAAATCACCGCACTCCAAAGACCCACAACCTCTCAGACCAGCTTCTTGACGCGCTGGAGAATCTCCGCGTGGCTGAACTGCTCGCCGGTCGGCAGGATCACGTAGGCCGCCTCCTGGCTGCAGCAATCGATGATAATCTGCTTGTCGTTCGGTGCGTTGAAGCCCTCGCCGCACGGCTCGTGGCCGTTGATCAGCACCTTGGCCGCCAGCAGCGCGGCGAAGGCGTCGGCGTTTTCCTGGCGATAATCGCGTCCCCAAACCAGCCGAAAGATGCCGTTGCGGTCGTAGAAGTCGCTTTCTTCCAAGTCGCGGGTGAAGATGGTCTTGTCGAACTTTCGCGAGTCGACGTCTTGCGGCACGCTATGCGAAACAAACACCCCGCCGGGCAACCACACGGCTAACGGACAACTCCGCAGGAACGGGAAGAACGACTCCCGAACCTTGTCGGTGGCCGGCCCATACATCTGCTGCAACCCGAGCCGGAACAGCAGATTGAGCATCTGCTTGTTCTTCTGGATCGGGTATTCGGTCAGCTCGGCCAGTTCGTGGTTGCCCAGGATGAAGTGGACCCGGTGGGGATATTTCACTTTCAGTTTGGCGACGTCCTCGAGCAGCGTGTGCGACATGCATCCACCGTTTTGAGGGTAAGTTTCTCCGCCATGGCACACCTCCTGGAGGATCAGGTGACGTCGGGGACGCCGATCCAGGTTGGCGATCTTCTTGATCAGGTTGAAATTGCGGCGATGCCCGTGCAGATCGCCCGTGATCATCACTTCGTCGGCCAAGTCGGGCGTGAGCACGATCAGGTTGCCCTCTCGGCCGGGCGTTCGCAGGTTGGCCTGCGTTGCCTCGGCAAAGCAGTCGATGATCTTCTCGATGTACGGGATAGAAGCCACCATAATGCGTAAACCGTAGCAACTTGGCCCGGGATCGTCCACCGGCCTGTGATCGTTGTCGCTGGCCGAATTGGGGACACCGCCCGCAATGCCGGGCCATTTTCCCTATTCTACGAGATCTGGATCAAAGTCCAGGGGTCCGGGTCGTGCAAGTCGTGCGGGTCGCGGTGGTCCTGACGATTTTCTGGACTCTGCCGGTTGTCAGGCCGATGCTTTCTTGTGGGAGGCGTCTCTGACGGCCAGGAACCTGTAATCCGATCGAACCCGTGATCGATTGCCATCGCCGTCGGAGACGCCTCCCACAACGGAAACCCGCCGTTCTCCCAATACACGCTTGGAAAAAGGAATCGTCCGAAATGAAACGTGTTCTTACGACGGTCGTGGCGCTCACGCTGACGGCCGGCTTGACCGGGTGTTGCGGTTGGCCCGGCTTGTGCTGCCCCAGCTTTCTCGCCGGCAATTGCGCGCAAGCTCCGGAAAACTGTGGAAGTTGTGACACCGGCTGCGATACCTGCGGTGGAGCCGGTTGCCAGACGTGCGGCGACGCAAATGCCGGCCTGGGAGGGCTGTTGGGTGTCGGCCAGGGTGCCTGTGAAGGGTGCCGCGGAAAGGGCTGCCGGTTGTGTCGGGCCGAGGCATTCACGCCCGGACCGCCCGCCGCCCAAATCACGTATCCCTATTACACGGTTCGCGGGCCGCGCGACTTCCTCGCCCGCAGCCCCCGAAGCATCGGCCCGTAGCAGCGGGTAACAGCCGCTTGCGGCTTAGCAATGCTTCGCACGACGCTGCGAAGCCGCAAGCGGTAAATCTGAAATCCTACTTCCCCTCACGCAGTCGGGCGCGAATCGCCTCCAACCGCTGGGCCAACTCCCGCTCGAACCCTCGATCTACCGGCCGGTAGTACTGTCGCTCGATGCCCAGATAATCTTGCGCGGCCACCGCATCCGGTTGGTCGTGGGCGTATTGGTAGCCCTCGCCGTGCCCCAGCCGCTTGGCGCCCGGGTAGTGCCGGTCCTTCAGATGCACCGGGACCGGCAGCAGCCGGCCTTCGCGGACGTCGCGCCGGGCTTCGGCGATGCCCACCGTGACGGCGTTGGACTTCGGCGCACAGGCCAGATACGTCACGGCCTGGGCCAAGGTCAACTGGCATTCGGGCAGACCGACCAGTTGGCAGGCTTCGGCCGCCGCCACCGCCAGCGGCAACGCGGCCGGATCGGCGTTGCCCACGTCCTCGCTGGCCAGGATCACGATTCGCCGGGCCAGGAACCGTACGTCCTCGCCGCCCTCGAGCATCCGCCCCAGCCAGTACAACGCCGCGTCCGGATCGCTGCCGCGGATACTCTTGATCAAGGCGCTGATCGTGTCGTAGTGGGTATCGCCGAGCCGGTCGTATTGCACGGCCTTGCGCTGCACCGATTCTTCGGCCATCCGGCGGGTAAACTCGATCGGCGATTCGTGGCTGGAGAGCACGCCGACCTCCAGCGCCGAGATCGCACGCCGGGCGTCGCCGTCGCTGACCTCGGCCAGAAACTCCATCGCGTCGTCGTGCAGGCGGACGTCGTACCGGCCCAGCCCGCGCTGCGAGTCGGTCATCGCCCGATGCACCAGCGTCTTGATCTCCTCGACCGATAGCGGTTCGAACTGGAACACGCGACTGCGGCTGACCAGTGCGCTGTTGATAGTGAAGAACGGGTTTTCGGTGGTGGCCCCGACCAGGATCACCACGCCTTCTTCCACGTCGGGCAACAGCACGTCCTGCTGGGCCTTGTTAAAGCGGTGGATCTCGTCGATGAACAGCAACGTCCGCTGGCCGGAAGCCGAGAGCCGGTCGTAGGCCTCGGTGAGGATCGCCCGCAATTCTTTCACGCCGCTGGTCACCGCGGAAACCTGGCAGAAGTGGCTGCGACTCTCGCCGGCCAGCAGTCGGGCCAGGGTCGTCTTGCCGGTGCCGGGCGGACCGTAGAAGATCACCGATCCCAGCCGGTCGGCTTCGAGCAATCGCCGCAGCAGTTTCCCCTCGCCGAGGAAATGCCGCTGCCCGACGAACTCCTCCAGCGACGCCGGCCGCATCCGAGCCGCCAGGGGCTGGGCCTCGCGCCGGTTGGCTTCTTCGTTGGCTTCAAATAGAGACATGGCGGTTTTCCGTGAGCGTCGCCGTGCGGGCGACGGCTAAACGGTTTCGGTCGCCGTGCCGACGACGGTCAAACCGGATAGGTCGCCGGTCCACACGTCGTTTAGCTGTCGCCGGCACGGCGACTTGTTTACTCATTCGCCGGCACAGCGACTTATGCCTGCGGCGGAAGCGGGGTCACAAAACTCCATTGCTGCGGCTTCAGTCCGGCGGCTTCCGGATTCGCTTCGACGTACTTCGCTGCCGCATACAGTATCTCTTCGTCGTTGATAAACACCTTCCAGCCGTTCCTCGTCCACGGGGTCTTTCGGAGCTTCAAGGCAGTCGTGGCGCCCCCCTTGAACTGATTGATCAAGTATTCGATCCGATGCTTCGAACGGAACACGAGAAGGTGGACATGGTCGTTCATGATCGTGCAGGCCGGGACGGTTAACCTCAAACGCCGGGCGACTTCGGCGAAGCCGTCCGCCACGATCGATCGCGTCGAGTTGGCCAGGTAATAGGGCGGTCGGGAAAGCCGGGGCACGGCGGCCGTGCGAAAGTGGCGGAGCGTTTGCCGGTCGGGCTGCGGGGATTGGCGGCCGTATCGGACCCACCCCAACTCGGCAAGTTCGGCGCTGTAGATCGCCTTCGAGTAAGAGCCTCGAGGGTCGTTGGGCAGCCAAGTGCCGTAGGTGGTGAAAATCGCGTGGTAGGCGATGATCATCGTCGGGCCCCAGTTTCGTCGCCGTACCGGCAACGGCTAAACGGTTTCGGTCTGTGTGCCGGCGACGGCTAAACGTGCTTTGTCGCCGTACCGGCGATGGGTGACGGCCCTCAGTTTAGCGGCCGGCGGCACGCCGGTCCAGGGCCGCAATCACGTCGCCGTACCGGCGACGGCTAAACGGTTTCGGTCTGTGTGCCGGCGACCTCGCGCGGCGGCCGGGGGCCGACCTTAGTTCTCGGCTTCCAAAGGGCCCCCGTTGGGCAACAGTTCAGACAGAGGGCACTGCACGCATTTCGGCTTGCTCTTGCGGCAGAAATGCTTGCCCACGCGAACCAGCAGCGCATGGTACTCGTTGTACAACGCCACGTCCTGGGCAACGCCGCTTTGAAAGTGGTCCTGAATCGTATGGTAATCGGCGTCGAAGCCAATCCAGCCGTGTCGGGCCAACACGCGATGCGTGTACGTGTCGACCACGAAGACCGGCAACTCTCCGGCGTAGAGCAGGATCGAGTCGGCCGTTTCCGGACCGATGCCGTGAACGGCGAGCAACTGCTCGCGCAAACTGTACAGATCGGTGCCGAACATGGCGTCGAGGGAACCGTCGTAGCGGCCGACGATGAACTCCAATACGCTGAGCAACCGGCGTGCCTTGATGCGGAAGTAGCCCGCCGGACGGATCAGCTCCTCCAACTCCTCCGGCGGCACGCCGTAAAGTGCCTGCGGCTCGAGCAGATCGGCCTGGCGGAGGTTGTCGATGGCCTTCTCGACGTTTTGCCAGTTGGTGTTCTGCACCAGCACGGCGCCGACGATCACCTCAAACGGCGACTGGCCCGGCCACCAGTGTTGTGGTCCGAAGGCCTCCAGTAGACGCCGGTAGACTTCCGTGAGCGTTGCGGTCATGGCGTGCGCGGGCAGAATATCCGAAAACCTCCATTTTAGCCGTTTTCCCCTGGCTGCCAATCTCCCCGGCCGGGGCTCAAGGGGAATATCTGCCGGGGCCGAAGATGAGGAAGGTCGAGTCGATCGGCCAACACCCGTCGTTTGACCGTCGTCTCACCGTCATGGCCCCACCCGCTGAATACCGCAGTCCGGTTACCCGACTTGCCGCCGTGTATTGGGCCGAGTCGCGCAGCCCGTTGGCCAGCCTGGTGTTCATCGCGCCGCTGTTGGTGATCTACGAGACGGGCGTGCTCGTGCTGGGGGTGCGCAACGGGGCCGAAATGTGGTTGCGGGAACTGTTGAAGTGGATGGAGTTTGAGCAACATTTTCTGCTGCCGGTGCTGATGATTTGTGTCCTTTTGGGCTGGCATTACATCACGCGCCAGCCGTGGCGGTTGTCACGGGGGCTGTTTTGGGGGATGGCCGGAGAGTGCATTTTGCTGGCGATCTGCCTGTGGCTGCTGGGGCACTTGCAGGGGATGCTGCTGCAAATCCTGGTGGCCGACGGGCTGCTCGACGGGCTTTGGCTTTACGTCCGCAACGCGGTAAGTTATCTTGGGGCGGGGATTTATGAAGAGTTGCTGTTTCGGCTGATCCTGTTGATGCCGGTCGTCTGGGCGCTTAGATGGCTGCGGGTGAAGCCCCGGCCCAGCATGGTCGTGGCCGTGTTGCTGACGAGCTTGCTGTTTGCCGCCGCGCATTACGTCGGTCCTGAATCGGACAGATTCATTTGGTTCACCTTCCTGTTTCGCTTCTTGGCCGGCGTGTTCTTCTCTATCTTGTTTGTCTACCGTGGCTTCGGCATCGCGGCAGGGACGCATGCCGGATACGACATCCTGGTGGGGTAGCTCGCAGCGTGACGTGAGCAGGAGGCCAGCGTTTTGTCAAGTCCGTTTTCTTGACGGTTTTCGTTTTCGGGAAACCGCCCTTTGTACATCAGGCATGCCATGGTTATAATAGACGTAAGTTGCAAACGACCATCTGCCCCGCTGGGGTCTGTTCGATACAAGGAAGGAACTGGCGTCGTGATCACCGTTCGACCAAAAGTCGCGGAGTTGGTTTTCCGGGTGTACGGACGGCCCTTGCACCCTGAACTATTCGAGGTGTACTGTTCTCGTCGCGTGAAGCGGGGAGACTACGAAGCCAAGATCGACATCACCAGTGCGGGCCACGTGGTGACGTGGCGTTACGCGGGTTTGACGCTGACGGAAGTGGCCGCCTCGGCCCAACACCCGTTACCCCAGCGCCGCCAGCTGTTGTCCTATCGGCTGAAGGGCCACCGCAGCGACAGCATCCAGTGTCGCGGCGGAGTGGGCTACCAGGTCAACTTCCAACTCGAACCGGTCGAGCCGGAAGTCTTTTGGACTTTCCAGCAAGAACTCGCCGAGGACGGCCAGCGCCAAGGGATGCTCCATCGATTCGATTCCAGCGGCCGGATGGCCTTGGGGGCGCTGAGCTACATCAACGTCGAAAGCCGCAATCGCAAACTGCTGATCCAGGCCTTCCACACGTTCCCCGACGACTACGCCATCGTCAAGAGCCAGACGATCTTTCAACTCCCCTGACGTTGCCCGTCATCCAAGATCATCCCACAAAAAGAGCCCTCCGTCATGCGTCGGACCGAGCAATCGCTGGAGCCCTCGGCCGGTTCCGCCTTGAGCGTCGAGTCGGCCTGTTTCTCGGCGTCCGTCGGCGATGCCACTTGTGCGACGTTTGCTCCCTTGCACTACGAACCGGGGTACGCGTACCCTCTGATCGTGTGGCTGCACGGGCAAGGTCACGATGAGCGTCAATTGATACGGGTCATGCCGCTGGTGAGCATGCGGAATTACGTGGCGGTCGCTCCCCGGGGCGTCCGCGTCGCCGTCGAGGGCGAACCGGACCGTGAGGGCTTCGGGTGGTGCCAGTCGGAAGACGCCATCCGGCAGGCCGAGCAGCAGGTTTTTGACGGCATCGCCTTGGTCATGCGGAATTATCACGTCGCCCGGGAGCGGATCTTTCTGGCGGGATTCGACTCCGGCGGGACGATGGCCTTTCGCGTGGCGATGAAGCATCCTCGCCGATTTGCCGGGCTGCTGTCGCTTTGCGGGGCCTTTCCGAGCGGTCACACGCCGTTGGGTCATTTGGCCGAGGCCCGAAAACTGCCGATCCTTCTCGCCGTCGGCCGCGACAGCCGGGAGTTTCCTTCGGCGGAAGTCTGCGAGAATTTGCGGCTGTTCCATACGGCCGGACTGTCGGCCAGCTTGCGGCAATATCCCTTCGGACACGAGTTGGCGCCCCAGATGCTGGCCGACATGAACCGCTGGATCATGCAGCGGATCAAGCCTTCTGACGACGCCGATTGATGGCAGGCTTCGCAACACGTTACGCTACAGTGAGTTCCGCTTCAGCGACGCGGAGCGTTCAGGCCATGCGTTCCCACGCGCAGCGTGGCAACGAGATCGCTGGGGACGGGTTCACCCGGTTCGTTGGGGCCGGGCAAACGTGCCTTGACACGGCGGCCTGATTTCGAGTACAAGCCGTCCACCTTTTCCTCGTTTTCATTCCGTCCGTGCCGCCGGCGAGCCTGTTTTGGCTGCGCGTCGGCCCGGGTAACGCCTCGACTGTCGACGATTGCGATTACGCCATCGGTCGCAGCAGGGGTCCGGCTTTTCCTATGCCCACACCTCCTCCCGACGACCAAAATCCCGAGCAGTTGCCGTCGATGCCGCTTCGTTGGTGGCGGTCGGCGACCGGCGGCGCGAGCGCGCTGCTGGGGTGGACCACGCAGAACCGACTTCGGGCCGGCCTGGTGGCGGGGGCCTGTCTGCTGTCGGCCGCCGTGATGGTGATCGGATCGATCGCCATCGCCAAGCAACGCTCGGCGGGGCCGCCGGTCACCCTCGAGACGGTCCTGGAGGCGCTGGATTTGCGTGCCTACGACGACGCCCGCGATATGGCCCAGAGACTCAAAGAGCAGGGCACGCTGCCACTGGCGGAACTCGGCGCTCCCCCGTTCGTGTTGGGTGCGGTGGCGGCCTACGAAGGCGACGATACGTGGAGCAAGGACAAGATCAACTACTATCTGCTGGCCGCCCGACATCTCGAGGAAGCCCGCGACCGGGGTTTTCCGGCCGGCCGCCGTGCCGAAGGACTCTACCTCTTGGGGAGAAGCTTGTACTTCAGCGGCAAGATTCCGGCCAGTCGTCGGGTGTTGTTGGAGGCGTTGAAGCTCTACAAGCACCAAGCCACGGAGATCCATCGTCTGCTGGCCGGTGCGTATCTACACGACGCCGACCCCATGCTTCAGGAGGCCTTGGCCGAGAACGAGATCTACCTGTCCGATCGCAAGCTTCCCGCCGCAGTTCGGCACGAGGGTCTGCTGCAACGGGCCCAGATTCTGCTGCTGCTGGACCGGATCGCCGAGTGCACCGCCGAGTTAGGCAAGATCCCAGCCAACGCGAAGAACCACGCCGATGCGATCATCATGCAGGGCCGGGTCCTGATGCACGAAGCTTCGCAACTGAGAAGCAAGCCGGACGCCACTTCGGAAGATCAGCTCAAGGCGAGGCGGAACTACCGGGCCGCGATCAAGACCTTGCAGCGGGCCCAAGGCCGCGACACCCTGAGCACCCAGGCCACCCGCAAGGCGATGTACCTGATCGGCGTCTGTTACCTTCAACTGGGCGACTACCGCGCAGCGCTGGCCCGGTTCTCGCGAACCTACAAGCAGTATCCCGAGTTGGCGGAAGGTCTGGCCGCCAGTTTCCAGGAGGCCGAGCTTTCGCGGCAGCTGGGCCGCGACGGGGAAGCGTTGGCCGGCTATCGCCGCACCCTGAGTGCGATTACGGACCCGGAAAACTTCAGCAATCCCTGGATCACGCTGAAGCAACTTCGCTCCCGCATACGCAGCACGTACGAGCATTATCTGCAGACGCAGAACTTCGAGATCGCCCTGCAGTTGACCCGGCTCTTCTATCCGCTGTTTTCCCGCGTGCAGACCCTGGAGTTGATGGCCGCCGCGCACCGCGCCTGGGGCCAGGCGTTGCTGAGGCAGGCCGCCGACGTGCCGCCCGACAAAGCGGACCCGTTGCGGCAGTTGGGTCGCGAGCAACTGCGTCAGGCCGGACGCGTGTACGGACGGCTGGCCGAGTTGGAAACGGCCACCCGACGATATCCGGACGACCTCTGGTACAGCGCCAGCGCCTATCTGGCGGGACAGGATTACGTCCACGCCATTGGCGTTTTGCAACAGTATCTCAAGGACCAGGCGCGGCGGCGACATCCCCAGGCGCTGGTGCACCTGGGCGAGGCGATGTTGGCGTTGAACCGAACCGACGAGGCCTTGGAGTCGTTTCGCGAGTGCATCGAGTTTCACCAGCGCGACGCCGCCGCCTACCGCGCCCGGCTGCTGGCCAGCAGGGCCTACCTGGAACGCGGCGATCTGCAACAGGTGGAAACGCTGCTGCAGGAGAACCTCAACGGCGAGGACCTCACGCCCTCCAGCCAGGAATGGCGCGACTCCTTGTTCGCCCTGGGCGAATTGTTGCACATCGAGCACCGCTACGCAGAAGCGATCCGGCGGCTGGAAGAGGCGGTCGAGCGTTACCCCGACGACCCCCAAACGCTTCCGTCCCGATACCTGATCGCCGACTCCTATCGCCAGGCCGCCGCGACCGCCCAAAAGAAACTCGAACAAGACCTGCCCGGTACGGCCCGGGTGACCCACTCCCGGCAGATCCGCGAGCAATTCGAGACGGCCCTTCAGAGATATGAGGAGATTCGCGAGATCATCAGCCGTCGTCAGGAGACCGGCGAGTTGACCTCGCGGGAAAAGTTGATGCTGAGGAACTGCTACTTCGCCGTCGGCGATATCTACTTCGACCTGGGGCAGTACGAAGCCGCGATCAGGGCGTATCGCACCACCACCAACCGTTACCAGAGCCGGCCGGCCGTGCTGTTGGCCTACGTGCAGATCGCCAGTGCCTACCGCCGGCTGAACAAGCCGCTGGAGGCCCGGGCCACCTTAGAACAGGCCAAAGCCGTGCTCGGCCGAATCAAGACCGAATCGGCGTTTACGGAGACCACCAATTACAACCGCCAGCAATGGACAGAGCTGCTCGATTCGCTCAGTAACTTGTAGTGAGGTGTTGTTGAGGGAGGAAACAGTAGGCAGTAGGTAGTAGGCAGTAGGTGGTAGGTAGTAGGTGGTAGGTAGTGAGTATTGCTGAGTGCATGTGGAACGAACGCACGAAACGCCCGCCGACTGCGTTCGGCGCGGTGTCGGTGCCGGTGTCGGCCAAAACGGCAAATGTCAATCCAAAATCCAAAATCTGAAATCTGAAATCTGAGATCCAACCTCCAACCTCCAACCTCCCATGCCTCCTTCGGATACCGATCGCTTGGCCGAGTTGATTCGCGCGAAACACGCGTGTCTGCTGAAGCTGCGCGAGATGGGACGCCGGCAGCTTGCCTTGATCGACACAGAGAACATGACGGCCTTGCTCGACCTGCTGGCGACCAAACAACGCTCGTTGATGAAGTTGCAGCAAATCGAAAGGGCCCTGGATCCGTTCCGCAGTCAGGACCCCGATGACCGCCGCTGGCGGACGCCCGAGTTGCGCAGGCAGTGCGCCGAGCAGGTTCGACAGTGCGCGGCGCTGCTGGGTGAGATCGTCAGCCAGGAGAAGGTCGGCGAAGCGACGTTGATTCGGCGTCGGGACGAGGCGGCCACCCGGCTTCAAGGGGCCCATTTGGCCGGCCAGGCCCGCCAGGCGTACGCTGCGGCGCCCCGCGGCGAAGTGAACCAACTCGATATCCTTTCCGACACGTAGGAACCCAGCGATGACCGAACCACCCCCTGCCAAGACCACGCCGCCCGGCGGCAACACCGACTTGGAGACCGTGTTGGCCGCCTGGCATACGGCCACCGTGCGGCTGGAACAGACGCACAAAGCGCTCCGCCAGGAGGTGCGGCGCCTGACCGATGAGCTCGAGGTCAAGAATCGCGAGCTGGCCCGAAAGAACCGGCTGGCCGACCTGGGGCAAATGGCCTCGCACATCGCCCACGAGGTGCGCAACAACCTGGTCCCGGTCACGTTGTATCTGAGCCTGCTGCGGCGGCGGGTTTTGCAGGACCCGGGCAGCCTGGAGGTGTTGGACAAGATCGCTGCCGGCTGCACCGCACTGGACGCCACGGTCAACGACCTGTTGCACTTCACCTCGGATCGCGACCCGCAACTTCACTCGTTCCCGCTGCGCAAGGTGATCGAGGACGTCTGCGCTTCCCTTGCCCCGCAGTTGTCGGCGCAAGCGATCGAGACGGTTACCGACGTGCCGCCGAAGCTGCTGATTACGGCCGATCAGGAGATGCTTCGCCGGGCGGTGTTGAATCTCACGCTCAACGCTCTAGACGCCATGCCCGACGGCGGCAGCCTGAAGGTCACCTCGTCTTCGACCCCGGAAGGCGTCGAGCTGGAAATCGCCGACACCGGTCCGGGGCTCTCGCCGCAGACCGAGAGCCGGGTGTTCGAGCCGTTTTTCACGACCAAGCAGGGGGGGACGGGCCTGGGGCTGGCCATCGTCCTTCGCATTGCGGAAGTCCATGGGGGCAACGTCGAGGTAGCTAGCCGGCCGGCTGAAGGGGCCGCCTTCACGCTGCGGATCCCCCAACCAACCGCCCCACGGGAGGCCGCCGCATGAACGCCCGTCCGAACCGTAGCCAGACCCCCAACGACGACGCCGGCCGCGTGCTGGTCGTCGACGACCACCGCCCGGCCCGCGAGTCGATGGCCGACGTGCTCCGCCACGCCGACCACCGGGTGGACTGCTTCAGCAGCGCCGCCGAAGCGCTCCAGGTACTCCGCCACGAAAGCTACGATTGCGTGGTCACCGACCTGAAGATGCCCGGCATGAGCGGTTTGGAGTTCATCATCGAACTCCAAAAGCGTCGTTGCGGTACGCAGGTCGTGATGGTGACCGCCCACGCCACGGTGGCGTCGGCGGTGGCGGCCATGCGGCACGGCGCCTTCGACTACATCGAGAAGCGGGTCGACGTCGATCAACTCGAGCAACTCGTGGCCCGGGCGATCTGCCACGGCAAACTGCTCTCGCAGCCGTCGGCGACCGACGGCCGTGGCCCTGACTGCCCGCCGCCGATGATCGGATCGAGTCCGCGAATGCAAACCTTGCGTCAGCGCATCGCGCAGATCGGCCCCACGCCCGAGACGGTGTTGATCACCGGCGAAAGCGGAACCGGCAAGGAATTGGTGGCCCGGGCCGTCCACGCCGCCAGCCCGCGTCGCCAGGCTCCCTTGGTCAGTCTCAACTGTCCGGTGCTCTCCGCCCAACTGATGGAGAGCGAACTGTTCGGACACGAACGGGGGGCGTTCACCGGGGCCGACGCGCCGCGAACCGGCCGCTTCGAACTGGCCGACGGCGGCTCGATTCTGCTGGATGAAGTCACCGAAATCGATCTCAATTTGCAGGCCAAACTGCTGCGCGTGCTTCAGGAAAGATCGTTCGAACGGGTCGGTTCCAGCGAGACGCTGCGGGTCGACGTGCGGGTATTGGCCACCACCAACCGCGACTTGCAGGCCGAGGTCGACGCCGGCCGGTTCCGCGAGGACCTTTACTATCGCCTGGCGGTGGTCCCGTTACACGTGGCGCCGTTGCGCCAACGCCGCGAGGACGTCCCCGAACTGACCGACCATTTCTTCCGGCGGTGTGCCCAGCGGCTGAAGAAGGAGCCTTGCGTGCTTCAGCCCGCGGCCCGGGATCTGCTGGTCGACTACCCTTGGCCCGGCAACGTCCGCGAGCTGGAGAACATCGTCACCCGGGCCAGCGTGTTGAACGTGGGCGGGCCGATCACGGCCGACGAGTTGCGGCGGTGGCTGATCGTCGGGCCGGACGGCGGTGGCCGAAACCAAAACAACGACGTGCCGGTCGGACTCAGCCTGGACGACATGGAACGCCAACTGATCGAGGCCACCTTGGAACACTACGCCGGACACCGGGCCAAGACGGCCGAAGCCCTGGGGATCGGCGTGCGGACCTTATCCGGCAAACTACGCCAATACGGATACGCCCCCCGCGAGAAAACCTTTTCCGGAGCACGATAACCAACCCTTGAGCAGCCAGTTGAGAAGAACGGTCGTAGGGTGGGTGCTTGCACCCACGCGCCCTCGACTGTCGGCCGTTTTGCGTGGGTGCGAGCACCCACCCTACGTTTTCAACGGGCTGCTAGCCGCCGGCAATCGGCAGAATCTGCCGATCGCCGACTTACAAAACTTGCCGGTAACCGCCGGCCGCCGGGAACCGACTCGCGAAACATCAGGCATTTGATATCGAACCAATTCAACCCAAAGGCAAGCCCCACAACAGGTTACTTCCAGCCGAACGACGGATCACGGCCGGCTTGCCGCCGCAGGTGGCACGCCAATTGCAACCGGTGGCGCCCAATGCCGCCGACCGAAAGCCGCCCAAGGCGAAACGCGAAGGTTGCTGCGATGTTTTCGAGCATGTTTGAATCGACCACGATCCCCGCGCTGCAGGAGTCGCTGAACTTTGCCCAAAGCCGACACACGGTGTTGGCCGGCAACATCGCCAACCTCGACACGCCGGGCTACCAGGTCCGCGACCTGTCGGTGGAGGATTTCCAGGAGCGGCTGCAATCGGCGATCCAGCGGCGTCGGCAGCCGCCCGTCTACCGCAGTCCCGGCGAGATGATGGCGGAAGACGACGAGACGCTGGCAGAGATTTCCGAGAATCCCAAGACGATCTTGTATCACGATAAGAGCAACGTCGGCATCGAGTATCAGGTGATGGAGATGATCAAGAACCAGATGCAGCACAATTTGGCCTTGTCGATCATGAACAGTCAATTCCGCCAGCTTCAGGTGGCCGTCAGCGGCCGCTTGTAAACGACCGGAAAGATTCGGAGCGCCCCCGAAATGCTTTCAGCCCTCGACATCAGTACCAGCGGCCTGGTCGCCCAGCGGATCCGGATGACCGCCCGATCCAGCAACATCGCCAACATCTCGACCACGCACAACGAGCAGGGCGATCGGGTGCCGTACCAGCCCCGCTACGTGGTGTTCCAGACCGACGAGAGCATCGGGGCGAACGGCGGGGCCGGCGTGAGGGTGGCCGCGGTGAAGACCGCCGACGTCGAGCCGCGGCTGAAGTGGGACCCCACCCATCCCGAAGCGATCCAGGAGGGACCGAACCGGGGCTACCTCACCTTTCCCAACGTGAACATGATGGTCGAATTCACCGACGCGATGGAGGCCGCCCGGGCCTATGAGGCCAATCTCGGAGCCATCGAGATCACCAAGAATCTGGAAGCACAGACCCTGAGGATCCTGGCCTGATGAAACCGATCTACAGCCTCCCGCCGCCGATCGCGATTCCGGGCCTGCCCCCCGGTCAGATCCCCGGCCAAGCGGGCGCCGGGCAAGATTCGGCGTCGTTTAAGAACTTCCTGATGGATTCGATCCAGCAGGTCAACTCCATGCAGCAGGATGCCGACCGGGCCGTGGAGAAGGTGATCACCGGCGGCGACGTGAATCCGGTCGAGGTGCTCACCGCCGTACAAAAGGCCGACATCGCCTTCCGCTTGCTGATCCAGGTACGCAACAAGATCGTCCAGGCCTACGAAGAGGTGAAGAACATTCGCGTGTGACGGTCTTCGCCGCCGGGCATTAGTGATTAGTGATTAGTGATTAGCCTTTCGTCATTTCCAATCACGAGGTTCCACGGATGGATTTCCTCAGTCAGGCCTCCGCCCAACTGACCGACCTGTTCAAGTCGATGACCCCCGGCGCGCGGATCACCTCCGGCCTGTTGTTGGCCGTGGTGCTGATCAGCCTGGTCTACCTGTTCGGCGTTCAGGTCGCCAGTCCGGATTGCGATTTGATGAACGGGGAGCCGGTGCGCAATTCGCACCTGACGTCGATGAAAGCGGCCTTCGGCAAGGCGGGCCTCAACTCGTACGAGATCCGCGGCACGCAGATCCTCATTCCGCGGGGACAACGCGACCGCTACATGGCCGCGTTGGCCGACGGCAACGCCTTGCCGCCGAACATCCACACCGTGCTCCGCAAAGCGATCCAGGACACCAGCCCGTTTCTGACCAAGCAGCAGCAGGCCGATCGCATGAAGATCGCCATCCAGGAGACGCTGGCGCTGATCATCAGCCAGATGCGAGGGATTGAAAACGCCTACGTCCTATACACCACGGAAATTACGGGCACCTTCCGCAAGGACAAAACGACCACCGCCTCGGTAAGCATCAAGCCGGCCGTGAACGAGCGGCTCGACGACGCCCAGGTGTCCGCCATCCGACACCTGGTGGCCGCGGCTATTGCCGGCAAACCGGCACAAGTCAACGTCATCGATCTGAACGGCTCGATCCATTACGGCGGCGATTCCGAAAACGGCGTCAGCGCGCACGAGAACATCTACGCCGTCTTGAAGCGAAGCTACGAGCAGGAGTGGAAAGCCAAGATTCTCAACACGTTGTCCTACATTCCCGGGATCAAAGTCACCCCCAACGTCGAGTTGGACCGCGACCGGATCAATCGCACCACGTCGATCAAATACGACGCCAAGCCGGTGGCGTTACAGCAGCTCGACGAAAGCTCCTCGTCGAAGCGCGAAGGCGCCGGACCGGGGGGGCGACCGGGATTCGTGAGCCAAGGGGCAGTCCTCAACACCTCCGCCACGCTGGCCGGCTCGCGCGCCGCCGGTTCCACGGAAGACACCGAAGAATCGAAAACCGTCACCACCAGCGTGCCCAGCACCGAACAGACGGAACTGGAGAAGCTGGGCTTTACGCCGCAACGGGTGACCGTCTCGATCACCGTCCCCAGCAGCCATTACGAAAAGCTTTGGACCAAGCGCAATCCCCCCGAAGAAGGCCAGCAGCCGCAGACGCCCGACGAGAACGCCTTGACCGCCCTCCGCCAGGAAGTGGAGACCACGGTCAAGAAGACAGTGGCGATCTTGTTGCCGCAGCCGACCGACGGCACCGAGGCGACCGACCTGGTGACCGTGGCGGTGCTCGATGACCTCAAGGCCCCGGAGATCCCGGGCCCGGGGCTCGGCGAAAACGCCATGGCCTGGTTCGGCCAGTACTGGACCACGCTGGGGATGATCGGCGTGGCCATGTTCAGCCTGGTGATCTTGCGGTCGATGGTCCGGACGGGTCCGGGCGTCCCGGAAGGCAAAGGCCTGTCGGCAACCTCGCCGGGCGACGAAGCAGATGAAGAATCGCCCGAGGAGGCCGCCCTGAACCGGCTAGGACGCTTCAGCGGCAGCGGACCGTCGCTCCGCGACGAGTTGGGCAGTCTCATCCAGGAAGACCCCGACGCCGCCGCCAATATCCTCAAGACTTGGATCGGCACCGCAGGCTGAATCGATGAATTCTCAACACGACAACTCGCCGGGCTCGGGGCTGCGGAAAGCGGCCGTTTTGGTGGGCGTCCTCGACCACGCCTCGGCCGACGCGATGCTCGAGCAGCTCGACCCCGAGCAGGCCCGCCGGGTTCGCCGACTCGCCGTCGAACTGGGCCCCATCGATCCGAAAGAGCAACGCACGGTGATCGACGAGTTCTTCCGCGTGGGGGCCATGGCGCCAAAGAAGCAGCCGGCCGGAATCGAACTCGACGGCCGGCTGGCCCGCCAACCGGCGGCGTCGACGGCCGGGTCTGCTGAAGACACGCCACCCGCCGCGCTGCCGCCCGATCCCCAGCCGTTCCGTTTCCTGCACGAGGCCGAAGCCGACAAGCTGATCCGCGTGCTGCAGCAGGAACGGCCGCAAACGATCGCCCTGGTGCTTGCCCATCTGCCGCCGGATCAGGCCGGCAGCGTGCTCGCCCGGATCCCCGGGGCCTTGCAGGCCGAAGTGATCCACCGGCTGGTCGACCTGGAAGAAACCAATCCGGAGATTCTTCGGGAAGTGGAACGGGCGCTGGAGTCGCGGTTGTCGCAGCAGGTTCGCATGCAGCGCCGGCGGGTCGCCGGCATGAAGGCCCTGGCCGGAATCCTGGAGGCGTCCGACGGCCGGACCGGGATGCAGATCCTCGACAATCTCGCCGTACACGACCGGGCCTTGGCCGAAAGGCTTTTGCCGCAAACCCTAAGCTTCGACGACCTGGTTCGCTTGGACGACGCCGCGCTGGGCGACCTCTTCCAAGCCGTCCAGCCCGAGTTGGCTATGACCGCCCTGGTGGGCGCGCCTCCGGAACTGATCGATCGGATCCTGCGGCGGCTTTCCCCCGCCGAAGCACGAACCGTTCGCCAGCGGCTGGATCACCCGGGCCCGATCCGACTAAGCGACGTGGAAGACGCCCGTGAGCAGATCGCCGAGGTAGCGAGACGCCTGTCGATGGGAAGGAGCCGTCTCGCTCCGCGAGACGAAGCTCATCTCGCCCAGCGAGATGCCTACCATGAGGCTCATCTCGCGGAGCGAGATGGCTACCATACGCGAGATGCCTACGATAAGAATGTAACCTGAGTTGCCGATGACCACCATTATCCGAGCCACCGACCGAAATCGCGGCGTCCACGGCGTGGCGTTCAATTTCGACGATATGGCCTCGCAAGCCGACAAGTACCTCCAAACGGTTCGCACTCAGGCGGCGGGGATTCTGGCCGACGCCCAGCAGCAAGCCCAGGCGATCCGAGACAACGCCCAGCGCGAGGGACGCCAGGCGGCCATGCAGGCGGTCGAGCAAATGGTCGCCAAGCAGTTGGCCACCGTGCTGCCGGCGCTGCGACAGGTGATCCAGGACATCCAACACGCCAAGCAGGCATGGCTGACCCACTGGGAAGCCAGTGCGGTCCACGTCTCGACGGCCATTGCCCGGCGACTGATTCGCCGCGAACTCAGCGGGCAGCCCGAGATCCCGCTGACGCTGATTCGCGAAGCCCTCGAACTGGCCGCCGGCAGTTCCCGACTGCGGATCCACATCAACCCCGACGATCACAAGGAGATCGGCCCCCAGGTCGAGACGTTGATCAACGAGTTGGCGACCTTGGCCACGGCGGAGGTGGTCGCCGACGCAGAAATTACTCGGGGCGGTTGTCGCGTGGAAACCAGTTTCGGCGTTATCGATCAGCAGTTTGAGGCGCAGATTAAGCGGATTGAGGAGGAGTTGGCGTAGGTAGTGGATAGTGGATAGTGGGGCATGTATGTGGAACCAACGCACGAAACGCCCGCCGGCTGCGTTCGGCGGGGGGCCGGCGACGGCCAAACGGCAAATGTCAATCTGAAATCTGAAATCTGAAATCTGAAATCCTCTTTTCGATGCACGACCTGGTTGAACAACTCGAAACCGTGATGCCGACCGAGTTGATCGGGAGCGTTGCCCGGACGGTAGGGATGATCGTCTCGGTGGCGGGATTCCCGGCCCCGATCGGCGCGGTGGCGGAGATTTGGCGCGACTCAGCAACGCCGCTGCTGGCCGAGGTGATTGGATTCCGCGACGAAATGACGATCCTGTATCCGTTGAGCGACCTCAAGGGTGTGCGGCGCGGCAACCGTGTCCGCCTGACGCAAACGGCCCGCTGGTTGCGCGTCGGCGAAGAACTGCTGGGCCGGGTGATCGACGCGAGCGGCAATCCGGTCGACGGCAAACCCCGGCCGGCCCTGCAACGGCGAACCTCGTTCAGCCGCCAACCGCCCCATCCTTGCGACCGGCCGCGAATCGACCAGCCACTGTCGACCGGCGTCCGGGCGTTGGACGGCCTGCTCAGTTGCGGCAAGGGTCAGCGGATGGGGATCTTCTCCGGCTCCGGAGTGGGCAAGAGCGTGCTGCTGGGGATGATGGCCCGGTACACCTCGGCCGAAGTGATCGTGATCGCCCTGATCGGCGAGCGAGGGCGTGAGGTCAACGAATTCCTCGAGCGCGACCTCGGCAGCGAGGGATTGGCCAAGAGCGTGGTGGTGGTGGCCACCAGCAACGAGCCGGCGCTGGTCCGCGTGCAGGCCGCCTCCACGGCCACTGCGATTGCGGAGTTTTTCCGCGACCAGGGCAAGGACGTGCTGCTGTTGATGGATTCGCTGACCCGATTCGCGTTTGCCCAGCGCGAACTCGGCCTGGCCGCGGGCGAGCCGCCCACCACGCGCGGCTATCCACCCTCGGTGTTCGCCTTGTTGCCGAAGCTGGTCGAGCGAGCCGGCCGCAGCCCTAAGGGAAGCATCACCGCCTTCTACTCCGTGCTGGTGGAAGGCGACGATCCGCAGGAGCCCATCAGCGACGCGGTGCGCGGTCTGCTGGACGGGCATACCTGGCTGTCGCGGTCGTTGGCGTCCCGGGGACATTATCCGGCCATCGACGTGCTGGACAGTATCAGCCGCCTGATGCCCGAGGTGACCGATGAAGAGCATCGCCAGGCGGCGCTGGGCCTGCGGGAGCTGTTGGCCGCTCATCGCGACCATGAGGACCTGATCTCGGTCGGCGCCTACCGCCGCGGCAGCAATCCGACGGTCGACGCGGCGATGGAGATGCTCGATGAGATCAACGCGTACCTGCGACAGGCGGTCACCCAGCCGTCGACCTTCGAGGAGGCCCGCGAGGGCTTGCTGCGCTTGCACCAGCGATACACCGAACATCTCCGTGCCCAGCCGCCGGCCGGGCAACCGAACCAGTCCCCAGCCGGACAACCGAACCAACCCCCGGCCCAAGTTCCTCCAGTCCCCAGGTGACTGCTCACCCAGGTGATTCGGCAGGTCCGAATCGTAAACCATGGCAAAGTTCAAGTTCCGACTGGCGACCCTGCTGCGGCTCCGCGAGGCCGCCCGCGACGAGCGCCGCACCCACCTGGGGGAAGCCTACCGGGCGGACGACGTACTCGGCGAGCAACTCGACGGGATTTCGCAGCAACTGGCCGGATTGCGGGACCAGTGCTGCCGGGCCGCCGGACTGGGGAAGGTCGACGTGGATCGACTCGTCGAGGCCCAACGCTTCGAGGTGGCGCTTCAGGCCCAACGGAACCAACTCAACCAACAACGGGCCGCCGTCGGCGTCGAAATCGAGCGACGACGCCAGGCGCTGGTCGAGGCCAACCGCGACGTCCGCGTGTTGGAGAAACTTCGCCAGAACCAGGCGGCCCGTCATCGCCAAGAGGAAGACCGGCGAGAAGTCAAACAGCTCGATGAAGTCGCCGGCAGACCCTTTGCTCGGGAGGACGTCCGATGATTGCACGGCTGTTACGAGGCGGTCTGTGGCTGCTGCTGTACACCTTGCTGGCGACGGCCATCGCGCAGGCCGCGATCTTCGTGTTCCTTGGGGTCCGATATGATCTGAATCGCACCAAGCTGGTGCAAATGTTCGCCGTGCTGCAAGACGTCGACCTGTTCGCCATGAAAGAAGCGGCCGCGAAGCAGAAGGAGGATCTTTCCACCGAACAGGTATCCTACCAACAGATCCTGGGCGAACGGGCCCGGATGATCCACCATTTGGAACTCCGCGAGCAGGCCCTGCAAGACGGCGTGGCCTGGCTCCGGTTCGAGCGTCAGAAGCTGGCCGACGAGCGGAAACGATACCGCCAAACGCTCAGCGCGTTTGATCAGCAATTGGCCGAAATGCAGCAACAGGCGACCTCCGAGGGCATGGACGACAACCGCGCCAAGTTGGAATCGATCAAGGCCGGCCAGGCCAAGGACCTGCTGGTCGGGATGATCGACCCGAAGAGCAAGAGCTACGCGATCGACGACGCGGTGACCCTGTTCAAGGGTATGCCGAACACGAAGGCCGCCAAGATTATCGGCGAGTTCAAGGACCCGGAGGACTTGAAGATGATCGCCGAGGTCCTTCGCCTGATCCGCGAGGGTACGCCGCTGGCCGACCTGGCCGCCGAGACACGCGAGAAACTTGATACACGGAAACCGTAAAGCAAGAGTAGCCGTCTCGCTCCGCGAGACGAAGCTACATCACGCCCAGCGTGATGGCTACTATCACCTTTTTCACTTTAGGCTTGAAGATGTCTCCAATCCCACTCAACCACGCCGCCGGATTGCCGTCCCTGGAACCGGTTTTCTGGGAGATGGGCCCGTCGACGGTCCGATCGACCGAGACCGAACCGTTCGACGAGCACCTCCAGCGGGCGCGAAGCAGTCCGGATGACACGGCTGCCTCCCACGCTCCCGGTTCCGTCGACAACGGTCGCGCCGCCCGCCCGGGCCCCGCCGGACCGCCCCCGGCCGAGGATAGGCCATCCAACTCCGCCGACTCGCCCGAACCCGAGTCGGACGAGAACGCCGTCGAGGCGGCGCCGTCCGAAGAGGCCGACCAGGGCGATCCGCCTCAGACCGACGAGGCCGAAAAAAACGCCGCCGGGCAGGAGCCGTCGGAAACCGACGAAGCCGATCCCCAGAACGAGGATGAATCCGCGGCCGCCGAGGATGACGCCAAGAAGGGCGTCGATCTCGGTCGAGCGGGCCGGGATCTCCTTGTCAACGCAGAGGGCAAGTCGAACAACGATCGCACGGTGGGTCGGGCCGCATCCCAGACCGATTCGCCCCAAGGCGACGGCCAAGGCAAGGGCGACGCTCAGGGCAAGGGCCTCGTCGCCGCACCGGCTAAACCGTCGGTGGAGGGCGCTGCAGCCAAAGAGCAACCCTTGGCCGAGGAATTGGTTTCAGCCAAGGGCGAAGCCCTTGTGAAAGAATCGGCTGAGGCCGGGGACCCGGCTCTCGATCCGCAACCCACGGCCACGGGCAAAGAGATACCGGGCACCAGGGTCGCACCCGCCGGCGACGATGCCGGGCAGGAAACGGACGGCGGCCGAACCGGCCGGCCGACTCGCACCGACGCCGTGACCGCGGAGCAGACGCATCGAAACTCTACGGCCGGGCACGGCCAGATGACACCGCAGCAGCCAAAGCCCGACGGACAGGCGTCACGGTCCGACCGCGACAAGGAACCCAAGAGGTCCACTCTCGACGGACCCGATCGGCAGATTCCGGACCCGACGACGCGTGCCGCGGCCAACATCGAAGCGGCGAAAGCCGCCAGGATCGAGACCCCGATGATTTCCCAGGCGCCCGCCGATTCCTCCGTCGATCCCGAGGTGACCGCCGCCGGCGAGGCGGCCAAACCGGCCCCTGCCGGCGCCCCCGCTTCGACCGAGGGCCCCTCGGAAGTGCCGCTGCGAGTCGGATCGGGCCAAGCGGCGCAGGCCGACTCCTCCGGGC
>SDBV01002072.1_pt1 | contig 30078 bp, 35 predicted proteins | sample 2277081 | NCBI WGS metagenome assembly SDBV01 (sample SAMN10402039, study PRJNA504765) | marine sediment metagenome | isolation source: marine sediment core GS10_PC15, 223 cmbsf | place: Arctic Ocean: Southern Knipovich Ridge | collected 2010
ATCTTCTTCAAGTACATCTCCGCCGCCCGCCTGCACAATCATAGCAGTCATGTCGGTGTAGGAATCAGGGGAACCCGTGGATAGGGCAGCTATGAGAGGTATGCCTCCTGCTTGCTGGATGTACCTTGCCACTGTTATCTGCTGTGCTGCTGCTTGCTCTGCCCAGTCATCAGGTACATCCCACTCGGCAACATTGTCTGGTTCATTGAGCGTTTCTATGTACCTAACCCCAACGGCCACTAGCCTATCTATTGCTCGTTTGATAGTATCGTCTAGGTTCCAAGGCATCGGTTGATAAATGCGTACTACTGGCATAAGCCCCATCTCTAGCGCAATCGGTGCCCACTTAATGCCAGTATCACCGTCACGATCAGAAAGTCCTTTTACCCAGCTCCACCCCATTTGCTTACATTCATTGAGCCAAGACCGCTCATCAAATCCTACCGGGGCGTACTGATTGGCTGTCAGATGTCCCGCGATACGAGTGTTAAATGCTGGCTTAGGATAGTCCACTACATCACCCCCAAGGAATAGTAATCTTCGCATCGTGCAATTCTGCCAACGGTAGTTTGCGCCACCCCAAATGCACTAGCGGTAGCTCTCTGTGACGCCCCAGCATCCAGCATCTCTTTCACGCTCTCTACTTCGTTGGGGCCAAGTCCACCATGCGCCTTACTTAGAGATGCACGATGGCCTGCTGTAAAGGTACACCCCTTTCGCGCAGCCATAAACCTCTCTCGTTGTTCTGCGCCCCACTTACTCCCAACACCATTCTTGTTGCCTGCCATGCGTTTACTAACAGCCTCACGCCATTCAGGGGGCGGGTTATGAACGCCTGTACCGCCTTCGGATGTGTTGGTCAGGTTGTAGCCCTTTCCCCTCAATGTCTTTATCCAGTGGCGCTCTCTCAGCTCCCAGCTATCAGAAGAACACCGCTCGATGATAGCAAGCTCCGGGGCTAGTCCTACACCACGCAACTCGCAGAGCCAGTTGTGCTTGTGGTCGGCGTGTTCTTTCCTGCGTCTAACGTGGCCCAAGAGTCTCCGCTTAGGATCATCGCTCTTCCCCACATACCGAGGCTCATTGGTTCTGGGGTCAAAGAGAGCGTAGATGTAAGTATCAAAGTTGGGTCGTGGGTACATCCTCTCCTCCTATATACTACGTTCCGGGTCTTAGTATCTCAATGCCGAGCGTGTTACCGTACTCGTCCAAGTCTACAAAAAGCTCATCCTTGATTAGTTCGACAGACTTTGCGACTTTGGTATCGAGGAACTGAACGTAAAGGGCACCGCGAGGTTCAAATGTCACTACGATATTCATGGCCGACCTCCTACGCAGAAGCTCTTTGACGTCGCTTTTAAGCTCTTTGATGTCGCTTTCCATGTGTCCCAATCGCCGCCATGTGGCGAATCCGTTCACAATGAGCAAACCGAGAAGAATACTACTCCATAGGCCCATCCTCTCCTCCTATTGTGGGGCTTGCGGGCCAGATTACGACCCCTGCCTCAAGGGGTACTGGCCTTCACGGGGGTTTCATTAGCCGCAAGTTGCGTGGCTTTCTTTGCGACTAGGGAAGGCATTTATTGCGTAACCACGCCGCCGCAAGCCCCTTTCCGAAAGAGGGCTACCATCTGGCAAACACAGCAGTTTTCCAAATTGCCGAGCTCACGCTCTTGCCAGTGGCCCCTGGGTGAGTCCTACTACCCGGACTTTTACAGCTTTCGCTGGCCGAGGTTCAGACCCGATACTATCATACAACATATAGTGCTGTTTGTCAAGCGAGGTACTAGATGAGGCCCGTCCATCTCAAGATGACAGCGACAGCGGTTATTCCCCCTGCTCCTCCGGCCGTGAGCTTCGTCCAGACACTCAGGCGCACGATGTCCTTCTCGTTGGTACGCACCTGCCCGTTTATGGTCTTTACATCGGTCTTGATTTCCCCGACATCCTTAGCCACACCCTCTAGCATGACCAGAATCTCGCCCAATGTTGCCATGATGCCTCCTATGCTATGTATCCTATTGGCGAGTACCACAGGTCGCAGTTCTGCGTAAAGGCCCCAAATCTAATAGTTCCATCTGGCACGCCTGCGGTGATTCCAAACAAAACAGCTACCCACTGCCGAGCGATTTGATTAGCAAATTGTATTTGCCCGAGCGGCATATCAGCGGCATCGTTGGGATTCCTGGTCCCCTCACACACATTCATGCTCGCCCCTTCAGTGGCGCTTCTAAGGGCGCACGACATTATGACGCCCTTCGCATCAAGGGGAACCTGACGAACTCCTAAAACATTCGCTGAAGTGTGGAAGGCACCAGCGTTTACAGCTATCGCAGCAGCCCACCATCCATTATCAGGATCGCGTATCAAATGCCACACCCCGCCGCCCTGAATGAATTCAAGTGTTTCCAGCCGCGCTATCCGAGACTCGTAATCCTGGAGCTTTCTTATAATCTCATCACTCATTTTAGCACCTCTAGCCTGCCCCGAACAGTTTCCAGGCCGTTTCCATCCACGATCACCTCTACCTTGTTTACCAGCGCATCGTATGTGAAGCCCGCGTACTGTATTGTCACCCTGTCCCCGAATTGCCAATTGAGGCCGTACTGAGTGCCCTGTGTGTCCATAAGGATCCCATTGAAGCGCAAGGCTGGCCGCCGCTTGTTCAATAGCGCCTCGCCAGCATCATCCACCCCGGCATCTGTTTCCCTGTCTCGCGCATCCCGGAAGCCTTCCCTACGGTTCCAGATGCTTATGCCCTGTCTCACAGTGTCCTCTACCTCTCGGACGTTCCGATCTGCTTTTTCGCCCTGACCGCCCGAGTATACGAAGTTGATCTCATCGAAGTGGTCAAACTCAAGGAGGGGTCCCTGCAGGTTGCTCCACTCCTGGCTCACGATCACCGGATTGGCGCCGTCAGGCCATGAGCGGTCTGCGCCCCATTGGTCGATCTTGGTGCGGAACTCTATGGCGGTGGCAGTCGCGGAAACCATCCCAAAGTAGAGGCGCGTACCTTCCTGGTATGAGGCGTCCGCCAGTTCTTGCAGAACCAATAGGACGTTGCGATAGCTGAATGCCTTGGTGATACTTGGAGCATCTGTGGTGTCGGCCTGAACACTGAACCCCTGGCCCGTCAAGTCCCTGGCTGCCGCAGCGTCCCCTCCCAGGTTTTCTCGCACGATGTCTTTCATCATGTCATCAGCTTGATTGCTCTTAGATGCTTCTGCGCTGCCCGCCTTGTATGCCACTATCCGGGAGGACAGCAGGTAGTTCATATCGCCGCCCAGAATCGTGGTGGTACGCCTGTCGTTCTTGTCATCGGAACGCCGGATGTCCCGGATGAAGCCCTGATAGTCCAGCGCCAGAGCCCTACCTGTAGGAGCCCGCCACACTTGCACTCGCTGGTCAATCGCCAGCAGAGAATCATCAAACACCCCGCCGAGGGGGAGCTTGAACGCCCCCACCCGATTAATAGTCTTGGTATAGCGGAAGCCCATGTGGGTATCCAGCAGGGCAATCCTGACGCCCGCCGGTGTAGTGAGCCATACCTCGTAGCTCATAGCACCCCACTCACGCCCCAGTAGGGGGCACGCCAGAGCATATAGGCCGTGATGGTGGGAGCGCCTGCTTCAGATACGAAGGCATACATACTGTTGATGTTAGATAATAGCGAGAGTGTCCCCGTATCAGAACCGGGGAGGACTGATCCCAAGACATTCCCCAGAACGCTAGAAATGACTGTCTTGACGCCTGGAGTCAAATCAATCGTGACGGTTTCACCATCCAACAAAGTCTTGTTCACTAACAACTGAAGGCCGGTCGTCTCATTGCGGATAGCTTGAATGATGGCAGAAGTGCCCCCTGTGCGACTGATGATTATCTTGGGGAAGACCTGACTAGAACCCGGGTTCGTTATGCTAGTTGCCACTCCCCAGGCGACATTCCCAGCAGTAGTGAATCCAAAATATAGTGTCCCATCAGATGCTTCTGCAAGTGCGTTTACGGAAGCCGCCCCCGGCAAATCGAAGGGAACGTGTCGCCACAATGATCCATCCCAGATAGCCACCCTGTCGGCGAGAATAAGTCCCCCTGCCCCAGTAAAACCACCCCCAAAATATACTAAACCGTCGGATGTCTCAAGCATTTCATTGGCGGCGGCATTCAGTCCAGAACCTAAGGGGACGAAAGCACCACCCTCATACTTGGCAACGCGGGAAACCGCCATACCGTCGGGGGCTATAGTAAAGGCACCACTAATATAGAAGTCCCCATTCTGTAGTACTGCCATAGTGCTAATGCCTAAATTACAAGATGTCCCATAGGGCACAAAAGTTGTATCATTCCAGCGAGCCAGAAAATTACACAGCACTGCATTCGCTGTCGTGAAGTTACCTCCTACCAACACATCATCATTAGGAAGAACTTCAACGGTCCAACCATCTTGAAGTAGGCCTGTCCCATAAGGAATGAAGGTGACCCCCGTCCACTCGGCGATGCCGTCCGTGTTAGCTACTCCATTCGCTGTGGTGAAGTCACCAACGATGACTAGATTGCCGGAAGCGCGAAGCACCATATCAAATACTGACGCGCCGCCGCCCGCAACTCCTGTCCCATAAGCTACAAATGTTGCACCATTCCACTTCGCGAGTCCATTGACCAAAACGCCGTTAGCAGTAGTAAAGACACCGCAGAGGATTGGCAGGCCATCTGTGTCGATTATGATATTTCTTACTATTCCGTTGCAGCCGGTCCCTAGTGATTCATAGGAGTCAGTCTGGGGGATGTACTTTACTATACGATCGCCATTAGCGTCCCCCCAATCGACGAAGCTCCCACCGAGATACACATCGCCATTCGCCGCTACTGCGGCAGCTAGAACACTACCAGTACCCACGTTGTTCATTGTATCCCAAGTTTCATTAGACAGCTTGGCTATAATGTATGAGCAAGCCTCAGTCGCGTTTGTACCTAATGTCACCGAACTCTCCCCCACCTCGTGCCAGAACGGGTCGTAGGCGATGAAGCGTAGGATTTTCTTCAGCTCGTGATTGCAAGCCGCTCCGAATGAGCCTCCCAGCCCCGTGTCATAGTGGGCACGAATCTCCAAGTCCTCGGCCCCACCGGTGTAGCGCATCAGGAAGGCTTGCTCTGGGGAAACGAGGTCGGGCTTGATACCGTCTATTAGGTTAGCCCTAGCGGTCATGAACGCCGTCCAGGTTGCAGTGGCTGTGGTCATCTGAATAGTGAGCGTCCGAGGCAGGACTTTCGAGGACTGGAAGCTGGCCCCTGGTACGAGCGGTAAGGACTGAATATTGTGCCGGATAGGAGGCATCCCGAAGCCCAGAAGATCCCCCTCTTCCACATTCCAGTCAGCATCCATCTCATAGAAGCGCCCACCAGCTCTGCTCTGAGCGTCCCGTTGGGAAGCCGAGGCGTGTTCGGCCCCTAGCCATTCACAGCCCTCTTGGGTGCCGTCTATGTAAGTGGTGTAGTAATCCTCCGTCTGCTCCATCTGTATGCCGTCAATGTAGAAGGTATCTACGCCTGCTCCCACCTGTACGATTCGGAGAATGACCGAGCCGTTGCATTGGGCCGCAGGAAATTCAACCGTCCACAGATCAAACTCCTGCTCATCGAAGCCTTCCAGCGTGGGGACTATCCATGTGATAACGCCATCCACTGAACACGTCAGGCCGCCGGCCGGCAAGTCCCCTGTCGTGCGGAAGGTGAGCGTATGAATAACATTGTCAAGGGCACTTAGAACGAAGTCCGAGCCGTCCCCTGCGCCGGCCGTCACCACCCGGTAGCTGTAGAGCCCATAGAGCGATTCAGTGGTCACGCGAGTCGTTGTGGCTCCTGCGATGTCCCCGAAGTTCCCAGCTATCTCAGCGCTTGGATTCAACACATAGTTGGTCTGTTCTTCTGGTATTGCTATATATAAACTTCCCATTATACCATGCTCTCCATTAGCCTGAAGTCGTCGATTATATTCTCAACTGGGGCGTTGGTATGGATACTTAGATTCATTTCCCGACTGGTATTGTAAACTGCGCCGGTGGCGGCAGCACTTGTGGCAATCGGTAGCTGGGCAGACTCGGCTATTCCTTGCGCCATTCCCTCCATCATAGACTGACCGAGCCGCATGAAGGCCCGTGAGGGAGATTCAGATTCTACCTCCTGCTTCGCGGCGTTGAGAGCGTCCCTAGCAGCTTTCACCGCAGCCCTCGCTAATGCTGCGGCTTTGCTCTCAATGCCGTCAATGATGCCCTGAATAATATCCTTGCCAAGCTTCTTCCAGTCCTCATCCTCGAAAGGCTTCTTTATGGCAGCTACTAGGGCCTCGGCTTTCGCTATCACGGTCGCCAACAAAGCCTCCATGCCATCTATAAGACCCCGGTCAATGTCCTGGCCAAATTGATAAAAGACCTCTGAGCGGGACCCGGTCTTGAGTGTCTCTGCAACCGGATCGATTATCCCTACCTGAGCCATTCCCATGAATGCCGTGGGGAGTTCGTTCTTAGTGGCCTCCCCTACCCTATCAGTAACACCCGTAACGGCATCATCTGCCCATTTCCAACCAACATTGTCCTCTTTTCTGATTCCAGTCCCACCGGGCCCCTGTGCAAAAGCGGAGCTGAATTTCTCATATGTCTTTGCGATAGCCTCCTGGAACATGCCTTCCTCGCCTAGCTCACCAATGGCATCCATCAAGTCACCGCCAAGCTGGTTCTTGAAGTCCTGCTTCCACAGAGGCCCAGAACGTGCTGTCGCAAATTTAACAAAGGCAGCAAGAGCCTCGCTCCCCTTATCCGTGAGTTCTTGCCCGGTCATGGCAAAAACCGCGCCGTCTACGATTCCCTTTCCTATCTCTATGCCAACCTCTTGAAGTATATCCCGCATATTGCTGGTGGACTGAATAAGGCTCAGGAGGAGACTCCCTATGATGGTGTCACCAGTTTCCCGCTTCTCAAATAGCCCCTTGATCCCATCGGCTATGAAGAAGCCGATGGCGAAACCAATACCGCCCGTCTTTTCCTTGCCATCTGCTCCAGTTACCCACAGAAGCAGGTTGGCAGTCAGCGTTGTCATTGCTTCGGCAGTCCTAGCTATGGCCTCCAAGATCCAGTTCCAGAAAGCCGTAGCAAACCCGAGGAATGCTGATGCAATGAGGGGCCCGTTGTCTGAAATCCACTTGCTCAACTTGGTGATGATAGTGCCGAGGTTCCCTGCCATAGTCCCACCAACGGTTCCCTCACCTTCACCTGTCGCCCAGTTCCAGAAGGCGTCCACCCATTCGGCCATCTTTTCAAAGACTGTGGGTGCGTTGTCAACGATCCACTTTGCAATATCTGTAATGACATCTCCCAAGACTGTGCCGATTTTTACCAACACACCATCCTCGGGGTCGGTAATCCAGGCCCAGAAAGCGCCCACCCAATCTATTATCTTCTCGGCAATCTTGGGTCCCTTCTCATCTATCCACGTCCCAATCTTGTCAATGACGTTACCCATTACATCCCACGCGGTGGCTATCACACCATCGGGCCCGGTAATCCATGTCCAGAATCCCCCGGCAAGTATTCCGGCTGCACCCATCAACATCTCCAGCAGCTTATCAATCGGGCCCTGTATGGCACCCGATAGTCCTGCCCCGGAAATGCCGCCAGCGAATACTGATTCCCCACCGAAGATGGTAGCCACCCATGTTGCCACTTCTTCCAGGACATCAGCTATTTTTGAAAGTACTTTCTCGAAGCCCTCAAATGCCCCACCTGTAGCTCCACCCGCTATCACAGACAGGAAAGAGTCGAAGATTCGGCCCATTGCTTTCATGATGCGCTGGACAGGCTTACCCTCTTGGGTCATGGCCCGAAGCCACTTGACGCCCAAGATCAATAGATCTACCCAGGAACGGAAGGCTTTGAGGAGATGAGTTCCCATCTCCCGCCTCCACTCGTATAAGTATCGAGGCATCGAGCGAATCATCTTGGCGGGCTCCTCCATGGCCCTGTCGTATGCTCCCGCCACAGTCCCGCCCTTGTCTATAACCTGATTGAGCATGACAAACTGTTTCTGGGCCCCGGTAAGATTGCCAGTGAGATTACCAGTGCTCTCTGACACTGTTCCATGCTCACTACTCAAATCTCCCAGCTTTCCCTTTACCTTGTCGATAGCAACGCCCTTCTTATCGAGGGCCAACTGAGCCCTAACTAGCTTGTCCTCAAAGTTTGCAATGAGGTGAGGGGCTTCCTGCATAGTGGCATTGGCGATAGTCAGATCATCTTGGGCGCTCTGAACTTTCCCGCCCAGCAATTCATATTCACGCTCCAAGAATCCAAGGCTCTGGTTCTGGGAATCTATCGCCGCGGTATGATCTATTGTGGTGGTGGTCACACTTCCAAGAGAGCCACCAAAGTTTTTAGTAGCTTCATCCAACGAGGTTACAATACCGGCATTTCTAAGCACAAGGGGATTATAGGTAGCGATACCGTGAATGAGTTGGGACATCGTATCTGATGAGTTCTGGCCCGATATAACTGCTGCATCTTGGGCTACCCTCGCCACATCTACAGCCTTTCCCAGATCCCACTCATTGCGAATGAACTCAGCTACCGTCTTTTGTGCTACGTCAGTCTGAATGCCCTGGTCAACAATAGCCTGTGTAGCATCTCTCACTTGTTCTGCTGTAAGCCCTACCTTTTCTCCAAGTAGTTCATTGACCCCAGCCATTTCAGAGGCCCTAGCTGCACTCCATACACTCTCTTGCCCTAGTGTTATAAGGGCGCCAGCCGCATCACCCGCAAGGCTTATTAGCCTCTGGACTGAACCTAGGGCGATGTTGCTGATGAGCATTCCGGCAGCTATCTGCTTGACAGAACTGAAAGCGCTGCCTACCCCACCTAAGCTCTGGTTTACGTCCTTAAGAGGTTTGCTAGCCTTATCTTCGACCTTGATTACTATTGCAACTGTATTCTTGCGTTCCGGCATTAGCCCTTTCTCCCGCCCATAGGTACAGCCCTCTTCTTCGACTTATGCTGCTTCACGTGGCTCTCGCCAGACAGAATCGCCAAATGTCTATCTATTCTGCCCGCTTCCTCACCATCTAGTTCCGAAGGTAGGCAGTGATAAACGTCTCTGCATAATTGCAACTCCGTTAATTCCTGGGGCGGGCTACCGCCCCCCGTATGGAAGAACTCGATAGCCCGCGTCCTCAGTTTTTTAGTTCTTCCTGGTCACCCGATAGCGTGCTTATTAGGAACAATACCTCGTGAGTTAGCAGGGAATCAATGACTTCGGGCTTTCCTTCCGGCTTGGGCAGGGGTTCGCCATCATCTCCCACCCAATTCCAGTCAGTCACCCAGTCGGCCATCATCTTGCAGCCCTCAAGTTCTTTTGCATCCTCAACGGCCTGCTCAGCGGCTTCCTTCGTTTCCGCATCGACATCGTCACCGACATCGCCGATCTTTTCGAGTTCCCGCATCCGAATTCGGAAAGTCTTTTGTTCCCCATAGGTCATTGGCTTGATGACTACAAAGCTATCATCGCCTTGGATTTCGGGGCTTGGTATCTTCCTGACACTCTTTCGCTTTGGCATTACTTCCTCCTTGAGTTATTTGATTATGTACCCAGAACACTGTGCGTGACTTCGCCATTCGGCACTAGCGTCACTGTAGCGATGACTGGCCCCGCGTCGGTGGGATCTTCTGTCCAGCCGAAGTCAGCTAGCAGCACTTCTGCGCTCCACATATTCGACCCTACATTCTTGTCGGGCATGAACCAAGTCAACGTCCTAAAGGTCGCCAGGCATCCCTCGAAGAGCCAGGCATTTAGAAGCTGGAAAGCCTCAGCCGCTGTGGTGCTGTAGACTACGTTCAGCGTGAACGAGCCATCCAGCCCGCAGGCCAGCCGCTTCTTCCAGCACTGCTGAAACACTTGGTAGTCCCCAATCTCTCGCGTGAAAGATGGGTCGAACGAGTTCGAGCTTCCACTGATGTCGAGCAGCGTCCCGCCTGAATCATCTAGCCATAGACTAGCATTACAGGCATTTCTAGCGGTCGTTGTTTCTGCCATTTCGTACCTCCCGTTTTAGACCAAACGGCCTCTACTGTCCTCAGCCAGACTTCTTCGGTTTATCTGGCTCCAGGAATCCCTTCACCTTTCCCTTTACCTGTCGCGCTTGTTTCTTGGAAATCTTTAGTTTCTTCGCAAGCTCCCCCTCCTCCATTTCTAGCACCTCTCCGGCGTCAAGTATCCCCTGGGCACTAAGTTTCTTACTCTCCTTTCCTAGCCCCGGCAGCGCTTCCATCGGTGGGGCTTTCACCCTTGAAATGGCTCCCACTTCTATGAGCTTATTGATGGCCTTAGCATTCATCCATCCCAGCTTGTGTATCCCTATCTCCGGCCCCAGAACCCCACGCTCCCCACAGTCGATCTTCCTTAGTATCCGATAGAGCATCATGCCCCTCCTAGAACAACTTGAGTTCGAGCTGGAATCTGGCACCGGAATATTCTACTCCCGCGTAGTCCAGCACCATCCAGTCCCAGCGCCAGTCGAATGCCTTGATGTGATCCACTCCTAGTCCGAAGAAGGGGGCCGAGTTCTGTGCCTCTAGTACATCCATGATGGCATCAATGACCGTCACCGACTTCTTCATATCCTCGCCGATGTTGCCCCGTACCTTAGCGTACAGGTCTGCGTTGACTAGAATATACTTGATGCGACGCGGATCCCCTCCGCCGCCCATTGTGATACGTTCAGTCCCCACAGTAGAGGGATCACAACGGCAAGTCACCGCCCACACCTGAATCAGCGGTAGGTCGCCGCGCGGTATCTGCTCGGTTAGCTCATCGTAGCTCTGTGACCGCTTGATGCCGGTCGCCGCACTTATAGTAACCTCTACCGCATCTATGATTTCGCCTAGCTCTATGACTGCCATTTACTTGCTCGCAATCTTTGCTACACCATCACCGATCTTGTGGAAGATACGATCAGCGTTATCCTCTACAGCCCTAGCCAGGAACCGGAGCGCTACTCCAGAAACGAATACTGGCTTGCGGACCCCCAGATGCCTTTCGGCCCAGGTGCCGATGTGCTTGATGCCTACCCAGTGTGGCTTGGTGCCAAGCTCTTGGTACTTCGCATATTCCACGTTGCTTCCTACTGTTCCCACTATACCGCTCCGCTCCTCATGTACATTGGGCTGGATAGATGCCCGCATTCTCCCCGTGTCTACGCCTCCTGTTCCGGGCCCCTTCCAAGGGTGAAGATTCTTCACCGCTGCCCTATGTACTATCAGAGTGGCATCCCGCATAGCGTTCATCATTGGCTCGCCCTTCAAGTCCCGCGCCATCTGTGCATGCTTCTGCTGGAGTTCTTCGAGCCCTCGTATTTCTACGTCAATGTTCATCCTACTGCCATCCTCGTGTACCGGCCCATGCCTAAAATCATTTCCACATCAGGGTCCAGCTTCTGGGTATACATCAGTTGTCCTAGTTCCCCTGAAGCTAGTGCGTCCGACCACCCAGACGCTCCACGCTTGTACCACCGGCCCGACTGGATAATGCACGCCTGCTTGATAGGAGTCGGGACTGCCACTGCGTATCCCCACTTAGCCGTGACCTTTACAGTGGGAGTCTCCCGCATCGAATAGCTATAGGAGGGACGGAAGCCAGGAGTAGCTACATATTTCCCGCTCCTGAAATGCGATTCATCTCCTACCGGGTCCACCATAAGCCCGTTATAGGGGAACTGGTTGAAGAATGGCTGTCGGTGCGATCCCCTGTAGGCGATCCAGTCCCCATCGTGTGAGAAGTTGGTGGTGGGTGTGTTCCATGCCGTATATGTGGCTTCTGTGATGGATTCCTTGACTGCCACTTCGGTAATCTCTACACACTCGTCTATCCCCTGATATGCCTCCCCCGTCCCAGCATAGTAATTCGCAGAGGCCGCAGCGTCCGCCACGAACCCCTTGGGCCGGTTGCAGAAGTTGTCGATGGCCCGGGACGCGGCGGTTATAATAGCAGTCAACATTAAAGTATCGTCCCCCGCTGCATCCTCTAAGTCTATCTGGGCCTTCAGCTCGTCTACTGTGCAATAGTCAGCCATATCTCACACCTCATACCATTGGGCCACTATACTAATAGGCTTTGCTCCCCCAGCCCTGTTAGTCGCCCGAATCATGTACTTCTTCCCCGTGGCTAGAACCCACTCTGCATCCCAACGAATTGCCGCTGACCCACCTGATGCGTTGCCACCCGTGCCTCCTGCAATCAAGGAGTTGTGAAGCAGTGTTCCTTCCACGCCACCTGCTACGGTGGGCGTGTAGGTTGCTGTGACAGTTGCCACATTAGTAGAAGTCCGATTCAAGTTGGCCTCTAGGATTGCCGTTCCGTCGCCCGTCGTAACGGTGTCTTCGTAAAATAAGACTTCACAATCCCCGCCCGCCTGAATCCCAAACACCATGTGCGCCGTCGCCGTAGTAGTTACTAGCAGCATATCGAGGTCGGCATCATTAGCTACGTCAGCACCCTCTGCCGACTTGTGGCTGACATCAAACGCATCCCCCCCGTGAATCTTAGAATGACCCACAGAAATGAAGCCAGAGAATCCCGAAATGTCATCTATCGGATGAACTGCCACCATCCTTACAAAGACACCAGGGGCTATTTCCTCATAGCGAATCTTCCACGACGAGGGAAGGCTTTCCCCAAGTCCCATGTCGCGTCTTGCCATGCTTTACCCCTCTACTACGACTGGCTTCTTCTCGAAGTCCTTGAACAGCTTCCTTGCCCTGCTCACCCGATGGTCGCCCTTCACCAGATCCCGCACGGCCTTAGCGACGCCTTTGGCTTGTAGGAAGTCTCCCACATCCTCGTCAGATACGGTCTGCACTGCTATTTGCAATTCCCCGTCCGCTGGCACTTCCCACTCCTCCAACACACAGAATCTAGGGTCATCCTTGATGCCAGCCACCCTCCCGGCGTGCTTCGGTGAACGAAGCTCCACCACCAAGAACACTGCCAGGTTTGGGCTTGGGCTTCCCCTGTCCAGCCTCACGTGCTGGCCTGTCACGTCCTCGTGGTAACAAGGGAACCAATCGGACGCCAGCGGTCTCTGTGGCCCCGTATCAGGATAGTCAGTGATCGGCTTGATGTCGTCGGGATTCGTCTTGGGATAAACGTGGCGGACATCCGCTTCCTGCTCATAGGGGCCGCTCGCAGAATAATCATCCAGGTCAACTGTCGCTTCCAGAGCCGGAGGCATGATGGCGAGGCCTGCAATCCTGGCGATGTACTTCTTCGCCAAATCGCCGCCGTCTAGCTTCACCACTTCCTCCTCCAGCCAAGCCCTCAGTTTCTTGCCCTTCTCGATGAGCCGCAGAGTTTTTTGAGCTTCCGGCGTGAGCAGATGCTCCCGTGGGATGCGGAAAGTCACGTCGTCCCCCACCACGACCAGCTCAAACAGAGGCACCGGCTCCTCTCCTTTTACTCTTTTGTACCGCAGCAGCGACCCAAGCATGCCGACACGAACCACATCTATCTCTGCGGGACTCTTCCCGGCGAGGTTCAGCGGCCCGACTTCCACGGGGTCTTTGCTGACATCGAGGGCGATCCCCATAGCGACCTCATCATGCCACTTATCACTCATGGCAATCTGCTGGTCCATAGGGAAGTCCTTCCCGTCGCCCACCCACTCTGAGATTATGTGCGCACCTTTCATGTTATCCTCCTAGAAGCTGTCCAAGGCTGCATCGTACTCGCCCAGCGCTGGTATTTCGGTGATGCGGAATTGGTCCCAACGGGCATTAGCGTCAGCCGTATTCTCCCACAGACCGTGTTCTGTAGCGGTTTCGTTGAACGTAGCTGAGTTATACGTTCCTACCAAGGCTCCATCTAAGTAAATGGCTATAGACTGAGCCAGGCATCGGGCGCTCAAATAGTGACGCCCAATAGCAGGGTCCATGTCTGCTAATATTCTGTCTGTCGCCACGGCATTTATCCGCTGTGTCAACTTAGTATCAACACCAGCCACCCCTGCCTCGTGATAGATTTCCCATTGATTTCTGTTGGCACCAGTTGGAGCTGATGCCCTTATCAATATTCCCTGCCTAGAGTTATTACCAGCCAGCAATACCCTAGCTGTAACCCAGCAATCAGAAACGCCACTCTCTACATACGCCTGTCCCCAAACTCCAGCGATGCAGCGTGCCTCATTCCCCTGAATATCCCAATCCTTATTGCGCTCCACCCACGCCAAACCCCCCTCATCCATCGCGTGGGCATCCAGGCTCGTGCCGTTGATGTCCGTGAAGGCGTCATAGGCTATGCGGGTGAGGCCCGTTCCCCTGGGGAGGACTATGAAGTTGTCGAAGCGAATGTCATCAGAAGAATAAGCAAACAGCCCATGCCATGTTGCATGTTTATTGAACCAAGCCGTTGCGAAATGCGCCACCTCCACATAATCTCCATATATCGTTATCTGTTCATCATCACAGCGTACTCGCAGATTATGCGCCGCCGCCGTCCAGTCCTGGTCGCTGCTTGCCCTAGTTGTAATTGCGCCATCAATACTCTCAACCAAATAGGTATCAACGCCAGCCGTTCCGTCTCGAATGTGGACGTACCACATATTTGCGCCGCCAGCAGTATCGGCTGACCTTCTCGCTATTAGGCCACCAACCTGTACGCCACCAGCACTAAGGTCTACATCGGCTTCTACCCAAACATCCGGCACCAATGTTGGCACATCAGCAGTAGCAAGCGCATTATTATCAGGGACAGCCTCATTCCCATTGATAGTCCACACCCCTACTTCGTTCACCCACGTTAGCCCCCCGTAGGTCATGGTGTGGTTGGGGAGCGTCACGCCGTTGTTGTCTGTGAACTCATCGTAGGCTATGGGAGTAAGTAGAGGGTCACTGAGGTCGGGAGTCCTACAGGGAATCCGCACGAAGTCGAACTTGCCCTCCGTGTCGTAGTTGCTGAAGGCAGGATACAGCGGATCGGTTCTGCTCTGTAGTTGCCGATACCACGCCAGCCTCCAGCTATCATCGCCTGCCTCATCTCGCCAGAAGAAGTGTGCGCCCCATGCGTATGCCCCGGATGCCCCAGGATACCAATGTCCCCCACCTACAAGGTAGGCTCGGATGACTATGGCAGTCTGGAAGTAGTCACCGAGGTTGGGCGACCATAGATCCCTCAACGCCAGCGCAGCGTCAGCAACCCCGCTCGTACAACGAATGCCGGAACCCAACGCAACTGCCCTATAGAATGTATGCTCGGCATTCGCAACAGTGTCAGGCGTAACATCAAGATTGAATCCGAACCAGCAGGAGCGAACCCCATCATCTGTAAGCCACGCGCCCCTGAACTTTAGGGCCAGCGCTTCATTACCGAGGACATCAAATCCATCAGCGTCGCCCCCCAGCGCATACCAGTCCTGGTCGCCCCAGGTAGGTGTCACCTGAGCTGGCCAGGTAAATTCTCCATCCACGATGCTGAAGTTGCCATCGGTCTGGTCTAGCGTCAAAGAACCAGGCCCACGAACACAGATGCGGGGTGATGCTAGGGGCGCAGCAACCCCCGGAAAGTCATCGCGTAACAGATAGCAGCCCTCGTATTGTGGGCCGCCAGGGACCGCTCGCCGTTTGAACCCAATGCCCTTCATTTAGATGTATCTCCAAGCATAATTAATCTGCACCACCATATCATCAGTGGCGGCAGCTATAGCCTTGTTATCATAGATCCGAAGCTGGTCGGTTTCCTTCAGGAATGGGGTCGCCGGTATCGGTGTGGTCAGGTAGTTCGTATCCCTGAATGCCACCATATCGGGCAAACACGGCGCAAGCATATAGTACCGAGTAAGGCTCGCCGCTTGGATTGCCCCAACCCGGGCCCATTGCCCTATCACATCATTGGCGACATCCTGTACCTCAATGACCAATTGCCTATCACCGACCGTCACATCTGTGGTGAGTTCAACCCAGATCCCCAAGATTTCCCATTCTATATGGGCAGGTACGGTAAATGTCTTATCGCTATCATTGATTTCTTCATCCTGCATCTGTGCTGTTCGCCAGGTCTCTGAAGCCTCCTGAACAAGGGCCATGAACCTGTCCCCTATGTCCACATACCCGAATTTCCAGGTAGGTGGAACACTCTGCCCCGTGCCTAATCTTATGTCACCCATAATTACACCTCCTGCCTATAAAACCCGGCCATCCCCATTCCCTTATCATCCACGATCTGCACATCAGGGCCGTCCTTGCCTAACCTCTTTGCGAACTCGTTGAGGGCATCGTACACCACCGGGCACGGCCTATCCGGGGCGTCCCCTGGCGTCCAGTCATGGTGAAAGAACAGCCCACCCTCTCTGATATGATTCCACCACGGTAAGTCATCCTCTATCAGCGCGTGGTCTCCATCTACGAACACCATATCCATCCCATCGTACTGGCCCAGCAGATCCCATGACTTAGCTTCCAGCAGCTCCACCCTTGGGTACTGCTCCAGGCACTTTCGGGCAATCTCTACCTCCCAGGACTTTGGGTTGCAAGTCACGATCCTTGCTTGCGGTGCGGCATTCGCCATGATGCCTGCCGAGAATCCGTAGAAGGTGCCTATCTCAAATATGAACTCCGGTTCAAGCTCCTTAGTAAGCATATACAGCGGTGCGGCCTGGTAGTGAGCAATGGTGCGATATTTCAATGGGAATTGAGAAAGGCACCGATCCATCACCTCCATCACTTCGGGGTGTCGCTGGGCCACATAGTCTATGATCGCCTCCGGCGGTCCGGCTATTTTCATATCGGCTCTGCCATTATGATGTCTCGCTCTATACGGAACTGGTAGTTTGGCAGCGCCCCGGTTACCTCGTCCAGGTTAGGCCAACTAACGGGGTCACATGGCGGCGGAGGCGGATTTAGGAAAAGTCTCGCATCGTCTATCATCACGATATGCTTGATTCCCCTCAGCTTGACTGCCAATAACTCTGCTAACAATGGACATTGAGTGTAGCCCGCGTGCCTCTCATGTTCACTCGCCCTACACCAGTGGGCGTCTAGCCACAGGAGCGCAGGCTCATCTATGCCCCTTAGTATCTGTGCAAGTTGGGAGCTCGAATCCCCCAACACCATTATTATGTTCCCCACCCCACTGAGGCAGCCAATGGCTCGCTCATAATATCCCTTGTCTGCTTCGATGGTCCATACTTTCTCGAAGTGCTGCGCAGCCCAAAGCGTTGTTGTGCCCTTCCACGTCCCAGTCTCTACGAAGTAGCGCAGGCCGTGTTTCTCTTTTAGTGCCAAGGCCGCGTCTTCGAGAATATGTCCGCCCATCAAAACCCCCAGACTATCAGGCTATTTTTATTGTCAGTATGAACTGGTTCCGGTCTCAATTCAGCGTTAGGGATGGAGTGCAACAGTTTATCCCTCCCCTCGATTCTGTTATAAGTCACGTAGCCCCTCGCAGATTTCAGTAGTACGTTCCTTCGATACGCCTCGTGGGTTGCGGCCTCACATTCTGAAATGGCGTAATTGCTGATGGCTAGATCCCACTGGCCCCCAGGTGGCTTTGTTTTATAGATGGCCTTTATCCCTAGCACCCCCAAGTAAGCCTTCGCCATTTCCAGTACTTCTGGCAAGTCGATTAGGGTCCAGCTTCTATACCCTCCGAATATGGAAGCAGCGGCACACTGCCCTCCGTAGCCACCGCCTATCTCTACCACGTCCAGGCCCTTTAGTTTTCCGAAGAAGTCGATGATGTCAGCAAGGGTGCCGGCATAGCGCATAGTGCTAGGTGAGAAGTACCACCTTCCATATTCATATAGATCGGGGTTCCCCAGGGAATCCAGCAACCCGAACTGTCCCATAGAGGGCCACCTAGCCCGCGCCATCAGGAAATATTCCCTACCCTGAATTTCTGAAGCACAGTCTATGTTTCGGCGAATAGGGCCTTTTCTCCTGAACCCAGACAGGTCTTTTGCCGCCTCTGAACAAGCCCGGCGGTATTCTGCCGTGTCGGTGTTGCTGGTCTTCATACTAGGTACTATCCTCGCCATCAATTGCCTCAACTGTTATACGCAAGCGTCCAAGGCATCTATTCCCGCCAGAATCAGACTTCTTCACATCAAAGGCATCCCCAAGATGTTCCGATAGATACTCCAACTCCTCAATAACAAGATACCGTTTCCCAAGATCGCACATCTCTCCGCCAACTCCAATTGCGGGGTAAGCATTCCCGCCCTCCTGCGTCTCTAGCCAAACATCGCCTTCCATAACGAGACTCTTCATACCAGGTGTTCCCCCTTTAGCTCTATCAATAGTTCGGGTGTCATGCCCTTGTCTTCCCTAATCAACATGGGCTTCCCCGCCTTGGCCATGTTGCCATACTTCAGAAGAGGCTTCTTGGTCCCCAAAAGCAGCCAGTCGGTGTCGCTTTCCACGATCCTTATCGTGCCATTCTTTTCCTGCTCCCATGGCCCCTCATCCCAACGGAAGAAGTCCAGGATGAATTCCCACCGCCACAGCGCAGCCTGAACAGATGTCAGAAACAGCCTATTCTTGAATCCCCCATTGGGGCGATATAGGCTTTTTCCGTCTTCGTCTTTCCATATTGATTTCACCAATGGAACCGGGGCTTCATCCCAGTCCACATGCGCAAACTGCATCCGGTCCCCGCTTAGGTCAATCTTCCCAATGCGGGGGTTGAGTGTCATGTAGTGATGCAGCGCAGCGATGTCTTGCCTCTTCGCTTCTTCCGTCAGCCAATAGTCTTCCAACATCAGTATGAATGGCTCGTCCATTGCCGATGCTGTTGTTATTATCCCAGAGCTCCAGGTATGCTTCTCCATCGGGCCAAGGGAACGGATATGGAAGTTGGCGGGCATTCCCTGGGGAATGTCATAGCACAGCACATCTACCTCTTGACCTGGCCAGAACTTGTTGAAGCAGTAGGCAAAGCCATTCATCAGGTGGATGTACTGGTCTGACGTAGCAACTACGACTTTCATCAATCACCCCGAAAGAAAATCAATACCATTGCGAAACAATAGACAACGAATAGGAACACACCAATAGTTATGATACTCATATCCCTAGCCCCCCCTTTAGAAGCTCCCTCAATTCCTTAGCTCTCACTGCCCATGTGTGCTTCTCCCTTACTAACTTGTAGCCGTTAGCCGCTATCTCCTTCCATCTCCCGCTCTCTAAAAGCTCTTCACAGACTTTCGGTAAGTCCCTGTGATCCGCCACCTCAATGAAATCTCTGCCTGATACCTTTTCTTCGCCACTCACTTCCGGTAGCGTTCCCGTGATCAGGCAGGCCCCGCTAGCCATTGCATCGAAAACCCTAAAGGGCCTGTTGATAGAAACCCTCGGCCAGTTCACGATAATCTTGCTCCGCGCCATGTTCTCTGCATACTCATCTAGACCCCTCACTCCCGAAGTGTAGGTGATGCCAGAAGTCTCACTCCACTTCCCAAGCAGCTTCCTAACCTTCGTTCTCGTCCCATCCCCAGGACCGCTAGAAGCACAGTGAAAGGATACGTCTATATCCCTATCAAGCCCACGGTCGAAGAAAACCCTGTCGTTTACGCAATAGCTGAAACGCTTGCTACCAGGGAACCTCTCTAGGCGATCATGGTCAATCAAGACCATATCGAATTGCTTGGAGTGCCGGAGCCTCCATTCATAGTGCCGGTCTGAAAGGGTGCTGTCGAATGCGATGAATACCTTTGGCATTTTCCCTACATAGGTCCCCCAATTGCCCCCATCCTCTTGAATCAGGACATCATACTCACGCCACACGGAGAGGGGGGCGCGGAAGGCGTTTCCCAAACTATCCAGCTCCCATTTGAACTCTGGCACCTCGTAAGAGAAATACCCCTTGCTGCGGCCCTCTCTGGCGAAGCTGGCCTTGCTGGGCTTGACTATCAATATGACCTTTACTGCATCCACCACACACACTCCCAATCGAGCGCAATACTTTTTCGATCCCCAAGGAATTCATCCACGGCTTTGCGGCACCCGTCCCAGTGACCATAATCGTCTATGACCACTATGCCCCCGGGAACGACTCGTGGCACCATGGTTCCCAATACCTGTTTGGTTGAATTGTACCAATCAGCGTCGATGCTCAGGAAGGCAATCGGCCCCGTGTCTGTGATAACCAATGTGTCTTGAAACCAGCCCTTGATGATGTGTGGGGTTCTGGGCAAGAAGGCGTTCTGGACATTCTCTACCACATGATCCTTCTGCCATACCCCCTGCTCAACTATCTGCGGGTAGCGCCAAGCGGCCTTTGGGCCGTCCTTCTCGGTTATTGGCGGAATCTCACCATAGATGTCGAACAGCCAGACTTCCCCTCCAAAGTCCTCAGTGATTCGGGCTGCCCCGACTCCATTGCCGACACCACATTGGACAAACGCCCCCCCTACCTCAAGGCTGTTCAAAAGTTCTTTGAGGGCAGCGATCCTTTCCCGTGGCATTATGGGCTTCAGTCCCATCCCAACCCCCTTATATTCCCAGCCGAAACGTCATTTCCCAATCAGGCCCTACGGGCTCACCGTCTATTACGTTCCAAAGCCTCCGCAAAGCATCTACGGGCAACCCATGCTGCATAACTAATGCGAGCACCCTAAAACCCTCATCTCGCTGCCCATAGAATCGGATTGTTGGTTCAGGGTACGAATGTCCTTTACCCCCATCGCATGATTCATAAGTCTCCACGCCATGCTTCCTCATCAATTCCACAATAGGCCGAATCTTCGGGTCAAGTCCCCTAATTTCTCTCCCTGCCACGTTCAGCACAGTGGGTACTAGCCATACCCTTTTATTCATACCCCTAGCCTCTCCTTTAGTATCTCCCTCAATTCTTTCGCCCTAACTGTCCAGGTGTGCTTCTCCATTGCCAGTTTGTAGCCATTATCTGCTATCCTTTCCCACTCCCCACTTTCGAGTAAAGCGCCGCAGACCTTCGGCATATCTTCCCAATGTTCTACCTCTATATAGTGGACTCCCGGCGTTCTTTCCTCGTCGCTGAGTTCCGGTAGAACCCCTGTGACTGCGCAGGCTTTCCCCGCCATAGCATTGAAGACCCGGTGGCCCCGATTGTCGGGCGTCCTTGGCCAGTTCGCCACGATCTTACTGCTGCCCTGATCTTCTGCATACGGCTGGGGGTGGGCTGGTTTATGGACATAGTTGTGGCCTGTTTCATTTGCCCAGTCCTGGAAAAGTAGCCGCAGCTTTTGCCTCGTCCCGTCTCCGACCTTCTTCTTGTTAGCGCATCTGAAGTTTAGGTCTATGTCCCTGTTTTCCCGTGGCCTAAACAAGTGGTCGTTCACGCAATGACTTAGCCGTACCGAATCCGGGAATCGCTCTAGCCTAGCCTGATCCACCAGGGTCATGTCCATCTGCTCGGCCTGCTCAAGCCGCCACCAGTAGTGCTCATCTGATATGATGCTATCAAGAATCAGTATCACCTTCGGCAATGGCCCAAGGTATTTACCCCAACTGCCCCGATCCTCTTGCAACAGCAGATCAAACTTGCCCAGCCACTGGGAGGTTTCCCAGGTAAATCCCTTTCCAAGATAGAAGTGCTCCCACGTGAATTCTGGGACTGGATAGCTGAATAAGCCCCGCAGCCGATTCTCCCGCTCAAAGCCGTCGCTGCTTGGCTTCACTACCAGAGCCACCCTAAGCGGTTTCATCCACCGCCTCAGTCCCTTTGTCTATCAGCTCTGCCATTCTTTCACCCGTGATGCCGACAAGAGAAGCGGCCTCATCAATTTCTTTCTTGCCCACCAGATGTAGTCTAAAATAGTGATCTATCATGGCCTGCTGCGCCCTGATGATTTCCCACACATCGCCCATTCCAAACAGCCCTAACCGTTCGTGCATGGGCCTCCGCTTTAACGTTATCTCCGTCACACCTTCCCCTTTTCCCACTCTCTCACCATCTTCCATGCTTCGGGTGTAGTGGTCTTACCGTATACCTTGCCCCGCCACCTCCGAGCTGTGAGAGGATAATGCAGCACCCCACAGGTGTATTCCCGTGGATCTTTCCCGTTCGGAATATAGCCATCCCTAACGAATGTATTCCAATGATTAGTTAGCGTGTAGAGCTTTAGCGGGTGTGTATGAAGCGCCCTTACCAGTCCCCCTTGATCTCGCCCCGTGTATGGCTCCCACTGCGCATACCACTCCTTGAAGAATTTCTTGACGCGCTGGTTGCGCTGGAATCCGAAGACTCCCCCATTGAGTTGCAGGAGCTCATCCGTGCCTAGCATCTCGAAGGTTTCCTGGCACTCCTGCTTGTTATCGTCCCTGACCATGTTGCGGATGATATGGTAGTCCACTGGATTCTTGCAGATCACAGCGTCCCACCCGTCCTCTAGGAGCTGAAAGAGGAAGCCCACCGGGGAAGTTATCTCGGTATCAGCATCCATGTACAGAATGTACCTCCAGTCAGAGGGGGCCAAATCATAGATTCTCAGCTTCATTACCCTTGCTGCTATATCTTGATCGTCAGGATGCTCTATGAATATGTCCTCTGTTCCCAGCGGTTCATCGCTCACTAAGGCTATCGGAGTATCTGGCATGAATTTCCGCCACGAGGCCATAGCTGCTCTTGCACACTTCTTAGCGGGGGCTCCATAGGCCACGTAGTACACACCTCTGAGGCCGTGGACGCTCCGCTCTTCAAATGCTTCTGTGCCGCCTGATAAGGCTTTCTCAAAGCCTTCGGCATGATCGAAACACCAACTCTCTGGCGTATATTCGGAGATAGTGACCCTTAGCCCCTTCTGGGCCTTCTTGGTGAGCCTGAAGCCTACCGCCTCCTCTGATGCATACTTTAGCGCATCATAGTTTCCCGCCTCATAGCGGAAGATCCCAGGCGCATCCGGCACATCATCCAACATCCCTATGCCCTTTGGGATAATCACAGGCACCCCACAGGCCAGGGCTTCCAGGGGCGGCATTGGTACGCCCTCTATCAATGAACAACACAGGAACGCATCCAGTGAGTTGTACCACTCGGGCATCGCTTCCCGGGGATGGGTGAGGCACTTCAGCGGCCAGCCATAGCCCGAAGCTACTAAATCCCAGTTAGCGTTATCAGTCGCCAGCCTTGCGGCCAGTCTTTCGCCCTTGCGTCCGCTTGTATCCCGTATCCAGCCGCTCACGCCAATTCTAGGACGCTCATTCTTGGGCTTGTCCATGATGCAAAACTGGGGATCCACTGGCACCCTCACCTTGAATGGCGGGAGCATCCCCGCCCTCTGCGGGGACTCGGATACCATGTTGCCATATTGATCTGCCGTCACTACTGCGATGTCTGCCTGTGGAAGCGCAAGGTCCCACCACAGCTCCTTGAACGGCGTGCCCTTCTCATAATGCGAGAAATAGGCTGCCACCTTGGTCAAGTGCCAGTCTGTATGCCGTTCGGCATAATCAATGTAGACGATGAAGTGATTCAGGTCCGCCGATGGGTCGGGTTCAGCGGAAAGCGTCCAGCCATTGCCATCCCGCAAGTAAGCGGCCAGCCTGGGAAGAATCTTGTCTTCCCCGATGTCACGACATACGACGTGGACGTTCATGCCCAATTCCACTTCACCATACCTTCTCTGATGATAACTTCATCGGGTGGCCTATTGGGATTATCCGTATACATTTCTACCCATCCCTTACGTTCTTGCCCTGGGCAATTGGATACTTCGGCAACCTTGGCCCGCACAGAAACATCTTTCCCGTCGATCCACACCTGCACTGCCCAATTATCCTCGGCCCGTATCACCATCCAGCCATGCACAATCCCATGAAACGCCACCCGCCTTCGTCTGAGCCACCGCTTCGTGTTCATCTTGAAAATCGCCCATCTCACGCCTTTACTCGCCATCGCTCAGCCTCCTTTGCTGCCTGGCCGCACCTATGCTCTACCAAGTACCCCGCATTGAACGGCCTACCCATGAGCCATACCTTTACTGGTTCCCTCTTTAGTGCCCGCAGAAGCGCTCCCTGATCTGGCCCGTGCCAGCGTTCCCATTCCTCACGCCATGCCTGAAAGAAATTCCTAGTAGTCTCTCGGTTATAGGCAAACACCCCGCCTTGTAGGATTACGGGGAAGGGCTCGTCTATCTCCTTATACGTGGCCCCCCTTTCTTCGCTCCCTAGATGCCATAGGTTCTCATTCCGTATTTGTCTTTGACTGTGGGTGATTACCAAGTCCCAGCCATCATCCAGCGGCGCAAACATGGCTTCGACGTTGCCCCGGGCCCTTGTATCGGCATCCATGTATAAGCACTTGGAATAAGCTATAAGGTTGTTAAGGTTCAACTTTGCTCGCCTGGCTCCATAGCCTGGATCAGCGAAATTCACTACAGTTGCCCCCTTGATCGTTCTGTCTGTCACTACTGTCACTGGTATGTTGTGATATGCCTGAAAGCACGAGACCGCTTGCCGCACCTCTGTGTAAGCCTCATCCCCATAAGCAACGAAGGCGGCCCCTCTATCTCCCCTTGAATGGGTCATAGCTAGGCTTCACCCATGTCACCGGAAGGGCACGGATCAGCGGCTTCACTTGGTACAGCGCTCGCAGGAAAGCCAGCTTCTCGTCGGCCCCCTCTAGACACTCTTGCCGCCATGTGTCTATTAGCCGTTTGCCTACCATGCACTTCTTCACGAACATCTGCCGGGTCTCATACAGCGGTACCCGCAGGTCCTTGATTACCTTCTCTGTGGCCGCCCGATCCTCTTCGTCCCCAATATCACAGGCTAGCTTTTCGTAGTCCCATAGGGGAATCGCCACATCCCACGTCGCCAGGAGACCGAATCCTGTTGGCAGTAGCTCTATCCTCAGCGGGCATGTAGTATCCCAGATGAGCGTCCTGGGCCACGGTACTTCTGGTGCCCCCTCCTTCATTTCAACATGGGATTTGAGCTGATCCAAGGGGTCACAGAATCCGCCCATCCTGGTTACTACTATTCCGGCTCCGACTTCTCTGAGCCGTGACGCATCCACATCCAAACTTTCGGCATCCCTTTGGGCAATCCAGAGATTAGCAGTCTGCTCCGACACATCTACCCAGTCGCCCTTTTGAAAAGCGGTAGTGATGCCTCTGACGTGAATATGCTTTAGTGCCTTCAGCCGAACCCACACACTTCCCCCTTTAGGGGGCGGGGGTCGAGCAAAGGAGGAAACTCTTACCCCCGCCCCGCCCTAGCGTAAGCTAGGCTAGGACTCTTCTAGTCAACTACATTGACCTGTGTTACTCCGACCGGCTTGAACCTCGGCACTGTACCAAGCACCAGCACTGCTATTTCAGCATTGTCAGTGAAGGTAAGTTCGACATTCAAGGCGTCGTAGTCATTAGCTGTATCGAACTCCTCCCCCCTGATTTCGATGATGTAGCAAGTACTCTGCTCAGTCATGCTCACATCCTTGCCGCCCGCGTCAAACTGCTGTGCTCCGGCACCTAAAATGTCAGTGGCCTCTTCGATATCCACATCCACCGCAGCCGACATCGCGCCCGTCAGAATCAGCACCGCGATGCGGTGATAGTCCCGACAGGACACGTAGCCCGTATTCTGCTCACCTGCCCCATATGCATGCGGGTCAAGCTGGGCCAGAACCTCGTGCTGTTCGGAAAATCTTTCCGTGTAAGTTCCCATATTTCACCTCCAGATCTGGAGGGGCGGGTCTAACCGCCCCATTGTCATCTCGATTACGTTACGGTCTTGGTCCCAAGGATTACGAAAGGTGAAATTGTATGCGTGCCTCCGGCCGTAGTCCACGGCGTATTGAGCCACGGCTGCCCATCCACTCTATGCACTGCCCGCCAAGAGGTCTCATCGTGCTGGAACCTCTCCAGGTTGGTGCTTTCGATGGTCGTGCCCTTTCGGTCTCCAATCAGGTATCGCTTCCAGTCACACAGACAGATGTCGCCAGTCAATCCTGCATCCGGCAACTTCTCCGTCCAGTGGATGTCATACCCAAACAGCGTTGAGCTTACGCCTTCCCTCGCGTTCGAAATGAACACGTAGGACGGGTTGCCCGCAGGCCCGTTTAGGCCGAAGATAGCTGGCATCAAGCAGCGGGTGATGTGCCAGATGGGATTCTCTCCCTGAAAGTGGTGCAGCATATTGAAGATGTCTTGGATGCCCACTGTTCCATCCGCAACCCGTCCTACTGTGATAGTAGCACCGGCAGGGATAATGCCCAGAGGCATCCCCACGCCTGTACCACGGAGGAAGGTATACTCTTCCTCCCACTTGATCGCTCCACCGAATCCCATGTCAGAGCTCAGGAGAGCCGCAAGGCCGATAGCCTCGTCTTCCAGCAGCTCGTCACTAGCCCGCGTGTAGCAGACTAGCTTGTGGGCTACCAGCTCCACCTGTCGAAAGGTAGGATCATCCTGATGTTTCGACATACTTTCCTCGGTCCACTTAGCGATGATGCCGCCATACTGATGGGGCACTCCCGCTGTAGTCGAAGTCTGGTCCAGCACAGGGATGTTCACCTGACGCCTTCGCATCGGGATGATAGTCGCCCGCTGGCGAATGATATTCTTCTCCCATTCGTCACCAAGCAATTCCGCCCGGTACTCCGTAGGCACCAAGAACCCACCGCGCGCACCGATGTTCTCAACCATGGTCGCCTTGCCCTCGGCATTCTTGACCATGATCGCTAGGTCGTCTTTCTCGCCCCCAGCTTCAGTGGGGTCATGCCACCGCTTCAGCCGCTTATCTGTATGAAAACCATAACGCTGCGATCCAGCAGCATATACCGCCTTCAGATATTCGGTTGACCCCTTGAATCCCATGCTATCGGCCTTTTCCTTGCCCTCGACCTGCTTCCCCTCTTTGACAAGCTCCGCGTCCAGCGTGGAGATTTCCTTGAGCTGCGCAGCCTCAGTCTTCAGCTCCTTAGCCTGCTCGATGAGCGGCGCGGCCTGTTCGTTCTTCTCTCGCCCTTCCAGCTTTTCATCAGCGTAGATGTTCTGCGCCTCTTTCAGCTTAGAAGTAGCTTCCTCTTGTTTCTGTTCCCAAAGTTCCACATTCCACCTCCATACCTACATGCTCAGAAGTTCCAATTCCAACTCCTGCATCTCGGCCAACTGTTCGGAGGTGGGTGGACTCTCATCCGGCCCGGCCTGCTGACGGGTTGGTGTATCCGCAGATTTTTCGCCTGCATAAAGCGCAGCCATGTGCGCCTCAGCTTCTTCCATCGTATCGTGACACTTTTCCACAGAGCTGTCCTCATCTTTGATGACGCAGAACTTTCCATCTTGCTCCGATATGTGCCACGGGTTCTTCTCTTCCTTCTCGTTGTCGCTCCCTATTGATACCAAACTCTCCCTAAAGGCATCTATAGTGGCGCAGATTCCTTCAATGTCGTGTTCGGAAAGGGTATGTCCATCTTTACGCTTCCAGAGAGATAATGCAGACTTCATCCCTGGCGTAAACACTAGGTCGCCCCCTACCCATTCACTTAGCAAGGCAAATTGAATACCCCTGCCATCTTCTTCTGCATATGCAATCTGGTAGTAGGGGTAATCCATTCCATACGCTCGCACGATAATATAACCGTCAAACGTCTCTTGAGTATAGGCGTGTGGCATCTTATCCCATTCGCGTAAATCAGGAAATTGCATCTCGAAGGCTTCCTGGACCTTACTTATTTGATCCTCCCGGCTCAGAGCCTTTGCCTCATCACCAGTTGTATCTATCGTTTCCTTAGTCCTCGCTTTCAGCGCCAGTATCCGAGCCTCTTCATTAGCAGGGAACGGCACGATGGAAAACTCCCACAGCTTGAGTTCCCGTAGGTGGCGGATTGGCTCTTCCTCTTCCTCCCGCTGTTCGTAGTCGAAGCCGCCCTTTATGGGTTCATAGCCGATGGATAGTCCATCTACCGCATTATCCCCCGCTAGAGCAAGGGCATCCCTACCTCTGCGAGTGTCCGAGATGATGGCTTTGACAAATAGCCCCTTCTCATCCTCTCGCATTTCTAGTGACCTTCCAATGGGTTCACCTGAATCATGCGCCCATAGGACGGGAATATTCTGGCCCCGCTCAGAAAGCGTCTTAGTGAACGCTCCTGGATGTATCACATCATTTACTGCGTCTACATTGCCAAATACCGCAGCATACCCCTCGAAGGTTCGCCCCTCATAGTCCACACTCAGGACATCGAAGGGGACTAGCTTATGCTCCATCTCCACATCACTTCTCGTCTTACCTTTTCCCATGCTTCACCTCCTGGCCCTTGAATTCCATTGGAGGGCCATAATCCGGCTTGATCGTTATGGTCACTGGCTTCCCACAATGCGGGCATGTCACTGTTATAGTCATCGCGTTACCGCCACAATCGCACAGCGGCAGTTCACAGTCTCTTCTGGTAGAGCCGCTGGGTCACCTGGATACATTAGCTTTGCCCCAGTCAATGGCGACTCGAATGGCGTGCCCGTTGGCTGCACCTGGCCGTCCATCATCATGTGCGACTCCCTCACGCGGCCGTCCGGGGTCGCTACCCATTCCCTCGCTGGAACCTTCCATTTGTTGAATAGTCCATTAGTGCTCGCATTCGAAGCTCTTATGCTTTCTGTCCGCGCTATGGCTTCTGCTCGATAGTTAGGCAGCCTGACATTGGCAAACAACCAGTCCTCTGGGCTTACATCACCATCAATCCACTGCCTGAACATATCCTGCAAGCCCTCCTGGGACTTATTGACGCTCCACCCCTCTTCCTGGGCTACGGATAGCAAGTCTGAGATTTGGTTTCGACTGGTATCAGTGATTGGATCCACGAACTCCAATGTGTAGCTTCGGAACCAGTCGGAGGCTGTCACATCGGTGGGCTCGAATTGCTGGCCCAGTATCTTCGCCCAATGCCCCCCTTGTTCAACAGAAGTCCCCGCCAGCAACGGGGTGAACTTCTCCCGCCACTTTTCCGTTCCTGTGGTTCGCAGGTATCGCTCTATTTCTAATATGACTTCGTCCCACGGGTAGGTCGCCTTGCGCTCTACAGACCTCTTCTTGCCCTCAGCTAGAATTGCCAGGATATTCTTCTCGTCACTCTTGAATAGCTCCCGTGCTGTCCCCAGGTACTTCGGCTCCCATGAATGTGCTATCTGATCCGTAGCCTTCCAAAGCGTAACCTTGGCCTCGGCAGTGAAATGAAACCTCTTCTCCTCTTCTACCCCTGCCACCACCGGGGCTTGCTCTTCATGGGCACTTCCAACCGGCATTATTCCCATTGGCAGGTATCCAACATCACCCCACGACAGGTCGTCCAGGTCCAGCCCTACGGCCGTGGTCGCCTGGTTCGCTCCATAACCCATATCAAATAGGGTCTTGGCAGCAGTGACTTGCGCCAGCTTATCTTCCTGTAATGCAGGCACCTTGGATAAATCAAAGGCCACCCACCCCTCATCCCCCTCAGATTGCAGGTAGTGTCGGTACTCCGCCTCGAACATCCTCAGCTCAGGAATCATAGTATCCTGCCAGAAAGCACGCCGGCTCTCTTCGTAGTTGCTAAACGTGCTCCTCTCCATGCCATATCGGGAGCCCAGTAAAATGGGCGGCACGCCAAAAGGCATAATGATCCGAGACTCATTCCGGCTATCAATTCCCTCGAAGCCCAGCTCCTGGAAGGTATAGCCAAGCTTCTCTACCTTACCTCTGTTGTCGAGCAGCATGGGCCGCACCATGTTCGTCACGCCGCTGTATATTTCCTCGAACCTCTCCAGCGCCCTGGCCATCTCCGCATCATCCATTGCGCCATCGTAGCTGATAGCAATAGGAGGCATCATGCCCCGCTCAAAGAACAGCTTCAGGAAGCCCGTCACCTCATTATCTACATCTATGCTCAGGGCAGATGGCTTTATGGGCGATAGGCCCGATCCCATCCCTTCGTAGTCATCCCCGGGGTTAGGGAGCTTGACGTGCATCATATCCCTGGGAAGAATGGGAAGCGATCCCTCCTCTTTTCCCCACTCGGGCTTGTAGATATACCCAACGATTGTATGCTCTCCACCTTCTCTCCCTGGTACTATCCTCATCCGGTCGGGCCGAAGATTATAAA
>SDBV01002073.1_pt1 | contig 30067 bp, 32 predicted proteins | sample 2277081 | NCBI WGS metagenome assembly SDBV01 (sample SAMN10402039, study PRJNA504765) | marine sediment metagenome | isolation source: marine sediment core GS10_PC15, 223 cmbsf | place: Arctic Ocean: Southern Knipovich Ridge | collected 2010
CTAAAGACAGATTTGGATAATGTGGTGCGTTTTCACAGAAAGGCAAAAGGAGGTCTTGAAAAAGGGGCGGAAATAATAAAAACTATTGCAGGAGGAAGAGAAGAGGACAAAGATTCTTTGGGATATAATATCCTGATGGCATACCCTTTATTACTCAATAAAGGTATTGTTCGCTCTCATAAAGGGTCACCAAGTATTCTCTTAATTGAATATGCTCTTGCGTTGGCATTACAGCGTGGATCTAAATGGGTGATTGCCTTCTCTCGTCCGGCCCAGTTTAGAATTCATCTTGCAAAGGCAATTGATAAATCTGTTTTATTTGAACCTGCTGATGCAATAGAATTTAAGGCATTTACAAAAAAAGTGCATGATGCACTAAAAGATAGTTTGTAGAAACTTCTATTTTGTTAGTGCCTGGGGTGGGAGTCGAACCCACATGAGATTGCTCTCAAAGGATTTTGAGTCCTTCGCGTCTGCCAGTTCCGCCACCCAGGCTGAAACAATCTAGATTATATAGAATTTAGGGCTGATTGTAAAGTTTGTGCGAAGCTAGATTTAAAATCGTGAAATTATTTTATCATTTCTGGTACCTTTTGCCGATTTTTGGGATCACCTATATAATGGAAATATAGCTATCATGTAGGGTAGTTTTAAAAACAAATCGATGAAATACAAAAAGCCATATTATGATCAAGGGGAGAATTTTAGACCGACTCCGCCACTACCAATGGTTGAAGCCGGAGTAGGTATTTTTCTGAAAATATTTGAAGATGAGATAAAAGACTATGAAACTTGGAAACGACAACCCTGGCTTTCCCAACTCATTTTGCATAGATCTCTATGGCTTTTTTGGCATAGCGAAGAAGTTCCCGAGATCAGAAAACTAGGAAAGCCTTTTATCGCTCTATTCGAAGAAGCTTATAAAAAGGATCCTAAGAAGGCAATTCAAATATTTAGTGAGATCATGTCTTCTTATTCAGACATTCAACATTCTGCGTACGAGCGAGATTTTGAACTTAACAAGGATCACAACTATGTAAAGCAATTCAGCGATTTATTTGATGAGTACAGATTTAGATATGAAGAATTGTTGAATCGTCTTATTAGTATTGCATATGGTTGCATCGGAATTATAATAGGTGAGCTACCGTCAGATGGGGCTGAGTGCATAGCTGCTGATGCGAGTAAAAAAATAAAAAGATTAGGCTCTAGTATCCTCCCTTTTTCTACAAGCTATGAAAATATTGCCACTTCAATCAGTGGGATAAAGCCTGGTATCCGTAATGCCTTGTCTCATGGGGGAAGGCGAACACAGTTATCTGATGAGGAAAAATATCTACTTGAAGATAGTTCTGGTTGGAAGCAAAAGTATTCTGTTGAAGAATTCCATAATGAATTGGATATTCTAAATAGAACGATTACTTCTCTAGAGTTTGGCTCATTGGTTATTCAGATGAATCATAATAAAGAAATTGCTCAATTAAGGGGAAGTCTTCCGCATGAGCTTACGGAGGAGGAAAAGAACCAAATTCTTCATGGTTCTGCGCAAGATTGTCAATTTGAGATTCTTGATGCTGAAAGCAAATCTCCTTTTGTAGAAATTAAATTACGTTTTACACCAATACAGCCGAGAGAAAGTGAAGTATATGGTGCGTGGGGTGGAGCTCATTTCAAGCAGAAAGTACCAGCCAAACCAGTGGATTTGAAAAGCCAAGTTTTTCGCTTCATTTACCTTAGTTCAATTATTTTAGAGAATGATACGCCAGGAGTTCGGGCAACAATATATACATGGGGAGATAAGCCTCTTGCTAAAGTTGAAATAAAAAATGTAGAGAGTTTCAATAAGGCAACAAAAGAAATAAAAGGATATGACGATCACGAAACTAAACAGAAAATTGAGAAAGAGCATGTTCAGTGGGAGAGATTTGAGTGGGCGACAGGGGAAATTGGCGACGATGGTAAACCTATTACAATGTAAATTAATAATATAAATGAAACCACTTTTTAAGAAACGAATAATCTTGAATAAAAATTTGCATCTAGCTGATTTATTGTACCTTATTGACTCTAGGGGTAGGCATAGTTTTAAATGTTCTTTCAAAAATAAAGTTAGTCCATTAAAGACATGGAAAAAACATTATGGTGGTTTGAGAAAATTAGATTTTAAACATCCACATACTACAAAAATAGTTGATGGTGGAGAAAGTCTAGAGATTTCTTTTAAGTTTGCAGATAATATAATAGAACTTAAAAGGGAAATTAAACATGGATCAATAGACCGAAGTTTCTATATTGTTGAGATGCCAATTACTAGGAATCTTTTTACTGCCATAATAAGAAATCAAGAACTTTTAGGCACCATTAATCCTTCAAATGAAGATATTGTAATTGATTATTTAGGATTAAGGGATCAGATAGCGTTAGTTTTTTCTTTTGAGGGAGAAAATGGAAAGCCACATATGGATAGAGATAAAAATGTTTATATTGGCAAGCAAATACTTCTTGAGTTCCCAGAGCAGAAGTTGAGACGTTTGCATATTGCCGTAATAAATGATGATAATCCAATCCATAATTTAGACTGTGTAATTGCGATTCCTCATGAACCCACAAAACGTACATAGTAGTTAAATAGAGAGCATTGTACGATGCAAAAAAGAAAAACTCTTCAAAAACAGCATGAAAAAGCAGTTTGTGATAATTTATTGGGGTTTCTGAATATTGAAGCATCCTTTCTGAAATATGGTGATGATAAAACAGAACCAGATATTATATACAGGTTAGGAAATAAAAGCTTAGGTATTGAAGTGGCCACTGCCTATTATGATAATACTGATGCAAAACAGGAGTGGACACTTGCTGCGGGAGAAAGAGAGTTTACTAAGGGAGGATTTGAGTTTCGTGAAGGAGGAGTTATTAAAGGTCCAGATGAACTAATCTATTCAAAAATACAGCAGGAAATTAATGATAAATGTCATAAGAAGTACTCTGATGTAATGGAGTTGTGGCTGTGTGTAGAAGAAAGAGCCTCCTTAAGTGATAAAAACTCCATAAGAAAGTGTATTGATGAGCTTCGTGTTCCAGAAGGACATCAGTTTAATGCTATTTATGTTTTACATCGTAGAGACCTTCGTGGAGGAGGAGGTTATGAGGCATTTAAGCTTTGAGTCTGGTGAATAGTTGTTAAGTTGGTAGTTTTTATGAGTTGCTTGACCTGTATTTTTTTCAGCTTATAATTTATAGTAGTCGTTACAATTTTAGAATTTATTAATTAAAATCATATGCCAAATAAGACTGTTACTGTTATCAATTTTCAGTGTAAGGAAAAGGACTGCGGACATTTTGCTGGAATGTTGATTGCCGTGATCCCAGAGGGTAAAAATAAAGAAGATATTCGTTGTCCAAAGTGTAAATCTAGCAACATTACGTATGAAACAATGCTCTAGGATATGGATATTATTACCTTCTTAGGATTACTTATTAGTTTTGTAGGTTCTTTGTTTTTGGCTTTTTCAATTAAGAAAAATCCAGGTGGGGCTAATCAAATGTCCACTGATGGAAAGAAATTATATCTAACAGTTATAGAGCCTAATAAGTTTAGATTTGGAGTCGGTCTACTAGCGTTAGGTATATTCTTGCAAGCTATTCCATTCTTGGTGGACCCTATTTATCAAATCTACTTAAGAGTATTTCATTAGGCAAGGTTAGCAACATGGGTACTAACAAACAACAATTGAATCAGGCTGAAATAAATGAGCTTACTTCTAGGCGGGGTAGCTTTATAAGAATTTCATCAAAAATAGTGAAGATTGCTGAACCGAGGATTTTTCAATTAAAGTTAGAAAATGTATCTAATGTTAGAAATTCAATAATTGTTTCTGCTGCACTCGCAACAGTAAGTTTATTAGTATTAAGTAATTCTCCTAAGGATTTACCGCTTATTGTTGAAACTTCTCAACAAGTTGCTGTTATTGGTTTTCTAATTACTATTCTTATTTATTCATTTTATTTAAAGCATAACGTAGGAGGAGGGCTATCTGCATACCAAGAGAAAGTTCAAGAAAATGTGGATCTTTCTGAGAGGGGACAGGATATTATCAATAAATGTTTTGATGGTGAGATATCAAAGGTAGATGCAGATCAACAACTTCTGATTCTAGATGAAGAAATTGAGCACACTAAAATCAGAATCAAATCAAAAGATGAAAAGGATAAAGATGATAATTTCGCAAAATATTTAGGAATTATTGGAAATCTAGTTTTTATTGGTGCGATTGCTATATTGGTGTTCTCTTTCTTGTATGAGATTTTAGTGTCCTTGTTTCTGAAGTATATAATTAGCTAAAATTAGCAATATATTGAAGCTTTTCTTTGATACTTGCCATATATTCTCTATCTGATAGTATTTCAATAATAGGGAATTATGATAGACTGAATATGATTTTTAGAAAGAAACCTTCATTCAAGCACGAATGGCACTTATACAGCATTGTAGCAATCTTATTCGCTTTAACTTTTCTAACTATACAAATATCCACAGGAACCCCTCAAACTTTAGGCATAGCTTTTACTGCAATTATTGGAACTTATCTTTTGAATAGTGAAAATTGGAAAGAGACAGCTGAAATTGTCCATAAATGGGTTATCTTCTTCTCGGTAGTTATTTTTATAGTTGCTTCTGGACTTATTTTTTACTTTAATCACAAAGAATCAGAAACACAATGAATAGTTTTTTAAAAGGACTTGGATACTTTGGCACAGCTTTAATTTTTGTTCTTGCTGCTGTGTTTTTCTCGGAGCTTATTAGTGGTGAAAAGCCATTGCCGCCAGGGAATGAACTACCAATTGCACGGCCTGCTGTTTCCTGCCCTCCAGATTTTCTTTCTTATCAGAAACTCATTGAAAATCCAAGCCGAACCATAAAACTGATCAATCAAAGAAAATCAATGTTTGCGGAAAATGGTGGTTTTGTGAACTTGCAAATAGTCATAACTAAAAATGAAACACAAGAATCAAGAGTAGCTTGTGGGTATTTATTTGTTATTGCTGGGACAACAACTAATGGAGCATTGCAAAACTGGGAGAATATTTATATTAATCCTAATCAGTTTGGTGGACATATAAACCCTGAAGATCATATAGGACGAGGTGATAGCAATAATTATTCCGAATATTTATTCCCTTTAAATAAAATTAAATATTGGAAAAATAGAGCAGAAAGATCAAAAGGTAATTTATCTATTGCAGATTGGGCTGCTCTTTTAAATGTATCAGAACGGGTTGAATTTAATATTGCTTTGAATACAAATAATAAAACTGGTTTTATTGAGGAAGTTTCAATAGCTTATAAGTGCTGGAATCCTAAAACTGGAGAAGAAAATAATGAATGTAGTCTTAATATTGAAGGAAAATCGGATACAATAAAAATATTACCGTAAGCTTTTCTTTGGTAATGCCTTAAAAAGCTGTTTTAGGAGTAAAGTTAGCAATATATTGCAGTTTTTCTTTTACGCCTACCATATATTCCTTATCTGAGAGTACTTCAATAATAGCGGTAATGGACGGTTCGGAGAGTAGTAAATTACTTATGAGAAGTACACTCAGAGTTTGAGCACTGTACCTTCTTCTTTTTCTCTATTAAGAGAGAATCACACTCTTTACACTTCTCTCCAGTAGGTTTATCCCATAAGGCAAAGTCGCAATCAGGGTATTTATCACATCCATAGAACGTTGTTCTTCTCTTTGTTCTCTTGGCTACAAGGTGACCTTTCTTACACTTTGGGCAATCAATACCTAGAGTGTTTTCTTTTAAAGGGGCGGTATACTTACATTCAGGGAATCCAGAGCAGGCGTAGAACTTGCCAAAGCGCCCAAGCCGAATAAGAAGCGGCTTTCCACACTCAGGACACTTCTCATCTGTTTCCTGTACTGAAACATCAGACTTTTCTACCTCCTCATACTTTTCCTCTAAGATTTTGGCAAAGGGGTCATAGAATTCCCTAATCATGGGAACCCATTCTGTTGTACCTTCTGCAACCTTATCTAAGTCGTCTTCCATGGTGGCTGTAAACTTTATATCTACAATACTAGGGAAGTGCTCTACTAAAAGATCATTAACAGTAGTTCCTATCTCAGTAGGCTGAAAGCGTTTGTCATCGTTCTTCTCAACATAGTTTCTGTCTTGGATAGTTGAGATAATAGAGGCATAGGTTGATGGTCTTCCAATACCTTCAGACTCTAACTCCTTAATTAAGGAAGCCTCGTTATATCTTGGAGGGGGTTGGGTAAAGTGCTGTAAAGGATTGAGCTTATTTAAGGTAAGTGTTTCTTCTACTTTGACTTCTGGCAGTTCTGCTTGTTCAAAGTGCATGGGGTATACTTTTAAGAACCCATCAAACAAAAGAACCTGTCCTGTTGCACGGAATGTATAGGATTTGGCCTCAATATCTATTGTTGTTGCGTTAAAGACAGCTTCCTTCATCTGGGAAGCAGTAAACCTGTTCCATATTAAGGTATAAAGCTTTATCTGATCCGGGCTGAGCTTAATTGTAGCAGGTACTTTCTCAGGATCAGATGGCCGTATTGCCTCGTGAGCCTCCTGGGCTCCCTTTGATCTGTTCTTAAATCTTCTTGGTCCTGCCCAGTACTCCTTTCCATAGTTTTTAGTAATAACCTTTTCTGCTACGGTAAGAGAAAGAGAGGAGAGATTAAAAGAGTCTGTTCTGTGATAAGTAATTAGTCCTGTTTCATAGAGGCGCTGCGCTATCTGCATTGTACGACGGGCAGGGTACTTGAACTGCTGCCATGCAGTCTGCTGAAGAGTTGAGGTGGTAAATGGAGGAAGGGGATTACGTTTTGCTTCTTTTGTCTCTACATTTGAGACAGTATAGATAGCTTCCTTAAGATTTGTAAGAATGGCTTTGGCATCCTTCTCTGATGTGATTGCCATCTTTGAAAGGGCTTTTGCATCTTCTTTTGTAAGTTGAGCTGTAAACTCTTTCTTAGTTGTTGTTTGTTCCAAATCAGCCTCAATGCTCCAGTACTCTTCTGGTTTGAAGGCCGCAATCTCTTTTTCCCGTTCTGAGATAAGACGCATTGCAACTGACTGTACGCGCCCTGCAGACAATCCTCGTGCCACCTTCTTCCACAAGAATGGAGAGAGTTTGTATCCTACAAGACGGTCTAATATTCTTCTTGCCTGTTGCGCATCTACAAGGTCCATATTAATGCTCCGTGGATTCTCAAGAGCTTCCTTAATAGCTTGCTTTGTAATCTCGTGAAAGACAATGCGCTTTGGGTTATCTAACTCCAAGGCTTCCTTTAGGTGAAAGGCAATAGCTTCCCCTTCTCTATCTTCATCAGTAGCTAGAATAACCTCTGTAGCTTCTTTAGCCGCTTTCTTAAGAACATTTACCGCCTTTCTTGATTTGGTTGGAATGACATAGGTGGGCTCAAAATCCTTTTCTACATCAATGCCGAGCTTTGACTTTGGCAGATCTCTAACATGCCCAAAAGAGGACTGAATATTGTAGTCCTTTCCAAGAAATCCCTGAAGGGTCTTTGATTTTGTCGGGCTTTCAACAATTACAAGCTTCATACGATAACCAGTGTACTGATTATTTTATACATTGCAAGTTATTGTACCATCTTTTATTGTTTCAATCTCTCCACTGCTTGAGATAACATCTGACAGAACAGATTTAATCCTACTGTATTAATGGAGCCAGACTGTTCTTTCCCTAATATGTTTCCAGCTCCACGAATCTCAAGGTCTCTTAACGCCAAAGTGTAGCCAGAACCCAGTTCCTCAGCCTCTTTTAAGGCGCGCAGGCGCATCCGTGCCTTTGGCGTCATGCGTCTGCCGTGGAAAAAGTAGGCATAGGCTTTCTTGTGTGATCTACCAACCCTTCCCTTTAGCTGGTAGGCCTGGGCCAGGCCTAACCTTGCAGCATCATCCACAATAATGGTGTTTACGTTTTGAATGTCCATGCCGTTTTCAATAATGGTTGTGGCAAGTAGGATATCAAACTCTTTGTTTCTAAAGGCGCCTATAACATCAATGAGTTTTTCCTCATTCATTCTGCCGTGAGCTATTTCTATCCTGGCCTTGGGAACGAGCTTTTCAAGTTGTTGTTTTATCTGTTCTATGGTTCCGATTCTGTTGTGGAGAAAGTATACCTGACCGTCCCGTTTTAACTCTTTTTCTATGGCTTTTTTAATATTGTTCTCATTCCATATGCCAATGTATGTCTCTACCGCCATTCTGCCTTCCGGTGGCGTCTGAATAGTGCTCACGCCTTTTAAAGATGATAGCGCCATGTATAGAGTTCTTGGAATTGGAGTTGCAGATAAAGAAAGTATATCTAGTGAAGTTCTAAGTTCTCTGAGCCTTTCTTTTTGCTTTACGCCAAACTTCTGTTCGTCATCTATTACAAGAAGACCAAGGTTGTTAAACTCAACGTCTTTTGATAGAAGCCGATGCGTTCCTACCACAATGTCTATCTTTCCTTCTTTTAAATCCTGGATTATCTTTACCTGTTCTTTTTTTGTCTGAAGGCGGGAGAACAAAGCTAGCGTGATAGGGAGGTTGTCTAAGCGTTCCTTGAAGTTTGAGTAATGCTGGTGGGCTAGTATGGTCGTTGGGGCCATGAGAGCAGCCTGATATCCTGACTTTACTGCTCTAATCATGGTTCTCAGGGCAATCTCTGTTTTCCCAAAGCCAACGTCTCCTGCCACAATGCGGTCCATAGGATGGTTTAGCGAAAGGTCTTGGTTGATGTCTGAAAGCGTCTGCATCTGGTCAGGAGTTTCCTCATATGGGAAGGAGGCTGCAATTTGCTGATCCAGCTCGTCTTGCAAAATGTATGGTGGGCGGGAGACCATCTCTTTTTTGGCATAGAGTTCCAATAATTCCTTTGCCAGTTTTTCAACCTCTTCTTTAATTCTTCTCTTTGCCTTCTGCCAGAAGGGAGATCCCAGTCTTGCGACATGCGGATCTCTAAATCCAACATATCTTGAGAGTTTCCTTTCCAGGCCCTTTGGAACATAGAGCTTATCTTTTGAGGCATACTCTAGTCCATAGTAGGTCAGTTCGTCTTTCCCGTACTTCTGCGCTATAAACCCTGTAAACTTTCCTACTCCGTGATCCAAGTGCACAAGATAGTCACCTTCTTTGAGATTTTTGAGGTCTGAGAAGAGCTTTTGTGATTTTAGTTTCTTTTTTAAGAGTTTCTTTGATGCATCTTCATCTTCAATTGATAACTCAAGGAGCAATATCTCATCAACACGGTTTCCAACAAACTCTACCTGAAAGGCATTGTTGGTATTAATAGGGAAGATCTCTACTGTCCCTCCGAGCACACTGAATTCTCCAGGTTCCTCCACATGGAGTACTTTTTCATATCCTAATTCGTCCAAGTGCCTAAGAAATGATGATTGTGAAATCTTCTCATCTTTTTCTATAGGCAAGAGGTTGTCTTTAAAAAAGCTCTGGCTCTTTCTTGCCTTGAGTATTTTAGTCTTATTTTCTTCAAACCAAAGATTCCCCTTTTCCAAAAAGTAGGGGGTGATTCCGGCAAGCAGGATACTTTTGTTCGTTCTTGACAATCCCATTCATTATGAGTATAAATGAAATTGGAACACCAATCAAGTCAGCCTTGTGCTGGGGCTTGGAGGAGAGAGATGCAATCTCAATCACCATCTGGGGTTAGGACAGCGACCTACGACCCTGTGAAGGTTCGGATATCCACGCGTCTTGGCGGACATCTGACTGCAGACGCTTCCTTTGATGTCGCTTGTCGGCATGAAGGATGCGACAAGAGAGCCTATGGGTCTCGAGTTGAGTGCGGGCCGCTGGTATGCGGGCCCATTCTACGTCTTTGACAACCCGGTTTCTGAACTCACATGTGAGGATGGTCACCAGGTTCCGCAGATCGCGATTGAGACGATCAACCTGCACGTCTCCAAGGCAGTGGCTTCCAGAGTCGAGGAAGAACGCGGTCTGGACATAGTCTTCGAACCAAGGTCAGCTCGATAAGGAGGGAATCGCATCCCTCCTCTTGTTTTACACTGGTAATTCTATTGAGGTTATTGTTTCTTGGAGGAGTTGCTGTTCTTCTGGAGTAAACTTTTGCAATACAAATACTTCTGTGTTTCCTGGCTTTCCAGTATCTGGCTGAATTCCGATTCTTATGCGACTGAAATCTTTTGTGCCAAGAGTCTGAATAATATCTTCTACCCCTTTGTGTCCCGCAGAACCACTATTTTCTGTGGTTTTTGTGGTTCCTAAAGGAAGATCAATGTCGTCGTGGATGACGAGAAGGTCTTTGTCTTGTTTGGTAAGTGATTGTACCGAAGAACCCGAGTTGTTCATGAAGGTCTGTGGCTTTACGAGCGTGACTGGTTTGTCGTTTATCATTCCTTCTGATACTAGGGCGTTGTGCTTCTTTGATAGTTTAAACTCAGGGAAGTCGTGTTTGGCAGCTATATAGTCTATCGCAACAAAGCCCGCATTGTGGCGGGTTCCTTCGTATTTTGCTCCTGGATTTCCAAGTCCTACGATTATCATATATATAGTATATCATAAACCCAGCTTGATTAGAGGGAAAATGACTGCTACAATAACACCTATGAAAAGTAGATTTGGTGCATTTTGGGAGATAGCCAAGATCCTTATTATTGCATTCCTTATAGTGGTTCCCATACGGGCATTCTTGTTTCAGCCTTTTTTGGTTAGGGGTGCATCCATGGAGCCGACGTTCTCAAGCGGCACATATCTTATTATTGACGAAATCTCATACCGTTTTAATGCTCCTGTGAGAGGGGATATTGTGGTATTCCGCTTTCCTATTGATACTTCCCAGAGATTTATTAAGAGAGTAATAGGGTTGCCAGGCGAGACCGTTGAGATAGAAGACGGTAAAGTAGTAGTGTACAGTGAGGGCGCCGATCATCAGGACGCCTTTGTTTTAGAAGAACTCTATCTTTCAGGAGGTACTCCGGGCAACTCAAAGCTTGAGCTTTCAGAAGGGGAGTATTATGTGATGGGGGACAATAGAAGCTTCTCCTCTGACTCTAGGTCCTGGGGAGCGGTTTCAAAAGATAACATTATAGGCAAGGTATTCTTTAAGGTATTTCCTTTATAATTATGGCAAGAAGACCGCGTTTGCAAACTCCAACCGGGATGCATGACATCCTGCCCAAAGACCAGCCGTATTATCGGAAGGTCTATGACGTGACAGATGAGATTGCCGAGTTTTACGGCTTTGAGCGAATTGATACACCTGTAGTTGAGAGTTTGGAGCTTTATGAGCGGGGAACTGGAGTTGCAACAGATATCGTGGAGAAACAGATGTTTACTTTGAGAACGCGGGGAGGGGACAGCTTGGCTCTGCGGCCTGAGTTCACTCCAGGCATCGTGAGGTCCTACATTGAGCATGGTATGCACAACCTTCCTCAACCCGTAAAGCTGTACACGTATGGCCAGCTCTTTCGCTATGAGCATCCCCAAGCCGGGCGCTTTCGTCAGTTCAACCAGCTGGACATTGAGGTATTCGGAGAAGAGAGTCCTGCAATTGATGCTCAGGTAATTCAGATATTCTACGCCATTCTTTCTGAACTTAAGTTTAAGAACCTTATTATAAAGATAAACAGCATTGGCGATTCCCAGTGCCGCCCATATTACAGAAAGGTGCTCTCTGGATTTTTAAGATCCAATCAACATGCCCTGTGTGCCGATTGCAGACGCCGCATGAAGCAAAATCCCCTACGCGTACTGGACTGCAAGGAAGAGAAGTGCCAGAGGATACGTTCTCAAGCTCCCCAGATGATTGACCACTTAAATGAGGATTGCAAGAAACACTTTAAGTCTGTTTTGGAGTTCTTAGACGAGACCGAGCTTCCATATCACCTAGACCCTTATCTTGTGCGCGGACTGGACTATTACACCAAGACCGTATTTGAGATATATACTGAAGAATCGGGGGACGAGGAGACAGGTTCGCAATCAGCCCTGGTTGGAGGAGGCAGATACGACAGCTTAATGAAACTGCTTGGAGGACGGGATATTCCTGGAATAGGCGGCGCAGCAGGAGTTGAGAGAATAGTTTCTGAAATGAAAGAGAGAGGAGATACCATGGATGTTTTGCAACCCAAGGTCTTTCTTGCGCAACTTGGTGATCTACCAAAGAAAAAGTCATTAAAGCTCATGGAAGAGTTGAGAAAGGCAAAGATTGATGTGGCGGAATCTCTGGGACGGGATTCCCTGCGTGTTCAGCTCGGACGTGCCGATCACATTGGCGCTGAACTTGCCCTGATTCTCGGGCAGAAAGAGGCCTTGGAGGGAAGTATTGTTATTCGCATGATGTCCACGGGAAAACAGGATACGGTGAAACTTGAAAAAGTAGTGCACGAGATTAGAAAGCGCTTGAAGCGAAAGTAATATGGCCTGTACCTTTTGCTTAATTGCAACAAAAGAGATTCCATCTGATATTATTTACGAGGATGACGGGTTTCTTGTATTTAAAGATATTCAGCCAAAGGCTGATTTTCATGTTCTTGTAATTCCAAAAGAACACATAGTTTCCTTAATAGAAGCTACGGAAAATCATCGGGCTCTGATTGGGGATATGGTTTTTCTTGCAAAGAAAGTGGCAGAAGAGCAGGGATTAAATGGATACAAGCTTTTAATGAATGTAGGCAAGGAGGGAGGTCAGGAGGTTGACCACATGCACCTTCATGTGTTAGCAAGTAGGAGATGACTTTTGAGATTAAGAAACAAGATAGGGAAAATGCGCAGTCCTTGGTGCGTCGTTTTTCGCGGCGCCTGAAGAACTCAGGTATTCTAATACGTGCACGTTCTATGCGATTTCGGGATCGTCCCGAGTCAGCCTTTACTAAAAGAAAGGCAGCTTTACGTCGCATTGAAAAGAGAGCTGAATACGAACATCTCTCAAAGCTTGGATTAATACAGGAAAGAAAGAAAAGAGGACGAAGATAATCCATGGAACTCAGAGAGCAAATTAAAGCTGATCTTAAGGCGGCTCTGCTCGCAAGGGAAGAGGAGAAGGTTACAACCCTCCGTCTTTTGTTTGCTGCGGTTCAGAATAAAGAGAAGGAAAACAGATACACTATCTCCAAAAAGAATCCTGATGCCGCGCCCGAGGAACTAGATAAGGAAAGTCAGCTTTCAAAAGAAGAGCTATTAGATGCCCTGGGATCTGAGGCCAAGAAGAGAAGGGAGTCCATAGAGGCCTTTGAGAAGGGCGGAAGGCAAGAGATGGCAGATAAGGAAAAGCGGGAGCTTGCAATATTAGAGGTATATCTTCCAGCTCAACTTTCCGAGGAAGAGATCGCAATATTAGTTAAAGAAGCAATAACTGAAAGCGGGGCCCAAGACATAAAAGATATGGGCAAGGTTATGGCTTTGCTTTCGTCAAAAACAAAAGGCAGGGCAGATGGTGCTACTGTGAGCAGAATAGTAAAAGAACAGCTTGGTTTGTAATGCAGAATAATTCCTTTTTTAATAAGAAGGCATGGATGGCGCTGCTTCTTGCTATTGTTTTGGTTATAGTAGGAGAGCTTGTCTTGGCCTGGCAATTTAATCGCCTGGAAACAGAGCGTCTGCCACGTATTGAGCAGGAGTTGGCAGAGCGTAATGCCAAGGATACCTTAATTGTTTTTCTTGAGGCAAGGCTTGCGGGGAATGAGGACCGGGCACGCGCCTTTCTCACAGAGGTATCTGTTTTAGAACTTGAGGTAGGTCAGTCTGAACTTCTTTTCCCTTTTAAAGCTTTTGAGATACAGTCAGCCGCGTCTTCAGGCAACGGCGTCTTTCGCTTTCAGACGGCACTCTTGAATGATAGAGGTATTATGATTAGCTTAGAACTCATTGAGGTGGTAGAGATACTAGGGGAGTATTACATAAACTCCATTCAGATTGCAGGATAGCCTCATTCGTATGATTGAGGTGAATAATCTTACAAAAACTCGGGTTAATGAAACTAATATTAAGAGGGTTGCTTTGCATGTTTTAACAAAAGAGGGAAAGAAGGATGAGGGGCTTTCCATTGCTCTTGTTTCTAAAAAACGCTCTCAAGAATTAAATAAAACATATCGCAAGCAAGACAGCGCAACCAACGTACTTTCCTTTAAAGAACCAGAGTTTGGATTAGGAGAGTTAGTAATTTGCCCGAGTGTCGTTCGCAAGGATGCAAAAAAGTATGATATACTATTTACAAGCGCAATGACCTGGATGATTATTCATGGCGTCTTGCATTTACTGGGATATACCCACAAAACAATGGAGAAAAGAGAAGCCAACTACAAATCTCACTTTCAATGAGGCAGAACGTAATTGTTGGATTGGATATAGGGACCTCTTCGGTCAAGATGATAGCAGTAACGCCATCAGAGAATGGAGCGGGTCTTGAGATACTTGGGTTTGTAGAGGAACCCTCATCTGGTGTGAGAAGAGGGGTTGTCGTGAACTTGGAGGAAGCCACAAGAGCTATTGTGGCTGCCAAGAATCGTTTGGAGTCCGTCATCTCAAAAAAGATTTCCGAGGCCTCAATTAGCATTGGCGGAAGTCATCTCTTTTTGGCGAGTTCCCGCGGAGTGGTTGCCGTCTCTCGTGCTGACGGCCAGATTTCGCAAGAAGACGTAGACCGGGTCCTACAGGCGGCTGAAGCCCTCTCCCTTGAGTCCAACAAGGAGATGTTGGAGGTCATTCCAAGGGAGTTTGTGGTAGACGGAGTCACGGGGATTAAAGAAGTGGTTGGTATGCGCGGAGTCAGGTTGGAGTCTGAGGTTCTGGCGGTTTGCGGGTTTACTCCTTATATTAAGAATCTCACTTCCGTTGTTCTTGCCGCAGGTATTGAGATTGCAGATATGATGCCAACTTCTTTGGCCGTCGCAGCTTCAGCTTTAACTCCTCAGCAAAAAGAACTGGGAGTCGCTGTGTTGGATATTGGGGCTGGAACTACGAGTCTTGCGGTCTTTCAGGAAGGGGATCTTTTGCACATGGCCATCTTTCCCATTGGTTCTGAAAATATAACCAACGACATTGCAATTGGGCTTAGGACAGAACCCGATGCGGCAGAGAAAATTAAAAAGGAATACGGCACATGCATGCCTTCCCGTGGCAGAAAGACAGAAAAGGTGGATGTGGAGGGATCCGAACCCGTGACCTTTACCCAGCACTTTCTTTCTCACATTATTGAGGCTAGAACCAAGGAGATTTTACAACAGGCGCAAAAAGAGATAAAAAGGGTTACAAAGCAGGGAGATCTGCCAGCTGGCGTTGTGCTTTGCGGTGGAGGGGCAAAGCTTCCAAAGATTGTAGATCTTGCCAGGAAAGAGCTTAAGCTTCCCGTGAAGATAGGAACTCCGCAAAATGTTGTCACCGCCCAAGACGATCCTGCCTTAATGACGGTGCTAGGTTTAGTTATGCAGAGAGCTGATGGGTATGAGGGTGGAGAGAGTACTTCTAGCACAGGGTTTACTGGGTTTTTGAAAAAGATGTTCAGGGTATTTATTCCTTAATCTACACATACTATGTCATCCACAAGCATTCGAGTCATTGGTATTGGAGGAGGAGGAGGGAACGCGATTGACCGCATGATGCAGTGCAAGGTCAAGGGCATTGAGCTTATTGCTGTGAACACGGATATTCAGGATCTTAAAAAGGTTCGTGCCCACAAAAAGCTTCACATCGGAAAGGAGGCTACCGGAGGCATGGGAGCTGGAATGAACCCTGATTTGGGAAAGAAGTCGGCTCAAGAGAGTTTAGAGAAGATCTCAGAGCTCTTAAAGGATACTGAGATGGTCTTTCTCACAGCGGGTCTTGGAGGGGGGACTGGCGGTGGAGCCATTCCTGTTATTGCAGAATTCGCAAAAAAGCAGGGAATACTGACTGTAGCTGTAGTTACCAAGCCTTTTTCCTTTGAGGGTGCCTGGCGCATGAGATTAGCAGATAGGGCTTTGGAGAATCTCAAGGGGCGGGTGGATACGCTTTTGGTCATTCCAAACGACCATATTCTTGAGATGTCCCAGGAAGACACCCAGGTGGTTTCAGCATTTTGGAAGGCAGATGAGGTTCTGCGCCAGGCGGTGCAGGGAATATCTGATCTTATTACGCTTCCGGGCATTATTAACGTGGACTTTGCTGATATGAGGTCAATAATGAAGAACTCCGGGAGGGCTGTATTCGGTACTGGAAAAGCAAAGGGGGAGAACAGAATTGAACTGGCCTTAGATCAGGCATTAAACTCACCGCTCCTTAATCTATCAATTGAGGGAGCAAAAGGCGTTCTATTTAATATGGCGGGTGGCAAAGACATGAGTTTAGTTGAGGTAGATGAGGCCGCAAAGATAATAAGAAACAAAGTATCTCCTCAGGCAAAGATAATATTCGGGGCCGTGAATGATAAAGCGTTAAAGGCAGGAGAGATAAAGATTACCGTTATTGCTACTGGATTTAATAAATGAGCATATCTAGAGTCGTATTTATTTCGGCTCTGGGATTTGTCGGGGGAGTTATATTAAGCGCCCTTGTGGATATTGGCCAGCTCGTCATGCTGGCTGTTTTGATTCTTGGGATCTTTCTTCTCACACTTTTCTGGAGAAGATCCAAGCTCTTGGTTGTGGGCATTGTTTTACTTTCCGTTCTTTTGGGGATATGGAGGTATGGCGTGGCAGACGGAGTGTCACAGGATGTTAGTATAGGCTTTGGGGTTGAGATTTCTTCAACCATGGAGATTATGGAGGAGCCGGATGTGGGGGCTGAATACACAGAGCTAGTTGTGCAGTCGAGCAATCAAAAAGGCAGAATACTGCTGTACGTTCCAAAGTATCCTGAGTATTATTTTGGAGATGTCTTATCTGTAGCGGGAGTTTTAACAGAACCCCCTATAATTGAAGGATTTGACTACAAGAAGTTTCTTTCCTCAAAGGGAATATATGCAATTATATTCCATCCGAAAATAGAGTTGGCAAAGCGAGGAGAGGGGAGCTTCATATTTATTATAAAAGAGCGTTTTCGGGGAGTAATCAATAGACACCTTCCTCCGCCGCACTCTGAGATTCTTTCTGCCATGATATTGGGAGACAAGGGAAGAATGTCAGATTCTCTCAAAGAAAAGCTCAATATTGCGGGAGTAAGACATATTACGGCGGTTTCGGGGATGCATGTCGCCATTCTTTCCGGTATTGTTCTTTCCATGCTACTTGGACTTGGCTTGTGGCGCTCCAAAGCTACCATCTTAGCTTCTCTATTTATTGTATTGTTTGTTATGCTGACAGGATTTCAGCCTTCAGCCATACGGGCGGGATTAATGGGAGGTCTTGTTCTGTTTTCGCAAAACATGGGCAGAGTAAATGTTGGAGTAAGAATACTTGTCTTTGTTGCTGTTTTAATGCTTCTATTCAATCCTCTCTTAATTTCTGATGTTGGCTTTCAGCTGTCCTTTCTTGCAGTACTGGGAATTACCTTGTTTCTTCCTTTCACAAGAGGGGTAATTAGGTTTGTTCCTGATGCTTTTCAACTGCGAGATGTTTTAGGGATGACAATTACGGCTCAGGTCTTCACTCTACCTCTATTAGTTTGGTACTTTGGAGGATTTTCCGTTATTTCCTTGCTTACTAATCTTCTGATTGTTCCTCTGCTCCCATTTGTTTTGGGTCTTGGGTTTCTGCTTATGTTGGTTGGAGTTGTATGGGCAGGATTTGGGTATCTTTTGTTTCTGCCGGTTTTCTTTCTCTTGGATTACATAGTGCGAGTTATTAATATTGCATCTCAAATACCGGGTGTTTTTCTTTCCTCATCTTTTCTCTTTTTTGCTGTCTTAGTTTTGGGATACGTAGCACTTGGATATGTTGTATGGAAGCGGTACAGGAATGCGTCTCCTTTCTAATTTTCTGGTATACTTATTGAATGTCCAAAGTGCTTTCGTTTCCCAAGGGGTTTCTCTGGGGTTCAGCCACCTCGGCTTTTCAGGTAGAGGGAGGCATTGAGGGGGCCGACTGGTCACAGTTTGCTCCGGCCAAGGATGCAGCTGACCAGTATCATTTGTTTGAGAAGGACTTTCAGCTGCTTTCTCAATTGTCTCAGTCAGCATATCGCCTCTCCATTGAGTGGTCCCGCATAGAGCCCAAGGAGGGTGTGTTTGACGAGAGGGAAATAGCTCATTACAGAAAGGTACTTAAGAGCTTGAAGAAAAAGAATATTACTCCAATGGTAACTCTTCATCACTTCACCACTCCATTATGGCTGGCAGACAAAGGAGGATGGGCAAATGGAAAGTCGGTGGAACATTTTACTGGCTTTGCAGAAAAAATGGCAAAAGAGTATGGAGATCTGGTTGATTTGTGGGTAACTATTAACGAGCCCATAAATTATGCTTTGCTGGGATATTTAATGGGCAGATGGGCACCAGGAAAGAAGAATCCTCTCTTGTTCTTTTTGGTACTGAGGAATATGGCTTCTGCGCATAGAGCAGCTTTTAAAGCCATACATAAAGTAAAGAAGTCGGTCCAGGTTGGCATTGTTCAGAATATTGTTTATGCAGAACCCTTTTCTCCAATGCCGTGGGATAAGCTTACTGCTTTTGTTCTTCGTTTCTTCCAGCACAGTTTGTTCTTAAACTGGGTTAAGGATTCTTTAGACTTTGTTGGGGTGAACTACTACTTTCATTCACGCATTCTCTTTCCTGGAATACAAGTTAACAAGAACAAGGTTGTCTCAGATATTGGGTGGGAGGTGTACCCAGAAGGATTGTATCATGTGGTAAAGGAGATATCAGAGTATGGACTTCCTATATATATAACAGAGAACGGACTGGCTGATGCAAAAGACAGATTGCGGAGAGAGTTTATTAGAGATCATTTAAAATGGCTGCATAAGGCAATTGAGGAGGGGGCTGACGTGAAGGGATACTTTCACTGGTCTTTTATTGATAACATTGAGTGGGAGCGTGGGACAAAACCGAGGTTTGGATTGGTAGAGGTGGATTATGCCACACAGAAGAGAACTCCAAGACCTTCTGCGTTTATGTATAAAAACATATGCAAGACAAATAGGGTAGAAATATAGTATGTGGTTAATTGTTGCCATTGTCTCACACTCTTTATTCGGACTCGTTGCTGTATTAGACAGGTACCTGCTTTCCGGTCCCATTAAAAATCCAAAGTTCTACACGTTCTTAGTTGGCATGCTCGGAGTTGTCTTTGTTCTTTTCCTAATTCCTTTTGGGCTTGTTGAGATGCCACAGCTAACCACCTTCTTTGTTGCGCTTGCAGCGGGAGCGCTGCGGCTTGTGGCACTCTTTGCACTTTTCTCTGCTTTAAGGCGCTTTGAGGCATCTCGCGTTATACCTGCTATTGGGGGATTTCTTCCCGTTGCAATACTATTACTCACACTGCTCTTTACTAGAGAGACAAATTTAGGAGCATTGGATATTCTTGCCTTTGTTTTCCTTGTAGGAGGATCTGTCTGGGTTAGCACTGAAAAACGCCTCTCTCTTACTAAAGCAAGCATTACGCTCTCTTTTCTCACGGCCATTCTCTTTGCATCTTCCTTCTTTCTTTCCAAGTTTGTCTATGAGGTGCAGCCCTTCTGGTCCGGATTCTTTTGGATGCTGCTTGGAGGATTGATTATAGCTTTGCTCTTTCTCTTGTTCGCCGAGACCAGAAAGGGAATAGATGGGATACTCCATCCAAGAAAGCGGAAAAAGAGCTCTTACTTCACTATGTTCCTTTTTCTTTTCAATCAGGGAATGGGGGGTCTCGCCTTTATTCTGCAGAGCTGGGCCATAGCTCTGGTTCCCTTTGGCCTTCTTGCCTTTGTTAGTGCGCTTGAGGGCACAAAGTACATATCCATATTAATTGTTGTCTGGCTCTTCTCAGTTTACTTTCCTTCGATTTTCAAGGAAGAGATTTCAAGAAAGGTACTTTTGCAAAAGATATTGTCCATTGTAATTATTGGCACGGGACTCTTGCTGTTGGCCTTATGAAAAAGATTCTTCTTTTCATTCTACTTTTCATTGTGGTTGTTGGGACAGCCGGCTTTATATATTTCTTTGTAGGTTTTGGCGCGCCAGCTGAGACTATTACCTGGGGCGTGAACTACTCTCCAAAGCATGCTACAGCGATGGGGCTTGATTGGAAGGCGGTGTATAGCGCTCTGTTGGATGATCTTGGCGCAAGGAATCTGAAAGTCGCAGTCCACTGGGATGGGGTTCATATTAAAAAAGATGAGTTTGATTTTCAAAATATAGATTGGTTAATGGAACAGGCAGAGATGAGAGGAGCTAAAGCGCTGCTTGTTATTGGCATGAAAACCCCAAGGTGGCCTGAGTGCCATGTTCCCAACTGGGCAGAGGATCTCTCTAAAGAAGAGCAGCAGGCGGCCATACTTTCAATGCTTGGAGAGATTGTGAGTAGATACAAGGAACACCCGGCCCTGTGGGGCTGGCAGGTGGAGAACGAACCCTTCTTTGCGTTTGGCGAGTGTCCTTGGAAAGACAACAACTTTTTTGAAGAAGAGGTAAAGCTCGTGCGCTCTTTGGATTCAGAACATCCGATTGTCGTCTCAGATACTGGAGAGTTTTCCTTGTGGATGAAAGCAGCTTCCATTGGGGATGTGGTTGGAGTCACCATGTACAGGAAGGTCTGGTTTTCGGAATTTAACATGTATATCTCCTACCCATTCCCGTCCGTGTATTACTCCAGAAGAGCAGACCTTATTGAAGCCTTGTATGGAAAGAAGGTGATTGGCGTTGAGGTGCAGACAGAACCCTGGGGACCTGAGTTATTGTATAATCTTTCCGTAGAAGAACAGAAAAAGACCATGACATTAGAGGTGTTCCGTCAGAACATTGAGTTTGCAAAGAATACTGGTCTGGACACCTTATATCTCTGGGGAGGAGAGTGGTGGTACTGGATGCGAGAGATTGAGGGGGATGATAGCATATGGAATGAGGCAAAGAAGCTGTTTTAATTTTTTCATAATAGTTTTCTAACTTGACATTTCATTTCAATGAGTTAGTTTTATGGTATCTGCGTCGTATGAGGCGTAGAAATTGAAGGGACTTAGTCCCAGAGGAGAGAAGCGATGAGTAAGATTAGTCTGAGTCTACACTCAAAAGGAGCGGGAGGTGTTGATCTCCCTCCAGACAGAAGAGTGGATCCTACTCTGGAGCAACTCACGACGAGCTTCCAGGCCGCCATGAAAGTCCTCTTCGATTTTGGGATGGTGGCTCGGATGGTGGAAGTGGTCAAGGTCTTCTACCACCAGCGCCCCGGGGTCACGGCTCCTGAGATGCTGAACCCGGTTTTCGAGGTAATCCTGGTGGGCCCTCGGGCGAATACCAAGATTCACGTTCTTTGTGAGTGCGCATGGAGATCGGGGAATGTGGTCACGGACGTCGAAAAGCTCGCAGGTCTTCTGATTGATGCGATCGACGCGGAGCTTGGTGAGCACGAACGTGACCACGAGAGTGATCAGGTAGAGCTGAGAAGGGTGCGCCAGTCCATCTCGTCGGCGGCCACGGCGTAGCGCATCTCCGCGCTCAAGCGCTCTCACCTAGGCTCCAGCGTTTCTACTGCTGGAGCCTTTTTCTTTTATGTTGTCAAGTTGTCATCTTTGATTTTCACTGGTACAATTTCAAGGTATGATAAGTGTTATTATTCCGGCTCTCAATGAAGAGAAATATCTTGGCAAGCTTCTTAAATCTATTAAAGAACAGGGGAGAGATGATGTAGAGGTTATTGTTGCCGATGCGGGTTCTGAGGATAAGACTCGAGAGATTGCGCAGCAATATGGATGTAAGATTGTAAATGGAGGTCTTCCGGCTGTGGGAAGGAATTCTGGAGCGAAAGTGGCAAAAGGAGACATCCTCATTTTTGCTGACGCTGATATTCTATTTCCAGAAGACTTTTTTGAAAAAGGACTCTTAGAGTTTAGGGAGAGAAAGCTTGGGGTGGCTAGCGTTCTACTGGAACTTGAAGGAAGTTATCAGCTCAGAATGGAAATCTTTTACAATATTCCCGCTGTCTTGCTTGAGAAGATTCTTCCTCATGGAGCCATGGTAATTATTGTAAAGAGAGAGATTTTTAATAAAATCGGTGGCTTTGACGAGAGTGTGAGGATAGCAGAGGATATGTATTTTGTTCGTCAGGCGGCAAAACACGGAAAGTTTGGGCTTTTGCGCTCGGTTCGGATTCTTACTTCTCCAAGAAGATATCTAAAGGACAGAGCCACTCTTACTTATTTGAAGTTTCTCTTAGTTGATCTCCATATGCTTTTCTTGGGGCCGGTAAGATCTGACATATTTCGCTATCGCTTTGATCACTATCACAAAGAGTAATGAGGAAAAAGATATATTTAGATTACGCAGCCACAACTCCCCTAGATAAGGATGTGCTTAAAGCTATGCTTCCATATCTGAAAGGAGAGTATGGAAATCCATCCTCCTCCCATATGCTTGGACAGAGAGCAATGGCAGCAATAGACAACGCTCGTTCTATTGTGGCTGGTTTTTTGGGTTGTGGCCTGGAAGAGATTGTGTTTACAGGAAGCGCAACGGAAGCCGACAATATGGCAATTAGAGGGGTTGTTCAAGGGGCAAATCCGCACATCATAACAAGCGCAATTGAGCACGAGGCAGTCTTGGCTCCCTTGCAGGAACTGGAAGCCCAGGGGTTGGCCGAGGTAACTTATGTTGGAGTTGGAGAGGATGGAATTGTACGCGTGGAGGATGTGGAAGGAGCGATTAGAAAGAACACGTCTCTGCTTTCTATTATGTATGTAAACTCTGAAATTGGGACAATACAGCCCATAGCTGAGATTGGCAGGATACTAAAGAAGGTTAATGCAAAGCGGACAAAAAAGATTCTCTTTCACACAGATGCTGTACAGGCTGCAAACTATTTAGACTGTAATGTTGATTTGCTCGGAGTGGACCTTCTAACCTTGAGCGCGCATAAGATATATGGGCCCAAGGGAGTGGGGTTATTGTACGTGAGGTCTGGAGCCGAGATTGATCCTTTGATTATTGGAGGAGGTCAGGAAAGGGGGATGAGATCTGGTACGGAGAATGTGGCTGGGATTGTGGGATTTGGAGCCGCTCTCTTAAAAGTACAGGATCCAAAGGTAAAGCTTAATACCATTAATATACGTCAGATGCGAGATTCGCTGATTAAGAGTATTCTAAAGATAGTTGGAGAGGTCCGGTTGAACGGTTCTTTGAAGGATCGTTTGGCGAATAATGTGAGTTTTTCTTTCCGTGATATTGAGGGGTTTGAGATGGTTGTGGCTCTGGATCAAAAGGGAGTTTCCGTATCCACGGGTTCTGCATGTTCAGAACGCAGGCACGAACCCTCCCATGTCTTGCTTGCCCTGGGGCACTCCTCGCAAGAGGCCATGTCTTCTGTGCGCATTACATTGGGAAGGGAGACGAGTAAGCAGGATGTTCAGCAGGTTATTTCAATATTAGTTAATACGGTTGGAGCCATCCGAAAAAAGAAGGTATAATTGGTACATAGTTTTTAATCTTATTCTCGTGTCTCTTTACGAACTTCCACCGTTTCCGCCTATACTTCCCAAAAAGCAGTCAACGCGCAAAAAGAAATCTACATGGATGCTCGTGGGTGTGTTTTTGGGTGCGTCCGTCTTTGGGTTGCTGGGTGGAGTTGTGGGAATGTTTTTGTTTTCTTCTCTTGGGATTTTAGGAGATAGTCTGCCCAACATTATTCAAGAGCATATCATTCAGAAAGAATATGTTCCACAGACTTCTCAAGAGCAGAAGATTATTGAGGCGGTAAAGTCTGTCTCTCCAGCAGTTGTCTCCATTGTCATTACAAAGGACGTCCCTATTCTTGAACAGTTCTTTGGGGATCCATTTCAAGATATCTTTGGCGTGCCCTCTCCATTCCAGATGCCTCAGATCAGGCAGCGTGGGGTGGAAAAGCAGGAGATCGGAGCAGGGTCTGGATTTATTGTTTCTACAGACGGCTTGGTGTTGACCAACAAGCACGTGGTCTTGGATGATGATGCTGAGTACACGGTGTTTCTTAATAACGGAAAGTCCTATTCAACTAAGGTGCTTGCCAAGGATCCCGTGCAGGACTTAGCCATTCTTCAGATTGAGCCTGAACAAGAGATGAACGCCTCAGGACAGCTGGTGCCCGTTGTTTTTCCTACGGTAAAGCTTGGGGATTCAGACAGGCTTCAAATCGGACAAACCGTCATAGCCATTGGGAACGCTTTGGCTGAATTTCGCAACACGGTTTCCGTGGGTGTCATCTCAGGGCTTGGTCGTACGATTACAGCTTCCGGCGGGAACTTTATTGAAACCCTAGAGGATGTGCTGCAGACGGATGCTGCCATCAACAAGGGAAATTCAGGAGGTCCTCTCTTAAATCTCGCAGGAGAGGTCATTGGAATTAATACCGCTATGGTATTGGATGCCCAGTCCATTGGTTTTGCCATTCCTATAAACAAGGCAAAGCGTGATATTAGGCAGGTTCAGGAAACTGGAAAGATTGTCTATCCTTTCCTTGGAGTCAGATATACACTCGTGACGTCAAAACTGCAGAGAGAGCTTAATCTTCCCGTAGATTATGGGGCCCTGCTTCGTGACGGAGATGGAGGTCTTGCGGTAACGCCGGGCTCTGCTGCTGGCAAGGCAGGATTGAAGGTGGGGGATGTAATTTTGGAGATGAACGGGGAGAAGATTACCTTAGACAACTCTCTTTCAAAGATAATACAGAAGTACGAACCTCAAGACGAGATTGTCATTAAGGTGATGCGGGATGGCGAGGAGAAGATATTCCGGGCCACTCTAGGGGAGCGGTCGGAGTAGACTCGTCTTTTATGACTTGACATGGGGACACTTTTATTATAGTTTGTAGCCAACTTAGCAACCCCGATGATGGAGGAATGTACATTGCCAAAAGTGATAAGGGTTGAGGATGGCGACAATCTTCCTCTCCGTGTAACGTATCGCAAGGCGCGTAGGCTTTCAGGTCGCAGGCACGCACTCCCAAGCATCCGAGTCAAGTGCGGCGACTGTGAAGAGGCCATCGTTATCACCTACGAGAACGGTGGACTCCCACTGACTGACCATGAGCCCAGTTCCGCCATCCTGGAGATTGAGGGAGTGTCAGGGACCGTAGAGCAGTGGCGCAAGGTGCTCCTCCCTCTTCTGGGCTTCTTGGGAGAGAGCCAGGCGCCATTCCGTCCAGTCCTCAGTAGACCATGCCGCCCGGTAGTTCTTCGGAACGAAAGGCGGTTCTTTTTATTGAGCTTTAGCCCTATTTTAAGTTGACAAGGCGGGATTTTGCTGATAGAACAAGGGTATGAATAGTGGTAACTTTACCCACAAGGCTCAAGAGTCAATTCTGCATGCCCAGAACTTTGCCCAGGAAAGGGGACAGCAGCAGGTGGATGCTCTTCATTTGTTATCTTCCTTAATCTCACAAGAGGGAAGCGTGGTCTTAACTGTGCTTCAGAAGCTTGGGGCTGATATCGAGGGAATAAAGCAGAAGGCTGATGCCGCCATGGCGCGGCTCCCTATTTCAGCTGGAGTGCAGACATTCGGGCAGTTCTACCTTACCCAGGACTTGGCCCGTGTAATGGAGCGTGCTCGCCAGGAGAGTTCCAAGATGGGGGATGAGTATATCTCTGTTGAGCACTTATTTCTTGGTCTTTTGGATACTGATACTAAAGCCAAAGAGGTGTTAGACAAGATAGCTCTTTTACAGGGAGGCGATGGTAGCACCACGGAGATGGGATTTAGCCGACTGGACTACAACACGGTTTTGAAAATGTTAGCTGACATTCGCGGAGGGGTCAGGATTACAGATCCGAGTCCTGAGTCAAAGTATCAGGTGGTTGAGAAGTACGCCCGCAATCTTACGCACTTGGCCCAGCAGGGGAAGCTTGACCCTGTGATCGGCAGGGAGAACGAGATTCGAAGATTAATGCAGGTTATCTCACGCCGCACCAAAAACAATCCTGTCTTGATTGGGGAGGCCGGTGTTGGAAAGACAGCGGTGGCAGAAGGTCTAGCTCAAAAGATTGTTCGGGGTGACGTACCTGAGTCTTTGAAAGAAAAAGAACTTATTGCTTTGGATCTGGGAGCTATTGTGGCTGGGACAAAGTACAGAGGAGAGTTTGAGGATAGAATAAAGGCGCTGCTTCAAGAGCTTGAGAGATCTGGAGGGAAATACATTTTGTTTATTGACGAGCTCCATACCTTAATTGGTGCCGGGGCGGCTGAAGGCGCAATTGATGCCTCCAATCTCTTAAAGCCGGCTCTTGCAAGAGGAGAGTTGAGGGCTATTGGAGCCACAACTCTGCGGGAGTATCAGAAATATATTGAAAAGGATGCAGCTTTAGAAAGAAGGTTTCAGCCAATCTTTGTGGCAGAACCCTCGATTGAAGATACAATTACCATACTGCGCGGCATTAAGGAAAGATATGAGCTTCATCATGGAGTCGGAATTAAGGATGCGGCTTTGGTTGCCGCAGCAAAGCTTTCTGCCCAGTATATTGCAGATAGGCAGCTTCCAGACAAGGCAGTAGACTTAATGGATGAGGCCATGTCTTCTCTGAGGCTTGATATGGAATCAGAACCCTCTGAACTTGATTCATTGCGCCGCGAGATTCAGAGCTTTGAGATTGAAAAGGAGGCATTAAAGAATGAAAAAGACGAGTCTAAAAGACTCAATGTTATTGAGCGCTCCTTAGCCGATCTTCGAGAGAAAGCCAAGGGAATTGAGGCCAAATGGACAGCTGAGAAAGAGGTTATTGACGAGATTAAAGAGTTAAAGCATGACATAGACGAGGCAAGATTTACCGTGGAGAAAGAACAGGGGGCAGGAAACCTGCGCATAGTTGCGGAGCTTAGGTACTCTACGATTCCAGGGATTGAGAAAAAGATACATTTAGCTGAAAAGCGTCTTGCAAAGTTTCAAAGCAACCATCCCATTTTAAAAGAGAAGGTTGGGGAGGAAGACGTGGCAGTTGTTGTCTCTCGCTGGACAGGCATTCCTGCTGTTAGACTCCTGGAAGAGGAGGCAAGAAAGCTTGAGAAGATGGAGGATACTTTACAAAGAAGGGTTATTGGGCAGGAGGAGGCCGTAAAGGCGGTGTCCAACGCCATACGCCGGAGCCGCGCGGGGGTAGCTGAGGAAAACAGACCATTAGGTTCATTCTTGTTTTTGGGTCCCACTGGCGTTGGAAAGACAGAGACCGCAAAGGCATTGGCCGAGTTTCTCTTCAATGACGAGGCAGCTCTTGTGCGCTTAGACATGTCAGAGTACATGGAACGCCATACGGTTTCAAAGATGATAGGCTCTCCCCCAGGATACGTGGGGTATGAGGAGGGAGGACAGCTGACTGAGAAGATTCGCCGTCGTCCTTACAGTGTGGTTTTGCTTGACGAGATTGAAAAGGCGCATCCTGATGTTTTTAATATTCTACTTCAGATTTTAGATGACGGGCGCTTAACTGATGCCAAGGGCAGGGCTGTTTCTTTTGAGAATGCAATTATAATTATGACATCAAACGTGGGATCCCAGCACATAGCTGATCTCTCACCGCTTGGATTTGTTGGAGATGCTGCGGTAGCAGCAAAGGAGGATGTAAAAGACAAGGTAATGACCGCTCTGCGAGAGCGCTTCCGTCCCGAGTTTCTGAATCGGGTGGACGAGACCATACTCTTTAACTATCTTTCAAAGAAACAGATTGCAGAAATCGTGGATCTTGAGATTTCAAGGATTGCTGGTCGCATGAAGGCCAAGGACTTGGAGATTCAGGTAACGGCAAAGGCAAAGGAGTTTCTGGCAGAGAAGGGCTTTGACCCGAATCTCGGAGCGCGTCCACTAAAGAGAGTTATTCAGCGGCTGGTCTTAGATCCTTTGGCTTTAAAGATTGTGACAGGGGAGGCCCAGCCAAAAAAGAAGATTACCATTGATGTTGAAAAGGAGAAGATTGTCTTTGGAGGGCTGGTTGAGCCAATCCACATTGCAACGCCAAAAACAAGGGACGTAAAAGCTGAGGCGAAATAAATGAGAGTAAATATTCTCGGACTATTGCTGGTATTTATCTTGGGAGCAGGAGGGGGCATGTGGGCTCAGGCTGTTTTACTGCCCTATATGACTTCCCAGCCAGGGTTTCAGGATCTTCAGTTCATTAAGGACTGGAATGCAAAAACGCTTGTTGTGAGTCCGGTTTCCGAGATAGTGGTTAACGAAGGAGAGGCCTTGGTCTCTGCCATTGTGCGAACCAAGGATGTTGTTGTTGGAGTACAAAGCGTATCTGGTACTAGTGTGATAGCAGGCTCTGGTCTCATTGTTACCTCAGACGGCCTTATTATTACCCTGGCAAGCCTTGTGCCGTCCGGGTATGCAATAAATATCTATCTAAATGAGGACGCAGAAGCCATTGACGAGGTTCGAGTATTAAAGAGAGACGTTCTTAATAACTTAGCCCTGTTAAAGATTGAGAATGGAGGGCTTCCAACTCGTGGATTTGGTAATGGTAACGACGCAAAGCTTGGCTCAAGAGTTTTACTTTCTGGTTTCACGTTTATTCAAGGTGAACCCCAGCGCCTTGTGGATCAGGGTATTGTGACGGCAACAGGGGAGAATGTATTTAAAACCACAATGGATAGAAGCGCAACAACCGGTTTCCCCGTCTTTGATATTGAGGGCAAGGTACTTGGCTTGGGATTTAATAAGGGCGAGAGGATTAGTGTTCTCTCAGCCTCACTATTGAGGGAGTTTTTGGGGTTTTAGCTTATAGTTTACTAAACAAAAAATCCAACGTGGTAGGATTTTTGTTGTGCTTGTCTTCGACTTAGATATTGGCCGAATAGGACTGACGCCCCACAAGCACATTTTTATTATGATAAATCATTATGCATTGTCAATACTAAATTTTGGGTGAGTATTCCCTCACAGCAAGTACAGGCTTAAGGGGATTTGACCTATTTCCATATTTACAGGAGAATATGGTATGTTTAAGAAAGCTATGAAAATAGTGAAAAATGCATAATTATGGAAAAACACTCTAAATTTAGCACTACCCAAATAGCTACTTTTAGGCCTAAATATACCACTTTGTCTCATTCTTGCACTTTTGTACTTATGTGATATTATTAAGTTATACATAGAAAGTAGCTTCAAGCGCTTTAAGTTTAGAAAAAAAGTATTATGACAAAAAGACGAATCATACCTATCGCTACCGCAAACATTAGATCAGCGTGGTTTGAAAAATTGGGTGGCATAGAGAATGTCTCTGTCCAAAACAAAGAATGGCTTATCCTTCTAAAAGAGGATACCCGACACTCCTTAATGATAGAAGGATATTTTGTGAGTCGTGCAGAGATTGCCGATATTATAGAAAAGCCCAAATATACAAAAACGGGATATAAAGTGCTTGGTTATTTTGATTCCGCATTTGCAAGTTATGAGTTAGCTTTCCAGCAATACAAAACAAAGGAGTTCAAGCTTACAAAATCAATCATACGTCAGATGCATTCAATTATGTTTCGAGGCGATCCACATTTTGCATATACTCCAGGTGAATGGCGAAAAGGAGATATAAAGATCGTTGGAGCAAAGATAGATGCTTCTCCCCCTGCCGAAATTGAGAGTCGCATAGAGGCTTTAATTAAGATTGTAAACAAGCCCACTAAAGACCTAACTCGTAAACTTGCTGTCACCCACGATATGTTTGAACAAATCCATCCATTTCCTGACGGAAACGGACGTGTTGGGAGAATTCTCTTAAACTTTATTCTTGTAGGAAATGGTTATCCTAATATTGCCATTAAGGGATTTGGGAAGGATAAACAGGAATACATAGACACATTAGAACAAGCTGACCCAATAGTTCAGAATTTACTGGAGAACCCTAGAGAAGATCCATTCGCTAAACCTTTGATCTTGTTAGAGGACTTAATTAATAGAAGTCGGGCAACTGCAATGGATGTTATTATTTGTAATCGTTTTAATGATAAAAAGCCACTTATGACTCTTAAGGAAGTGGCAACAGAGATCAAAAGCC
>SDBV01002075.1_pt1 | contig 30065 bp, 22 predicted proteins | sample 2277081 | NCBI WGS metagenome assembly SDBV01 (sample SAMN10402039, study PRJNA504765) | marine sediment metagenome | isolation source: marine sediment core GS10_PC15, 223 cmbsf | place: Arctic Ocean: Southern Knipovich Ridge | collected 2010
GAGGAGCCGCTCCAGTTGGGCCTCGGCCAGGGCCAGCTCCGCGGCCGCCAGAGAGACCTGGTGGCGGTGTTGCTCGTCGTTCAGCCGCAGCAACAGCTCGCCCTTGCTGACAAATTGGCCCTCCTGAACCAGCAACTCCACGATCCGGCCGGAGAGCTGGGGCCGCAGTTCGATCTCGGCAGTGGTGCCCTCGATCCGCCCGGCGGCAAAGATCGTGCACGGCTGGGACGGCTCCGCCGGACGATTGACCGGAGTGCGGGATTGGACGTCGATCATCAGCCCCAGCAAGACCACCACCGTCACGCCTGCGGCAAGCAAGATGAATCTCACGGTCACTCTCCTATGCACCAACTCCAGCCACCGATGCGGCTGCAAGCTGTTCGGTTTCGGCCACCCGACCGTTCTGAAGCCACAACACCCGATCGGCAAAGGGGAATATCCGCTGGTCGTGGGTGACCACGATGGCCGTCTTGCCCTCGTCCGTGGTGAGCCGCCGCAGCAGCTTCATCACCTCCGGGCCGGTGGCCGCATCCAGCGAGGCGGTGGGCTCGTCGGCCAGGACCAACTCCGGATCGCCGACCAACGCCCGGGCCAAAGCCACCCGCTGACACTGGCCCGCACTGAGGTTCTGCGGCTGTGCAGACGCCTTGTCGGCCAGCCCCACCGACTGAAGCAACTCCATCGCACGCCGGCGGGCCGCACGCCGGGAGGTGCCTCGCAGCACCAGCGGCACGCAGACGTTCTCCAGGGCCGTCAGCCCGCGGATCAGGTGGAAACGCTGAAACACGAAGCCGATCCGGTCTCGCCGCAGGGTCACGCGTCCGGCGGCGTCCAGGGAGAGCACGTCCTGGCCGAGGATCCGTACGCGTCCGCGATCGGCCGTGAGGATGCAGCCCACGATCGCCAGCAGGGTCGTCTTGCCGCTGCCCGAGGGACCGGCCAAAAACACACATTCGCCGCCGTCCACGGCCAGATCCACCCCACTGAGCACCGCCGTACTGGTGCCGCCGCGGCGATAGGCCTTGTGGACCCCCTCCACGCTGACGGCCGGGGGCCCCGAATCGCAACTCGGCGGTGGGCGGTTGACGATCACGACTGCAGCACCATCATGGGGTCGACCTTGCGAATTCTCAGGTAGGGCAACAGGGATGAGACCAGGCAGATCACCAATACCAGCACGCAGCCACCCAGACAAAGCCACCAGGGGATGATGATCGGCGCTCGCGGCGTGCTGTAGAAATACTGTATGCCGGCCACCAGCATCAGTCCGATGATCGAGCCCACGATGGCCATCACCAGTGCCTGCACCAGGAGGATGCAGTGGACCTGTGCTTCGGTGGCCCCGATGGCCTTGAGCGTGCCGAATTCCGCGAGCCGATCCAACACCAAGGCATAGAGCGTCTGGGCGACCATCACCATGCCCACCAGCAGGCCCAGCAGGGTGGCCGCCCCGAAGCTGATCCCCAGCCCGGTTCGGGTCATCCAGAAGTTGATCGAGGTCCGGCTGTACTCGTCCCGGGGAAGGGCGTCGGCCTCCGGGACCCGCCGGCGGATGGCGGCACAGACCTCTTCGGCATCGGCCCCGGGCTGGAGTTGGAGCAGGAAGTAGGAACAGCGATCGGGCCGTTTGTTGAGATAGGCGGCGGCCCGCTCGTAGGTGGTAAACACATACGGTGCCACCAGAAAGCCCATGATCCCGCGGCTGAAGCCGACCACGCGAGCGCGTCGTCCGCCCACTTCTCGCAGGTCGCCCAGCTCGGGGTATTCCAGCTTCTGGGCCTCACACTCGTCGACGATTATCCCATCGGTCTGCAAGATCGAATCGGGCCGTCCCTGGGTGACGTTCCAGGCGCCGCCCAGCAGGCTGGCCCGGTCCACACCGACCACCACCACCCCTTCGAATCCGCCGCTGGGCAGGGTCATTTCGCTGAAGCCGATCAGATAGGGTTCTGCCCGCCGAACGCCGGGAACGCTGCGTATGCGATGTACCCAGCGGCGGGGAATATCTCGAGGAAAGTCGACGTTGTGCATCTGCTTGTGTCCCACCCAGACGTCGGCCTCTCCGTGATCGACCAGCAGTCCGGCCTTACGAATGAAGCCCATAAACAGGCCGCCCTGGACGTTGACCAGCACGATGGAGAAGACCACGCCCACCAGGGCCGTAAGCAGTTTGCCGCGATCGGCGACCAGCGTCTGAAGAGCAATGGACCACATGTCAATTCAATAATAGGTCTTCCTCCGGCACAATCGGGGAACGCCGCAGGGCATCTCAGCGATTGAGCAGGATCAAGATGCCGCCAACAACTCCAGTTCCGAGTAGGGCTCACCAACGCGATTTGCTTCCAGCACCAGGCGAAGCTCACGGCGCAGTTCATCTGACATCGGGCGGTACTCCAGCACTTCGTCAGGGAAGGGTGTGCCGAAGAACCTTCTGTAGAGCCGCGGATGATCAATCGGAGCCCAATTCAGGTCGAGCGACATGGCAATAGCCGGCTTGCCGCACACTGCCTGATAAGTCTTCTCTTCAGCGATCTGCCTAAAACCGAGAAACCGTTGATAGAACTTCCCGTGTCTCGGATGAACGACTATCAGCAGTTCGTCAATGCCCCGATATCTGGCGCACTGTACGGTGAAGCTCATCAGCCGCATCACCACAGAGGTGGAACGTTCCTGCGCCTGTTGACAATCGGCAAGACACGACACTTCAGCCACGGAGTAACCGTACTTGCGTAGCCACGCGACCTTTGGGCCATAGATAGCTTCCATCGGCAGCCCGAGCTCCCCGTCACGGATCAGGCTCACGGTGGAGATTACTTCCCCTTCCTTGACCGCTACGAAGACCTCAGTCGTCGGCAGCACGTGGTACGGAGTGACTCGCATTCGGTACGGGTGCCTTGCCGACAGCCCGGCACCCACATAGGCCTCGTAGACCAACCCCAGAGCACAGTAAAGCTCTTCGCGCCGGGAGGCAATCTTGTAGACGACTTCCGATCGGGTAACGACGCGCCTAAAAGCCACCCGCGGAGGGCGATCCTTGTGAACAAATCTTTGGCCCCTCCCGGACCAATCGCCGGGTTGCGTAACGAGACGCGCGATTTCCGGTGCGGGGGAGGCATCCATGGTGACCGTACTCATTGCTTTCTCCTTTTGAAAAGAATTCCAGCCTCCTGCAGGGTGTTTATCGGCACAACAAGACCGGCAGATAAAGGTCTAGCCAGTTGTGGGTTGCAGCCGGGATGCTTCTCCAAGGAGCATCCATATTGCCTAACCCTCCTCTCCGTTTCGGCCTCTCGTCCTCCTCAAATCAAGGTCCTCTCGGCGCGTAACTCCCCAGCGTTTCAGCACTTGCGACGCATGGCTCTTGACGGTGGGTAGTTTGATGCCGAGATGCCGGGCAATTTCCTTCCCGGTCAGGCCCAGGTGCATCAATTGGGCCACTTCGCCCTGACGGTCGGTGAGCGGCTCCTCCGGATAGATCTTCAGAGCCTGGCCGCCCTTCTCCAGCCGGGCTATCCGCCGAATCACGTCCGCCAATACATCCGTGGAGTGGAATGCCCGCCCCTCGGACACGGCGTGGACGGCTTCCAGCAGAGACTCGTACGGACTCTCCTGCCCCAGCCAGGCCATTGCCCCGGCCTCGATCCAGCGAACCGTCTCCGTGTGGCCCCGCTCACATCCCAGCACGACCACCCGAGTTGCCGGAAGCAGTGTCTTGATGTCCCAGACGAGTTCTACTGCCAATCTCGGTCGGACGTGCAGATAGACCAGCAGAACCTCAATGGGCCGTCCCTCGGCGCGCATCAGCAACTCGTAGACCGTGCCCGCCGAACTGACAACCTGGATCGCGTCCTCCAAGACCAGGCGAGACGAAAGCGCCTCGCCAAACAGCCTGGCGTCGCTGAGGATCGCCACTTGTATTCTTCGCGCCATCGTGACCTCAGGCTTCTCTACTTGAGCGCCGGCGCCGTTTGGCAAAGCTCAAGAAGCAAGTCGTGTAGTTCCGTGGTTCGCACTCTTCTCTTGTCGATGGTTTGCCGGCAAACGAAGGCATGATCGCCGTGACGCGGTACTCCGATTACCAGCAGGTCCGGAAACTCGGTTAACAAGTGCGAGCAGATTCCGGGCATCTCTTCCGATCCCTGCCAGGTTTGAACGACCACGTCGGCTTGCGTTTTTTTCACTCCCACGAGCAGATCGATCGGGTCGGCGACTTCAACTTCACCGGCAAGCGCGAGGCCGGGTTCTCGTTCGACCAGATCTTTCAACAACTCGCGAAGTGGCGCCGATTCCAACGCCAATAAGACTTTGACCATGACTGACATTCCTCACTTGTATCGGATGCACGTCGATCATGCGTTTGGTTTTACACCAATACGCAAAACTCACCAATAGATCAATGGATTCATTGAAGTATGAACAGCAGAACCGGAACCGAACTACCGCCGAACTGAATCGGAACCGGTACCGGTCCAGGATCGGGGTCTAGTACCACGGCGCAGGATTCGTGTCGCGACTTGCCGCAACTGATGCATCAACAATAACGGCGCTAGGGCACTTGGTTTCGGAAACTTGTTGCGAATGAGTCAAGTTCTGCAAATGGGTCTCACAACAGCCGGGGGGCAACGCCCCGCGGGTGAAGTGGAGCGAGGGAATCCATTTGGGACGCGTCTTCCCGAGCATCCCCGCGACTCGTTGAGTCCCGGCTACCAGACGTTTCTCTTGCAGCATGACTCGTCGGTCTGAGGCGAAGCCTCGTTACTGGTTCGCCAATTTTAGTTAGACGGGGTAGCCGAGGGCTACCGGGTTGCACCGGGCGTAACCGAACGCTTAGAATACCGGTGCCGGAAGCGGCGGCCAGAGCCCATGCAATTGGAGCGGATTGACACCGCAGCAGTTGCAGCAGAAGGCAAACGGCCGGCGGTTTTGCGTTGATATACGTACGGTACACTCGATCCACACATTTCGGTGTAGACTTCTCCACGAAGAGAGGAACGACCCCATGAAACCCGCCAGGCTGTTTGCGATGATTGCAGGGTTGGCGATGGCCGCCCCGTTGCCCGGGCCGGCGCCGGCCGCCGAACCGACGGCAGAAGACCCGATCCCCGGCTTTGCGCCAGGACCGGCTATAGACCGGGTGGTGGCAGGGGAACTGATCGTCGATCCGCCGACCGTCGAATGTTTGGCCTTTCGGTGGTATATCGCCGGCGATGCTAATCGCAATGCGTCCGTAAAAGTGGCGTACCGCCGCACGGGTCAGACGGCGTGGCGCGACGCGATGCCGATGCTGCGCGTGCACCACGAGGTGGCCAATCAAGACTACGGACCGTATCGAACGGGGAACCTGTTTGCCGGCAGCGTGATGTTCCTGAAGCCGGGAACCGCTTACCAGGTTCGACTCACGATGGCCGACCCTGACGGCGGCCCGCCGCCGGCGAAGTTGCTGAGCGTCTCCACCCGCAGTGAACCGCAGGCGTGGACGGATGGCACCAAGCGGCACGTGTACACCGTTGACCGCCAAAGGGCACAGCGTCCCCCGCTGCCGGCGGCACTGCCCAGCGGCGCCGCACGTGGGCTGGAGGAGGCGTTTAAGGCGGCGCGGGCAGGCGACATTCTGTTGCTGCACGCGGGGGTCTACCGGGGCGCCTTTTCGGCGAGACTCAAGGGCACGGCAGGGCGTCCGATCGTGCTGAGGCCGGCGGGCGACGGAGAGGTCATCCTCGAGGGGACCGGCCACCAGGCCGACTTGCTCGATCTCAACGAATCAGAGCACGTCCACCTGGAAGGCGTCACGCTGCGACACGCACGCACGGCCATTCGTGCCGGAAAACGCGGCGAGGCCGGAGCGATCGGGCTGGTGGTGCGCCGGTGCAAGTTTCACGACGTCGTCACCGGAATCTTCACCTATTCCGAAAATTCCCGGAACTGGTATCTTGCCGACAACCAGCTTACGGGAATCAACCCCACCTGGTATCCGCGCCCCGGAGGCAATAAGTACATGCAGCCTGCGCACACGGGAATCAACATCTACGGCCAAGGGCACGTCGTCTGCTACAACCGCATTCGACGGTTCAGCGATGCACTCGCGATCGCCAATTTCGGCGTCCCGGTCAAAGATCTCAGACGCCACTGCGTGGCCGTCGACTTCTACGGCAACGACCTTTCTTTCGCTCAGGACGACTGCCTGGAGACCGACTACGGCTGCCACAACATTCGCGTCTGGGGTAACCGCTGCTACAACGCCCACACGGGTCTCTCGGTCCAACCCAGCTACGGTGGGCCGATCTATCTGATCCGCAACGAGATCTACGGCATTACGGCGCTGAGCTTCAAGCTGCACAACTACTGCACCGGCCTGGAGGTCTACCACAATACCTGCTGCTCGGCCGGCGAGGGCTTTCGCTCCTTCAACCGCTGGCAGAACGGGCACTTTCGCAATAACCTGATCCTCGGCGGCGACCCGGTACCCGACGCCCGCGGCAACCTGCCCAACGTGCGGGCGATCAGCACCGGCACAATCACACCCCATTCGACGCTGGACTACAACGGCTACCGCCGCAACGGCCCCGGAAAGTTCATCCTCTGGTACGACGGCAAGAACCAAGTGGGCTACGACACGTTGGCCGAGTTCACTGCCGGCACGGGGTACGAAGCCCACGGCACGATGCTGGACTACGACGTGTTTGTCAGGGCCAGCCCGCCGAAACGCGGAGTCACCACTGGGCCCGAGCAGTGGAATCTCCGCCTCCGGCCGGTGGCGGCGGCGGTAGATCGCGGCTGCGTACTGCCGAACGTCAACGACGGTTACCAAGGCGGGGCCCCGGACCTCGGTTGCTACGAGAGTGGCAGCGCCGCTGGGCATTACGGCCCGCGCCTGTCAGAGGCCCCTTGAGGCTACCGGGTCTTCCGCAACAGAAACCGACTACTGGACGAGTTATCATGAAATGTAAAATGCCACGACCGCACGTGCTCGTCGGACTGCTTGCCGCAACCGCTGCCTGTCTCTTTGCCCGCGGTTCTCAGGCGGAGGTTCTATACGTTGCCGCAGATGGAAACGACGAATGGTCGGGCCGTCTGGCCGCGCCCAATGCCCAGCGCACCGACGGCCCGCTGGCATCGCTGGTCGGCGCGCGCGACGCAATCCGGCGCGCACGCGCGGCGGGCGAGGTCTCGCAGCCCATGACCGTCCGCGTGCGCCGAGGACGGTATCTCCTCGACGCGCCACTGGTACTGGAACCGATCGACTCGGGCACGGCCGCGGCCCCGGTCGTGTTCGAGGCCTATCCGAACGAGCGGCCCATACTCAGCGGCGGGCGAGTCATCAGCGGGTTTCGACTCAACGGGCCTTTGTGGGAGGTGGTCATTCCCGAGGTCAAGGCGGGCCGCTGGTACTTCCGGCAGTTGTTCGTGGATGGCCGGCGGCGGCAGCGGGCGCGGGGCCCGAACACGGGCTATCACCGCATCGCACGGTTGTTGCCCGGCCCGAAGGATCCACGCGGGAAACCGATCGCGAGGGACAAGTTCGTGTTTGCAGCCGGAGATCTCCAGCCGTGGGCGCGGATCGGCGAGGTCAACGTGATCCTGATGCACTCTTGGGAAACGTCGATTCATCCGATCCGGTCGGTCGACACCCAGTCGAACATCGTGGAGTTCGCAGCGCCACTTAAGGAGTGGTGGGGTATCGGCTATTGGGAGAAGGCACAGCGATACTACGTTCAGAACGCCTACGAACTGCTCGACCAGCCGGGCGAGTGGTATTTGAACCGCCAGACCGGCGTACTGAGCTATCGGCCCATGCCCGGAGAAATTCCGGGCGAGACGGAGGTGATCGCCCCACGGCTGACCGAGTTGGTGCGGCTGGCGGGCGACGCCGACGCCGGCCGGCACGTCGAGCACGTCACGCTGCGTGGCCTCAGTTTTCACCATGCCGATTGGAAACTCTCCGCCCAGGGCAACAGCAGCACGCAGGCGGCGGTCGAGGTGCCCGCGGCGATCATGGCCGATGGCGCCCGGCACTGCGCCATCGAAGGCTGCGAGGTGGCGCACGTGGGCACCTACGGGATCTGGTTTCGCCGCGGCTGCAAGGACTGCCGCATTCGGCGCAACCGCTTATTCGATCTCGGCGCCGGCGGCGTTCGAGTCGGCGAGGCGAAAATGGCGAAAACGGACGACGCCGAGTCGAGCCGTAACCTGGTCGACAACAACCACATCTTCGACGGCGGGCGGGTCTACCCGGCGGGCATCGGCATTTGGGTGGCGCAGAGCAGCCACAACCGGATTTCGCACAACGACGTCCACCACCTGCTCTACTCCGGCATCAGTATCGGCTGGAACTGGAACGACGCCCCCAACCGCACCCACCACAACCTGATCGAGCGGAACCACGTCCACCACCTCGTGCACGGAGTACTCAGCGACGCAGGCTTGATCTACTGCCTGGGAGTCTCGCCGGGGAGCGTCATCCGCGACAACGTCTTTCACGACATCTGGCCCTATTCCAAGCCGCCCTTCGGATGGGGTATCTACCTCGATGCCACCTGCGGCAGCTATCTGGTCGAGAACAACCTGGTCTACAACACGCACAGCGGCGGCCTGATGTTCAACAACGGGGGCCACGAGCACGTTATCCGCAACAACATCTTTGCCCTCTCCGCCACCCACGCATTGTGGCCCTACTCGGAGAAGCGGCCCAGCACGCTGCGCCGCAACATCGTCTATCTGACGCAAGGCGAACTCTTTATTCCCTACGGTCAGCGCTCGTTGAACGAACGGCTGGCCGCAAAGCAGTCGCCCGGCCTTTGGGACCAGAACATCTATTGGCATACCGGCGGGCAGCGCCGGCTGCGTTTCTACCGGCGCAGTTTCGCCGAGTGGCAGGCGCTGGGCCTCGACCGCCGTTCACAAATCGCCGACCCCTTGTTCGTCGACGCCAAGCGGGGAGACTTCCGCCTCAAACGGGAATCGCCCGCGTTGAAACTCGGTTTTCAGCCGTTGGACGTCGGCCGCGTGGGGCTCTACGGCGACCCGGCATGGGCCGCCGAAGCCACACATGCCAGATGCCGGATCACGCCGCTGCCTCCTCCTCCCCCGCCACCGGAGCCGCTGGAGGTGGACGACGGCTTCGAGAGGACGCCCGCAGGATCGCATCCCGCAGACGCACAAGTCAGCGGCGAGGAGATGGGGGCGTCGATCGCCGTCAGCCGGGAGCGCTCCGCCACCGGCAAACACTCCCTGAAGATAACCGACTCGACGGCCCTGAAGCCTTCCTGGCAGCCTCACTTCTTCTACCAACCACACATCACCCGCGGAATCGTGCGCCAGAGCTTCGACGTCTGGTGCGACCGCAAGGCCGATTTCTTCACGGAGTGGCGCGACACGTCCACCTATCCGCGAAACGTGGGGCCCAGCGTGCGCTTCGACCGCGGCGGGAAAGTCGGCGTCGGCGGGAGAACGATCGCCACCATCCCCAGCCGGCGCTGGGTCCACGTCGAGATCGAGGCACGCCTCGGAAAGGGAGCACCTCGAACGTTCAAGCTAACGCTCACCCCAGCCGGCGAACCCTCGGGTGTGTTCGACGGCCTTCCCATGGCCGGCGCCGAGTTTACCGAATTACACTGGCTCGGCTTCAGCAGCACGGCTGCGGAGGATACGGCATTCTTCCTCGACAACCTCAAGATTGAACGGGACGAGTAGGGAATGCATCCGGGCACAACTCTCGCCGGCCGGTATCACGGAGCGTCTCGTTAGCGGTCGGCGTCGGCCCGGATCATACGGACTCCGAACACCGCCGCGATCTGCTTGCCTTGGGTGGCCTGAAAACGCACGGTAACCCTCTGCTTGCCTTTGACCAGGTTCGAGGGAATCGTGTATTGGACGTCGAAGAAGCGCAGCGGATCGCTCCTCTGCAACTCTTGCTCGGCGATCCGCTGACCGTCCACCAGGATCTCAAAAGTGCGCTTGCGCCACTGCTGGCTGGAATAGGTCACTACCAGCGCCATGGCGTGGCTGGGCTCCACGGGCAGGTCGAACGAGAACCACTTCTTGCCGCCGCGGCCGGGGCGCCCCATCAGCCGCAGGGGCGAAGTCTCCTCGCCCTGCTGGTTGAAATCTCGCTCCGGTTGCATCTCCCCCGGCTGCACGAAGCCTACCGTGGCCAGTTGAAGCTTGCGCTGCCGCTGCCGCTCGGCCGCCAGCTCGGCGGCCTTCGCCTCCCACTCCGGCGGAGTGAACAGGTCCCAATACACCGCATAGGTGCGCCGGTGGAGGCGGTAAAAAGGCTCGAAGTCGACGTCGCGCGGCCGGCCTACGCCGACGCTGCGGAAACTGCCGGGCTTCTCGGGTACGGGCTTGATCCACTCGGCGCAGTCTGCCGTGGGCACACCGGGCCGCCGGGCCGCCACGAACACGGGTACGGCCCTGGGCTGCCAGGAGCCGCGGCCCCTTCCTCTTTCTCTTTCCGGCCCCAGGTCTCCGGCCAAAACCAGGGGCCCCCACATGATGGCTGCCCGGCGGGGGTTGTCGGGCACCGGCTCCAGGCGCAGAGTCTTGGGCAACACCAGTGCAACCTCGTCGCCGCTCCGCCAGGAACGCTCCAGTTCGACGTAGGAGCCCGGCTTCGGCAGGCCATCCACTTTCCGGCCGTTGACGCTTACGGAAAAGCCCGCTCCGGCCCAAGATGGGCGCCGCACGGCCAACGTGAACTTCCTGGGCGACTGGAGCGTCAGCTTCAGCGTTGCCGAGGGGCCTTCCGGAAAACTGGTGTCCATGGCCAGGCTCACCCCGGCCGCCTTCCACTCGGCCGTCGAGGGCGCGTAGAGGTTTACCCACAGCCGGGCTGCCGACTCGTAGTAGATCCCATCGCCGTGCAGCGCGTGGCTCTCCATACCGCTCCCTACGCAACAGGTGAAGCTGTGGAACATGTCCTGGTACTCGCGCCGCACTCCCCTGCCCACCGGGACCATATAACAGGTCCGGCCGTCCTGGGGATCGATAGAGGCCAGGATGTGGTTCAGCAGTGCGCGTTCGTGAAACTCGGCGTAGCGAGCCTCCCCGCTTAGCGAGAAGAGCTTCCGCGTCATTTTGAGCATGTTGTAAACGTTGCAGGTCTCGGCGGTGCGCCCGTCCACGCGGTCGCTCAGCTTGTCGGGCTCTGCAAAGTACTCGTCCTTCCCGTGACCACCCGTGGCAAAGCTGTGGTGCTCCACCACCCGGTCCCAAAAGAAGCGGGCGGCCGAGCCGTCGCGCTGATTGCCCGTGTGGGCGTAGCGCACCAGGCAGCCCAGCAGTTTGGGCACTTGCGTGTTGCCGTGCAGGCCGGCCAGCCGGTCCTCCCCACGCGCAAGCGGGTCGAGCACGGCGCGGTGATCGAAGCGGTGCGACAACGCCAGCCAACGCTTATCGCCCGTGTCGGCATAGAGGTCGGCGAGCACCTCGATCATTCCTCCGAACTCCGTGTTGAGCATCCGCTGGGTCTGTGCGTCGTCAAGCTCGGAAAGAACGCCTTCGGCCCACTCGGCAAATCTGACCTCCAACTCCAATGCGGTCCGATTGCCCGTGTGGCGGTACGCGTCGCGCAACCCGGCAAAAGTCTTGTGCAGAACGTACCAGGGCGCCCACAGACCGTTCAGATCGAAGCCGCTGGAGCGAATATCGCCGCGGGCCACCTCGCCCATTTTCTCCTTACCGTTGGCCAGGGCGCCCAGGTACCCGTCCCCCTGAGCGTCTTGAACCTGCTTGAATTGCTTGACAATATAGTCTGCCCGCTCTTTGAAACGGACGTCGCTCGTGGCCGACCACATCAGGCTCACCGCGGACAAGTAGTGGCCGGCTATGTGACCCGTGAGATTCCTGCCGCCACCGTCCCAGCCTCCGTAGGGCTCCGCCTTCGGCTGAAGGCCCGCCCGTTGCCGGTAGTAGGACAGCATGCGGTCGGGTTCGAGGCGAAGCAGATACTCGGCGTTGAGGTCCTGGGCGCGTTTCAGCGGACCGCCGGTCAGCCGTACGGCCGAGATTGGAAGAGGCCGGGCGACGGGGGTTACGCTTGCCGGCGGCCCGGCGGCAGCATCCACAGCGAAGAACGTGGCGCAGCCGAAGAGCATCAAGAGCAGGTTTCTCTTCACTGGCTGCCCCGCCGTACGCCGCGTGTCCGGAGCACTGCACGCAGGATTCATCTGGATACCTCCATTATCTCTGGTAACGCCAGTCTACTTTCCCTTTGTATGCCATGGTTTCGTGTACCAGCGAGAACAGTCCCGGGTCGTACTGCCTGAGTGCCTCGCGGGTGGTGATCGGGTGGTCGGCGTCGGCCGGCGGCGCCCCCGGCCCCGCGGCGTCGAAGTAGGCCACCACGCCCCGGGTCCAGTATTCCACGCGGCCGTGCACCGCGGCCGTGCCCTTCCACAGACCTTTGCCCATCGCACCGCCATACAGGGCCTCGAGCTTCTCGTCGAAACGGACGTCCATCCGCCGCACTCGCAACTCGTACTGCTGCACTGCCCTCCCTCTATTCTCCCAGTTGGGGTCGACCGGGCGGGTGCCGGTCACATGATAGAGTGCTTTCGCCATAACCCGGATGACCTGGCATTCGGTGGCATACGGATCTCCGCGTTTACCCAGTACGTTTTCCTGGGAGACCACCAGTAGCTTGGTCTGGGGCGAGTAATCGAGGTAGCGTGCCATGTGGTCCGGGACCTTGCCTTCGACGTTCCTGTACTCGGGCAACTCGGAGAGGTTCTCACGGGGGCCCAAGACGGCCAGCTTCACGCCGTCGGCGATCAGCGCCTTGAGAATATCGTGACGGTACGCGAACATCTTGCGGATCGTGTGGTTGGCCTCGAGCATGGCCTCGTCGCTGGCCTCGCGCCCCACCACGCTGAACTCGCGCGCCCAGGTGAACTTCGTGTAGTAGGGATCCACGTCGAACTTCTCCGGCGGCGCCTCTACGTTGGGTAACGGTTGCAGCCACCGGTAACGCCAGTCCTGCTGGGGGCCCAGGTTGAAGGTCGTCCGGACCAACTCGTAGCCCTCCGGATCGTAGATCTTCAGTTGCTCGCGCCGACCGATGGGGCCGTGGTTCCAGTTGTTTACGCGATTGCAGTCGAAGTATGCCTGGGCGATCTCGGCCCAGTATTCGCCCGGGTTCCCGATGGCATAGGTGTCCTTGTAAAGGCCCTTGTCGACCGCCTTGCGGTAGACGGCGTTCCGGCGGTCCCTCCACTCCGGGTCGATCCTGCTCAGCGCACCGTCTACGGTGTGGCAGAATTCGTGTACGGCGATACTCTCGTCGTCGTACCGGTCGATGGGCAGACTCAACAGGTTCTCTTCACCAAAACTGGTGGGAAGCCCGCCGGTGCCGCGCACACGCTCGTTGAGGTAATCCGGGTTGCGGGCGTTTCGGTTTTCGGGAAGGTCCGTATAGACCTGGTCCTTGCCGATGATCACCAGGTACATGCCCCGATCGACCAGGGCCTCGAGCACGTCGGGCCGGCCGGCCAGCATGTGGGTGACGATCTCGTAGGTGCGCTTAAGCGCCAGGTCTGCGACTTCGGCCGCGGCCACCACCGGCATGCCTTTCACGTCAATATACTTCTGGTAGAATTTGCGCGCCGCGTCCCTGTGGTTCTGGCGGACTATCTCGAAAAACGGCTCGGGCGGCGCCGTCACGCCCGGGCAGTCCGCAGGGGTGCAGGATTGCGCGTGGGCCCGCCCGCCCAGCATTAGGGTGGCCATCGCAACGGCCATCCCAACTCGGATCGCGAGTTTCATTTCCAAGGCCCTTCTCCAAAAGAGGAGTCGATCTGTAAGCGCCCAATTATAACCCCACGCGGGCTCGACGCAACGCGCCCCAAGATGGCCGGGCCTTCCAATCGAGAGAACGTGATTGCGGGAGTTGGGTCGAGCGGGTGTGCCAGCCGAGAAATCTATGGACAACGAGATCCGGTCCTGCTATCTTGGACACCGTGCTCATTTCGGACCAGCCCGCTGCTAAACAAGGTTGCGTGATTCCGGGAGGAGATCCGTTTACCCGCCGCGGCCACGCGGCGTGATTTTCCGGCCTCGCCGCAGGCGCTCCACGCCTGGAATTACCGGAATCATGCAAGTCCATTTGGTCCGGGCTGAGGGTATATGGAAGATCCCGAGTAATGTCAGGGGGCCACCGCATGAAAAGACGCAGATTCCTCCAGACCGCAACAGGCGTAGTGCTGGGGTTGCCTCAGATCGTACCCTCATCAGTGCTGGGAAAAGACGGTGGCGTGACGGCCAGCAACCGAATCACCATCGGGTGCATCGGCGTGGGCAACCGCGGGAACCAGGTGCTCAAGGGTTTCCTGGATCACCGCGACGCCCGAGTCGTGGCGGTCTGCGATGTGAATGCCCACCAGCGGACGGCTGCCGTGCGCCGCGTCGACGACCGTTACGGCACGACCGGCTGCCGGGCCTACGCCGACTTTCGCCAGTTGCTCTCTGGCGCCGACGTCGACATGGTGATCATCGCCACGCCCGATCAGTGGCACGTGCTGACGGCATTGGCCGCGGCCCGAGCCGGCAAGGACGTCTACCTGGAAAAACCGATCGGCGTAACCTGCGCCGAAGCCCGGGCGCTGCGCGCGGCCGTGAAACGATACGGCACCGTCTTCCAGTTCGGCACCCAGCAACGATCCGACGGCAGATTCCGCATGGCCTGCGAGCTGGTGCGCAACGGCCGCATCGGCCGGCTTCATACGGTCAATGTCTGGAGTCCCGGCAGCCGCAGCGGAGGATCGCTCGAAAAAGTGCCCGTGCCCCAGTGGCTCGATTACGAGTCGTGGGTCGGGCCGGCGCCGATGTCTCCTTATACCGAACACCGCTGCACGAATGGATTCGAGCCGGGCGACCCAGCCAAGATCTGGCCGTTTATATCCGACTATTGCGCCGGTTGGATTTCCGGTTGGGGCGTGCATCCCATGGATATCGCTCTCTGGGGAGCCGCAGATCTGTTGAGCGGTCCGCTTCAGATCGAGGGAACCGGCCGCTTTCCCACGGCAGGGCTCTGCGATACGGCCACCGATTGGGACCTCACCATGAAGTTCCAAACCGGTGGCACGCTGAACTTCACCGGGCCGCCTTCGTCGAGCAAGTGGCGCGGCCACTTCGGCAAACACGGCGGACACGGCACCGTGTTCGTCGGCACCGAAGGGTGGGTCCACGTAGATCGATCAAACCTTGCTGCCCATCCTCAAACACTGCTGCAATCGTCGATAGGACCCGCGGAAATCCACTTGACCAAGAGTGACAACCACGGCCGGAACATGTTGGACTGCGTCAAGACTCGCAGCCAGCCGATCAGCCACATCGATGCGGCCTATGCGGTCGATACCATCTGTCAAGTCAGTGCGATCGCCGCCAAACTCGGACGCCGACTCCAGTGGGATCCCCAAAGCGAACGTTTTCTCAACGACCAGTCCGCCAACCTCTTGCTGTCGCGCGCGATGCGAAGCCCATGGCATCTTTAACTCAAACTGTAAACGTATCAGGGAATCTCGTGTGCCACTGCTTGCGGAAGTCTTCGTGAACGTAGGATTCAGGGAACGGCACTGCTTGCCAAGAGGCAGTTACCCACAGGTAACCCGCAAGCAGTGTTGCGCTGCATCAAATGCCAACGTTTCCCCGGGCAAACAGTGGCACACCAGCACTTCTCTTACAGTTTGAGATCTGTAACAGCTTTGCCGGTCCATCGATCTGCGGTCTCACTCGCCGGGAACAGGCGGACAACGCGGCAGACCGGCCAGCAGTTCGGCCCGTACGTTGGTGTCGTGCTCGGAAAGCCTGAAACACCTCTGAAGCATCGGTCGCTCTCTCTGGTGGGGTCGGTCGAGATACGGCCCGACGCGCCAATGGTGCCCGGAGCGAAGGCCCGGCAGATTCTCACGGCAGGATGCAATGGTTTGCTACCCGGGACAAGCCCGTGGGGCCCCGCCAAAAAGGGGACCGATTCAATCTGTCAACAGCACGCCCCCCGGGACCTGTCCCCTTTTCGGCGAACCGGCATATAATCTTGGCAGACCCCTTTTTGCCGTCGACCTTGCCGCCTGCCGGCGAGAAGGTAAAATGCAGGAAGCAGATGAACGACTACGAGCTTGACGAAAATGACGGTCTGAGCACCGGCGCCCAACCGGGGCCCCAGTTCATTCTGGCCGAGTTGGCCCCGGAACTCCCTGCGCGGCCACGGCCTGCGGCGATGATTGTCCGCCGGCGAGTCTGGCTGCCGCTGGCGCTGTTTCTGGCGACGTGTCTCTCGACCTTGGCGGCCGGCGGGCTGCTGGGCTCGCTCATTCGCGGCTACGTCCAATGGAGAGAGGCAGGCTCGTTACTCGGCCTGGTCCACGGCGCAGTCGTGGCAGTGGGTTCCCTCTGTGAATATGCGCTGATGCACAGCTGGAAGTATGCCTTGCCCGTGATGACAATCCTGATCTGCCACGAAGCGGGCCATTTCCTCCAGGCCCGACGTTACCGCGTCCACGCCAGCTTTCCCTATTTCATCCCCATGCCCATCACGCCGCTGGGCACACTGGGAGCGGTGATCGTGATGGAGCCGCGGATGGGTAACCGCCGCGCGCTGTTCGACATCGGCATCAGCGGACCGCTGGCCGGCCTGGTGCCCACGCTGGTGTTCTGCGTGTGGGGATTGTATTTGTCCGAAGCCAGGCTCCCCACACCGAACGACCGCGGATTGCCGCTAGGTGAGCCGCTCTTGTTCAATTGGCTTTCTACGTGGATCCATGGACCGATTCCCAAAGGACACGAACTATTCCTGCACCCGGTGGCGTTTGCCGGTTGGGTGGGCCTGCTGATCACCGCGATCAACCTGATGCCCATCGGCCAGCTCGACGGCGGCCACATCTTGTATGGCCTGCTGCGGACCAAGGCACACAGGGTTGCCACGCTGCTGCTGCTGGCGGCCGCCGTAGCCGTGTTCTGGTATCACCTTTGGGGCTGGACGCTGATGCTGATGCTCCTGATGCTGATGGGTCCCATCCATCCACCCACGGCCGACGACGAGGTGCCGCTGGGTGCCGCGCGCATCGTGCTCGGCTGGCTTACGCTGGCCTTCATACCCATCGGGTTCACCGCCACGCCGTTCCTGGTCGGCTAGCAGGGATCCAATCTGCCGGGAGCCGCTGGCGGTTCTGACTGTGCCCTTCCTGCGCCCGATAAAGCCGCGACCGGTGGTCGCGCCGAAGGGCCTTCAGCGACGACGGCTGTTTTCCGCAGCGCGACCACCGGTCGCAGCCCGGCGTGACCTGTGTGGTGACGAAATTCCGGTAAGCACCCGGGTTGCGGCCAACTAATTCGACCGTTTGATTTCTACAGTCAATAGACCCCCTGGCGCTCAGGTAGTTAGCCGCCGTTTCAGGATAACCACAGAGAGCACAGAGGACACAGAGGTGAAGAAGGTGATGGTTCCTAGAATTCCGAACTCTCGTCTCCCCGGGCTCTAGCGTTTTCTCTTCTCCGTGTCCTCTGTGCTCTCTGTGGTTATCCTTCCTTTTCCCAAACTACTTACCACCAAGCGGTTTGGACGATCCTGAAACCGAACAGTCGAACTAAAAGGTATCGGGCCCGGCCCGGCCGCCAAACCCAATCCCTCGCTCGGCTCTAAATGCACCCTCCGCGAGAGTGAAAATCCCGCACGACAAAAGGGCCTTGCCTTTTATGACGCAAGTAGTATAATGCGGTTACTACAACGGTCATAATCCAACCCTCACAGGCGAGAAACCCATCAGCAAGAAACGCAAAGCACCCCGATTTTCGGCCGGCGAACTGGAGATCATGTCGATGCTCTGGGCCCGGGGGCCGGTCACCTTGGCCCAGGCCCACCGGTGTTTCGGCGACTTTGGCCGGCCGGTGGGATACACCACCATGCAGACCCGGCTGAATCGTCTGGTCGAAAAAGGGGCCGTCCGCCGCAGCCGAACGCAGAACAAGCGTCCGGCCCAGTACGAGGCCGCCGTAAACCCCGACGACGTTAGCGCCCGTCTGATCGACCTCCTTTTGGACAAGGTCAGTCAGGGCAGCGTGGTGCCGCTGGTGACGCACCTGATCTCCGGCCGGCCGCTGTCGGCCGAAGAGATCCGCGAGCTGAAACGGCTGATTGCCGAGGCGGAGGCCTCCGGCAAACAGGGCCGCGGAAAGGGGGGCCAGCCATGACGGGCCTGTCAGACGAGATCCTCACACCCCTGCTTCGGGCCACCGTTTTGCTGGCCGTTTCGGCGTTGCTCGTTCGCGGCCTGATCTGGCGGCTGCGGCCCTCTTCGCCGGCGATTCAACGCGCCGGCTGGTTTCTGGTGCTGCTGCAGGGCGTGGTTCTGTTTCACTTGCCGATCAAGCTTGCGTGGCTGGAAAGTCAGCCGCGGTTACTGCCGGGGACGGTGGCGGAAGACGGCAGCGGTATGGCCCTTGACACCCCGCCGGCCGCTCCGTTGCCGCCGCCCAGGCCGTTGATCTCGCCCCCGCTGGCCGAGGCGCCCGCAGCCGATCCGAACCGGGCGCCCGCACCCCTGGAAACGGCCAACGGCTTCAGTTGGGCATCCTGGGCAGTCACCCTCTGGCTTGCCGGCGTGGTCTGTTTACCGGCATTGACCTTGACGGCGTATATTCGTTTTCTATGGCGTCTCTCTTCCGCCCGGCCTGCGCAGCATTCCTGGCTCCGCCAGTGGCAGAACCTGTTGGCCGCTGAGCAGATCTCCCGGCCGATTCCGCTGAGGGTGACCGGCGACGTGGGGCCGGCGATGTGCTGGACACCGCGGGGTTATCGCGTATTCGTGCCGGAGCGGGTCTGGACGCAGCTCAGCGCCAACCAACGGGCGGCCGTGCTCCGCCACGAGTTGGCCCATTTCCAACGTGGCGACCTCTGGAAGACCGCCCTGGTGCGGCTGTTGGCCCTGCTGCACTGGTTCAATCCGTTCGCCTGGTGGGCGGTGCGCCGGTTTGCCGAGTGCGCCGAATGGGCCTGCGACCAGGCGGCGGCCGGACACGGGCGGTCCGACGCAACCGATTACGCCCGGGCCCTGGTGCAACTTGGGGCCGCCGATTTGGCGTCGTCTTCCTGTGCCACGGCAGCGCGTGGCAGTTCCCTCTCTGTCCGAATTCGCCGAGTGATCTCGGCCCGGTTATCGGAGGACCCTCTGATGAAAAAAGTAACGATCTTGTTGGTGGCTGCCGTGTTGGTCGCCCTGAACGTGGTGCGATTCGAGTTGGTAGCCAAAGAAGCTCCTGCAAGCCAAGAGGAGGGCTTGACCTACACCGGCAAGGTGATCAATAAGGTCACCGAGGAACCCATCCAGGGTGCCACGGTCGTTGTGCGGCGGTCCATTTCATCTTCCTCGGAAAGGAGGCAGCTCCGGGAGACGAAGCACCGGACCGACGCAGAAGGGAAATATACATTCAGGATTCCGCCCGAAGAAGTCGCACAGCGATATCTCTACATCGAATTGGACGTAGTCCACCCGGAATACGCCCCGAAGAAGGGCTTCGGCTATGCCCTGGGCATGATTCGCAAGAATCAGAAGCTCGGCGGTCGCCCGTTCTTCGAACACGTCGAGCTACAGCCGGCCGAGCAGATTACCGGGACGGTCGTCCGACCCGACGGAACGCCGGCAGCCGGACTCAAGGTTCTGGCTTACTCGAAAGCCGATCCGGAGGACCACTCCGAGTACGGTTCCTTTGCGGACGTGAAGACGGACGAGAAAGGCGCCTTTCGGCTGAACCTGATCGAGGGAGGAAAGGCCGTCTTCTGGTTGCTTCCAAAGGACTACGTCCCCTCCACGCACGTGATCGACAGAAAGCGGGGTGATCTGGGCCGGTTCGTGCTGGCGGAGGGGATCACGATCCGCGGTCGTGTGCTGGATGTGGAAGGAAAACCCCTTAAGGGCCTTTGGGTCAACGCAGAGCTCGAGAAAGGCCCGGCCAGGAAGCCCATCGGCATGCCGGTGGCCGATGCCATCGATCGTTCAATGATCACCGATGGTCAGGGGGAGTTCGTGATGGGGCCTTTGCCGCCCGGCGAATATCGCGTGATACCGGGGGATTATCCCAGAGACAGCCTGACGGAGGACCGAACCCGCCGCCCGCTGCCGGCCGTCTTCTTCCCACAAATGGTCACGCTCAAAGAAAAGACTCCGGTCGAGACGGTGCAGATCCAGGCGGTCCCCCACGTGACCATCGAAGCCCAATACGTCGACAGCTCCGGAAAATCGTGCCGCGGCCACAGTGTACATCTCTTCGGGCGAAGGGACGGCGGCCGCTATTTCACCGAAGGGCGACCCGACCGCAACGGGAAGATTTCCTTCAAGGCGCCAAAGGGGCTGGAGAAGGCTCAACTCAATCTGATCACCAATGAGCACGGAGTCTTGCGTTACCGCACGTCGAAAGACGCACCACTGAAGCACGCCCGAAGAGTCGAACTGGGAACGCTCGACAAGGACATCACCGACTTCATAATTGTCCGGTACAAGGCTCCTGTGCTGGTGGTCAACGCGATTGGGGAAGATGGAAAAACGATCGAGGGATTCAAGCCGCGGATCGACTATCCGCAGGGCACGACTGACCGAGACCCAACGACCTCTCGATGGATCAGCGGCGTCGAGGGTGACGTGAATTTCGAAAAGCAGGAGGACGGCCGCTGGCGCAGCAGCCATCTGCTGCCCGACCAAGAGTTCACGCTCTCGCTGGAAGCTGAAGGCTCTCAGAGAAAGTCGGAGAAGCTTACGTTGGTGGAAGGGGCCCTCAAGGACGTGGAGTGGCAACTGGCCAAACAATAGGCCGTTACCTACTTCTCGGCACGAGCAGTCCCGGCCTATCACACCCACTTTCGTGGAGGGGCTCAATGTTGCAGAGAATGAAAGGAGACGTGGGCACGCCAAGGCCAACCTACCGGGAAACCACCGCCGCGATCTGCTCCACCGCCGCCGCCGGGCCGAGCCGCCCGACGTTCACGACCAGGTCGTAGAGGTGCGGGTCGTCGATCTCCTTTTGGAAGTAGTTCAGCACGAAGTCGCGGCGGCCCCGGTCGGTCTCCTCGATCACCCGGGCGGCGTTTGTCTGGTTGAGCCCCTCGCGTCGCATGATCTCCTGGATGCGGTACTTCAGCGGAGCGATGATCCGCACGGCCACCCCCTTCTCTCGCGGCAAGAGAAACTGGGCCCCGCGCCCCACCAGCACCACGTCTCCATGGCGCACCGCCGCCAGCACCACGCGGCCCAGTCGGGCCACGTACTTGTCGTGGGTGATGATCTTCTGATCCATCCAGGTACCCAGCACGTCCCAGATCCAACTGCTGGGGGTCTCGTCGACCTGTTCGAGCATGCTGCGGGAGAGCCGGAACCGCTCGGCCACGCGGTCCACCAGGTTCTTGTCCAGCACCTCCCAGCCCAGCTTTTGACCCACCAGTTGGGCAATATCGCTGCCGCCGGCGCCGGCCTCGCGGGAAATGCTCAGATAGCGTCCCAGCCGGTCGGCCAGCCGCTGAGGCCCCTTTTCGGCTATGGCGCGGCCTTCGATCTCCGCCGTGAGCACCCAGGCCTGCATCTGCCGCTCGGCGGCGGCGAGGATTTTCGGTTCTTCGCGCGTCTGCTCTTTCATGATTTACGGCCCCTCAGCGGAGAAACTGGGGATCGGAGGCCCCCCCGACGCATCTTCACTGAATTATAGTCGGGCCCCGGGTCGTTGGGAAGCCTGCTCTGGCCGAGCCTCAGCGTTTGCTTGCCCGGGCGATGGCAGTTGGGGTAGAATCGCGTCGGCGTTACAGCGCTGAAATTCAATACTACGGCGCAATAGACGGCGTTCCCCTCCCATGAAACTCACCCGCGCGATGGTTGTGCTGGTCCTGTTCGGCGTGGCCTTTGCCTACGTCGAGGCGGCGGTGGTGATCTACCTGCGAGTGCACTACGATCCGATCCGTCGCCACGCATACCCCGAGCATCCCGACGGGGACCTGTTCCCCATGCTGCGGTTGGAGCATCTCGAGCGGGCCGGGCCGCAATACAAGCAGATGCTGTTTACCGAGTTGGGCCGCGAGTTCGCCACCATGCTGATACTGGTCGCGGCGGGCATGGCCGTGGCGCGGAACTTCCGAGAGTGGCTGGCGGGGTTCATGATCGCCTTCGGTGTCTGGGACATATTCTTCTACGTGTTTCTGAAGCTGCTGATCGACTGGCCCCAGTCGCTTCTGACCTGGGACATTCTGTTCCTGCTGCCCGTGCCTTGGGTGGGACCGGTGATCTCGCCGGTGTTGGTCGCCGGGTCGATGATCGCGGCCGGCGCGGCCATCCTCCGGCGCGAAGCCCGCGGACGGCCGGTACGCTTCGCCCGGCTCCACTGGGCGATAATCCTCGGCGGGGCCTCGATCATCATCGCCGCCTTCTGCTGGGATTGGAAGAACACGTCGGCGGGCGGCTGGCCCAATCCCTTCAACTGGCCGCTGTTCATCGCGGGTGAGGCGGTGGGCCTGGCCGGCTTCGTACACGCCTTTCTGCAGAAGCGGCCGACAGATGGCCGACGTTCCGTCGGCCGCTAAACGTGCCGGTTGCGTGCCGGCTGAGCACTACGGGTTGACCACGTTTTGCGGCCGGCCTTCGAGAAACGCCCTCACGTTCTCCACCACCGTATGGAGCAACCTCTGCCGGGCCGCCCTGGTCGCCCAGGCGATGTGCGGGGTAACGAAGCAGTTTTCCGCACTCAGCAGTGGATTGTCCGCCGGCGGGGGTTCGATCGAGAGTACGTCCAGGCCCGCCCCCGCGATGCCGCCCGAGTTCAGCGCCTCGGCCAGGGCCCCCTCGTCGATCAGCGGCCCCCGGCTGGTGTTGATCAGCAACGCCGAGGGTTTCATCAGGGCCAGGCGGTCCCGGTCGACCAACTGTTGGGTCTCGGGCGTCAAGGGACAGTGGAGGCTGATCACGTCGCTGCGGCGGAAGATCGCGTCCAAGTCGACGATTTCCACGCCCTGGGGAAGATCGGCTGGGAGGGCCGGGTCGTAGGCCAGCACCTTCATGCCGAACGCCAGGGCCAACTCTGCGGCAGCCCGGCCGATCCGTCCGAAACCGACGATACCCATCGTCAACCCGGCCAGCTCGACCAGCGGAAAGTCCCAGTAGCAGAAATCCTCGCAGCCGCTCCAGCGTCCCTCGGCAACCGTTCGGGCGTGGTGCCCCACGCGCTGCGTAAGGTTCAGCAGGTGAGCGAAGACCACCTGGGCAACCGACTGCGTTCCGTACGTGGGCACGTTGGTCACCGGCACGCCTCGCTGGCGTGCGGCCTGGCCGTCGACGATGTTGTGGCCGGTGGCCAGGACGCCGATGTATCTGAGCTTGGGAAGCTGCCCGATGACCTCGCGCCAGAGCTCCATCTTGTTGACCAGCACGATCTGCGCGTCTCTTGCCCGGGGCACGACTTCCTCCGGCGTGCTGCGGTCGAAGATCTCACAGGTTCCCAGCTCCTTCAGCTCGTCCCAGCTCAGATCGCCGGGATTGAGCGTGTAGCCGTCGAGCACCACGATTTGCATTCTGCCATTCTCCTTCATGGTCAAGATCTCGGCGGACGTACAGGGGCGTCGCAAGAGGTGTTGCCGGCCCGGTCTACCGCCGCCTGCGTGGCCGGAACAGGTCGCGCAACCCACGGCGGCGCTGAATCCACTGGGGACTCTCCACCGGCTGGCTGGCCGCCACGGGCACCTCCGGTATCGAATCCGCGGCGTTGTCGGCCACCCGGACGGTCCCCTGGCTGTGATTGGTAATCCGCTCCCGGCCGCGGAACACGTTGCCGGTGATCACGGCCCGTTGCACGCCTTCGCCCAAGCGGACCTGGGGTTTGTCCTGGCGGAACTCGCAGCCGCGGACCAGCAGTGTGCCGCCGGTGGCCTCGATCGCGTGGCGTCCCTGGTCTTTGGCGTCCCACTGCGAAAAGGTACAGTCGCTGAAGCCGACCGTGCCTTTTCCGGCCACCCGGGCGATCTGGTGGCAGGGGCCCCAGAACGCGCAGTTGGCGAAACGGACGCTTCCCGTGTTGGTCTCGGCCACTTCGATCATGGTTGGATCGGGCCCCTTGAACGCCACGAACTGGCCGTTGGTGATCAGCAGACCATAAGGCGCGCTCTGCTCGACCAACAAACCCGTGCAGCAGGCGTCGGCGCCCAGTCCCAGAAAGTTGCCGTTGCACACACCCGATTTGCTGCGGATGAACTTGTATCCGATCTTGTAGCCGAAACAGAACGTGTTCAGCACGTACTGCCAGTCGCTGCGGCCGAAGATAAACGCCTCGCCGTTTTCGAGCTGCCACTGGAAGAGCTTGGGCTTCATGCTCCACCAGGGGTTGAAGTGGACGTTCTCGATCCGCCCGATGTCGTAGATCGAGTCGACCAGCACGCCGCGGCGAAGCGGCTGGCCGTGCACGTTGCGGATCAGGTGGCGCTCGTTCCGCGTGGCGTCGATCCCGTTGAAGGGGTTGAGCATCTCCACGTCCGACACGGCCGGGTTCTTGCCCCGCATGGCGATCGCCCAGGGATACGGCTGGGGCACATCGTCGGTCTTCTGCCGCGGATAGTAGAGCACCACGCCCTTGAGCGTGCTGTTGGTCTGAAGCGTGATGAAGGCCGGCCCGTCCTCCTTGCCGGCGCCCTCGGTGACCAGCAGCGTGGTCCCGTCGTCGGTCGGTTTGGGCAGTCCCCGGTCGCGGATTCCGTTGTGGGCGGGTACCGACTCCCAGACGCCGGCCAGCGTCACACCCCGCGGCACGCTGAGGTGTCCGGCAAAGTGGTAGGTTCCGCGCGGCGCCCGCACGGTGCCGCCGCCGGCCTTGCCCGCCGCGTCGAGCGCCCGCTGGAAGGCGGCCGTGTCGTCGGTCTTTCCGTCGCCCTTGGCGCCGTGGGCCCGCACGTTGTAGACGTCGCTGGGGTCCCGTGCCGGTTCGCCGGCGAAGCTTGCCATGGTCAGCAGCAGCACGAGCATGGGGCCGCCTGCGGTGTTGCGCGTGTTGATCATCTCGGTGTCTCGCGTGGGGGAGTGGTGGCCGGGGGGTGCCGATTCGTGTCCAATATGATACCTTATTCCTCAACGATCCGACAGAGAGCTAGAACCGGTGTGCCACGGCCGTGTCGGCCGTGCCCGGTAGCAGCAGAAAACCTGCACGGCCGACACGGCCGTGGCACACGCCGAAAAGACGACGGGACAACCATCGGAAGGAGCAAGAATGAAAACTGCATTGGGATTGCTGACGCTGACGGCCGCACTCATGGCGGGTGTTTCGCCCACGCCGGCCGCCACCGTGATCCAAGCCGAGCAGGCGGCCGTCCGCACCACCGGCGGGCCGGTCTGCGGCGACTTCTGGAACCTCTGGTCCAACGGCCGGGTCGGACAACACCTGCGGCTGGCCCAGAAGGGAGCCTATCGGATCGAGGTTCGCGCATACGGCAGTCCGGCCGCGGGCGTCTGGCCGCGGATGGCGCTGATGGTCGACGGGCGGACGGTGCGCACGTTGAGCGTCGGCAGCGCCGAGCCGGCCGAGTACCGGTTTACAGTCAGTCTGCCCGCCGGAGTTTGCGAGATCGCGGTGGGCTTTCTCAACGACCTGGTGGCCGGGGGCGAAGATCGGAACCTCTACCTCGACCGAATCACCGTCACCCCGCCGCCCGGCGTCGCCGATCCGGTGCCGGCCGACCGCCAGGAGTTGGCCGCGCGGTTTGAAAAGCTCGAGCGAGAGATCCTGCGCCGGTGCGACGAGCAGATCGAGCGAAACCGCAAGTCGGACGCCACACTTCGCGTGGTCGACGCCGCCGGCAGTCCCGTTGCCGGGGCCTCGATCCGAGTGGAACAGACCCGGCACGATTTCCTTTTCGGCTGCAACATCTACCGTTTCGACCGGTTCCGCAACCGGGCGGACAACGCCGCCTACAAGCGGCGCTTCGAGGAGTTGCTCAACGCCGCCACGGTGGGCTTCTATTGGCGATCGTACGAGCCCCAGCGGGGAAAGCCGCGTTACGACTATACCGACCGGGTCGTGGCCTGGTGTGCCCAGCGCGGCATTCGCATGAAGGGGCATCCGCTGCTCTGGGGCAATCGGGCCGGGATCCCGGCCTGGTCCGACGGCCAGCCTCCGCCCCAGATCCAGCGCAAACGGGTGGAAGATATCATCCGGCGATACCGGGGCAAGATCGACTTCTGGGAGGTGGTCAACGAGGCGGCGCATATCGCCCGGCCCAAGATCGACCAGCCCTACCGCTGGGCCCGATCTGCGGATCCCAAGGCGTATCTGATCGTCAACGATTACTACGTGATGGCCGACGGCTACCCGCCGCTGCTGAAGCTGCTCAAAGAAGCAAAGGCCAGCGGGGTGCCCTTCGACGGGATCGGCATCCAGGCCCACGAGCCCCGCACGATGCGCTTTCCGCTGGATCGGGTCTGGAAGATCCTGGACGAGTACGCCGCGCTGGGCAAGCAATTGCATATCACCGAGTTCACGCCCACCTCCAGCGGAACCCGGATCACCGGCTCCCATCTCGACGGCGTTTGGGACGAGGCGGCCCAGGCCGACTATGCGGCGAAATTCTACCGCGTCTGTTTTGCCCATCCGGCGGTGGTGGCGGTCACCTGGTGGGACCTCTGCGACAACGGCTCCTGGCTCAAAGGCGGCGGCATGCTGCGGGCCGACATGACCCCCAAGCCGGTCTACAACCAACTGAAACGCCTGATCCACACCCAGTGGAAAACTCGCACTGCCGGCAAGACCGACCAGCAGGGCAGCTTCTCCTTCCGCGGCTTCCACGGCACCTACCGGATCGTGGCCGAAGGGCGCGGCAATCGCGTGGAAAAAGAGTTCAACCTGAAGAAGGACGGCCCCCGCGATCTGACGATCACGCTGCCGGCGACGTCTGCCGGGTGAACCACAACGGAAGATTCGCGCGGCAGCCTGCGCGACACGTGCCAAGGTCCAAAGAAACCTGCTCGAGGTGCCGGAGCGGCATTGGCGGCCGGGATGCCCATCGGGCCTATGCCCCCAGCACGTCCCGAAGCTCGCGGACCTCCTGGTCCGTTCGATCCTGCCGGTTGGAGACTTCTTCCACGTCGCTGCGCAGTTGGGTGAGTTGCGAGCGGAGCTCGTCGAGGTCGCGGCGCAGCGCCGCGATCAGCTCCACCTCCACGGGCGCCGGCTCGACCGGCCGAGCCGCCGGTTGGGGAGCCGGCGCTTGTGGAAACGGTTCACCGGCGGGCAGGGTCCGTTGAACGACGTCTGCGGCGGCAGAGGGACCGCTCACCGCGGCCTGGCCGTACTGGGCCTTGATTTTCTCCAACTCGCGGGGCTGGCAGAGTGCGTGCGTGACCACGTGGCCGCGTCCCTCGGGCGTCAGCGGGATCACCAGCCCCTTCGACTTCAGCGACGCCAGCACCGGCCGCAGGGCCGCCAGATCGCCGATCGGTTCCATCCGCACGGCACGGCTCCGCAACTCGCCTTCGGTCTGGGCTCCCCGCAGCAGCAACTCGGCCATCACCGCCAGCTCAACCTTGTCCACTGCCAGCCACTCGTACAGGTAGTGGCGGAACTTGGTCACCCGGCCGTAACCTTCGATCATTCCCACCGCGCCCAGACCGCGCAGCCGGTCGAGCGACTCTTCGACGTCTTCGGGCTCGAGATTCATCATCGGCGCCCGGTTGCTCTTCTGATTGCAGGCGGTACGGATCGCCTTGAGCGACATCGGATATCCGTCGGGGGTGGTCTTGGCCTTTTCGCCCAGCACGCCGGCCACCCGGCGGTCGATGGCCCCCAGCGGCTGCCATCGCGGTGATCCCTCCGCCGGTTGCGGCAGAGTCGAATTGTCGCCGGTCATCCGCTGGTCTCCAGGAGGTGGCATTGCGTGATGCGGGGTGTGCCCCATTGATACCAGCTACCTGCCGCGATGTAAATGCCCCCGCCGGATCGCGCGTGTCCAGAAAACGTGGCGGCTGCTTGGCCGCCATCCAGAGACAACCTCGCCCTCCGCAGAATAGCCCCGCCCGGCAGGGCGGGGTTGGGCGCGTCGACACTCCAAGAACCCCGCCCTGCCGGGCGGGGCTATTCTCTGAAGTGCAAAGTTCTCTGTTGACAGATGCTCAATCGACCAGGCTGATCACCAGCGGCGCTATCGGTCCGGCGCGCTTGCCTTCGGCCGTTACGGTCACCGCCAGAGGGCCGCCGGCCTGTGCAGCCGAAAGCATACCTGAATCCGCCGGCGTTTGCTCACCGGGGCAAGAGAGCGGGTTGGCTACGCGCCTTCCGGCTCCAGCAGAGCAAACCCGCTGGCCTCGTCCTTGATGCGTTTTGCCGCGGTCCCCAGGATTTCGTAGAGGATCACCTCGCCCACCAGCCAGGTGGTCACCCCGGGGCGGAGGCAGCCGGTGAGCGTGGCCCCCGAGCGGCCCAACGCCGCGTGGATGTGCAGGACCGGCCGGTCATCCTCGCCGGGAGCCAGCACGCCCACGCCCACCACCTCGTGGGCGCCGTCGACCGGCAACAGCACGGGCTCCGGCGGCATGCGGTCGGACCGGCGCGGGCCGACCACCACCTGGCCGCCGCCGATGCCGCCTACCATGATTACGTGTGCCACCGAGACGTTCTGCTCGCGGGCGAACTGTTCGATGCACTGCGGAACCACGTCGCCGTCTTCCAGCCGAATCACGAACACGCGCCCGATCCGTCCCTCGGATGCTTTCATCCCGGCACTCCATCAGGGGTGAGGGTCTTGAGTTGAAACATGCTCGCATCTTGCATACATGCCTGCCTGCCACCGGCACCCAACTTGCCGGTCCAACTCTGCCGGACGACCGGCGGCGCTCGGCGCCGTTGGCCCACTGCCGGGTCTAACGCTCCACGGCACGCCAACCGGCTACGGCACCATGGCCGGCATCCCGTCCTTCCGGTTTCCCAACCGCCGGTGGACCTCTTTGTCGATGGTGAAGGAGATCGAGCGCACGGAGCCGTCGCACATCGCGACCTGCCAGATACTGGAATGGTTGCTTCCGAAGCTACACCGATCGGCCAATCCCGGGGTATCGCGCTTGGGGGGCCATTTGTGGTGAGTCACGCGGAACTGGTCGTCCTGGTGGCCGCTGTACATGCTCCAGTCGTCGGAAGGGTCTCTGCCGGTGGCGTAGTGATCGGGGTTGAGGTACTTCTCGCCTACCATGTAGGTGTTGGTCGTTCCGTCGGAGACCTCGGCAATGGTGACCTCGCTGCGTTCAAAACAGACGCCGTTATACTGAGGGTGATGGCCCCATTGAGCATTGGGAGCATCACCTTGCTCGAGTGTGGAAGGTTCCCACGTATATGGCTCGCTCCAGTCGGCGTCGCCCGCGCAGGCCGCGTAGTCGCTACGCGTGGCGAGGTCCGTGTGCGTCGAGTTTGCGTGTGTGGGACGCATGGGATAAGCGATTGCCGGGCGTCGCGAAGGGCAGTTCATAAAGGACAGCGGCGTGGCGATGACTTGCGCCGCAAGCTGCATTTTCCTGGTGCGGGGTTCACCTTGCCCCAACTCGTACAGTTGAGTCTGTTCGATGAAGGGAAGCTGCTGGTAGATCCATCCACCCGGTTGACGCCGGCCGGCGCCTCGATCGGGATCGCCCACCCAGTGGGCGCCCCAGCCGCCGCCCGGGAAGTAACCGTGGGTCTCTTCATGGCTGTGCCAGGCCAGTCCCATCTGTTTCAAGTGATTGCCGCACTGCATCACCCTGGCAGCTTCCCGAGCCGCTTGCACGGCCGGCAAGAGCAAGCCGATCAGGATGCCGATGATGGCGATCACCACCAGCAGCTCGATCAAGGTAAATCCCCGGTCGCTTCTACGAATCATAGTTACGCCTCCCTTGGCTTCGATGCTCGCTCGCCCCCCCCAGGCCGGGGTCGCAGGTACTATCTGTGGCCGAGCATCATTGTACCAGCGCCGGAACCGACCGTGAAGTACTAGTCCTATTTTCCGCACCCTGCTCGACGTTGCAACCTCCCGGGCGACCGGCGGCTCAATTTGGGGGTGGTCGGGGGAGTCTTTGCAAGAGGATTTGAGCCGGGGTCCGGAA
>SDBV01002076.1_pt1 | contig 30065 bp, 27 predicted proteins | sample 2277081 | NCBI WGS metagenome assembly SDBV01 (sample SAMN10402039, study PRJNA504765) | marine sediment metagenome | isolation source: marine sediment core GS10_PC15, 223 cmbsf | place: Arctic Ocean: Southern Knipovich Ridge | collected 2010
AATTAATTGAATTGCTGAAAAATAGTTTTGATGAACTGGACATCGGAAACCACCATCTGATGAGCAGGGAAAGAGCGAATACTGCACAATTAATTGCTTCCCTCATGCCCGGAGATCTTAATTACGTGGTTTTTGGGGTCAGTGGAGGGGAAGCAGTTGACCTGGCTTTCAAAGTAGCGAGGGGGTTTACCGGTAAAACTAAAATTATTTCTGCTACCGGAGGATACCATGGACATACCGGCCTTGCTTTGGCTGCCGGCGATGACAAATACTATAAACCTTTTGGACCCCCTGCCCCCGGATTTGAACAGGTGGAATTTGGTAACATCGATCAATTCGAAAAAAGTATCAGTGAAGACACTGCAGCCATAATTCTCGAAACAATTCCGGCCACACTTGGCATTGTAATCCCTTCGCAGGATTACATGCAACAAGTACGTCAACTCTGTGACAAACATGGCATCCTGTTAATTTTGGATGAGGTGCAATCAGGTTTGGGGCGTACAGGGAAATTATGGGCGTTTGAGAATTATGACATCATTCCCGACATCGTGGTTCTTGGGAAAGGACTTTCAGGAGGGATATACCCGATTACTGCAACAGTTTTCAGAACGCCATTGGAAAATGTATTTCACAGGGATCCGTTTATTCATATATCTACCTTTGGTGGAGCAGAACCGGGATGCAGGATAGCCACCCGTGTGCTGGAGATATCGTCTTCCGGTGAGTTTCTTGATCATGTGAATGAGATGGCAGCGCAGATCCGGGAGGGCATTGAAAAGTTAATGGAAAAACATCCGGGCTTTTTGATCGAACTGAGGCAGCAGGGGTTGATGATGGGGTTGAAACTAAAAGATGAATACAGTGGCCCTGTTCTTACAAAGACCGCTTATGACAATGGGTTGCTGCTAATTTATGCCAATAACGATACCTCGGTATGTCAATTTCTACCTCCTCTGATTATTACCACTGATCAAATACCTGAGATTTTAACCAAACTGGACAAAGCACTGAGCGCTGCAAGGAGGTTAAGGCCCCTGGTTAAAATGAGTAAACAAATTAAAAAACTGGTGGCACCCATAAAACAATTGCTGCAATTCAATGGAAATTGATAAGGGCTTAATAACAAAATTCGAACAAGAACTGGATCCTGCGAACCTATCAGGATCCACAGTAAAATCTTCAATCCTTGGGTATGGAGAGATATCAGCAATCTTCGAACTTGACCATATGCAAGGAGTTGCATTGAAAAGATTACCACTTTTTGATTCGATCGAGGCTGCTGAAAAATACGAATCAGACTACAAATTTTATTGTGAGAATCTAAGATCTTCGGGGTTAATCCTGCCTGAGGATAACACTTTAATTATACAACTTCCAGGTAAACCCGTTATACTGTATATCGCTAAACAAAAATTTCCCTCTGGAGAAATTTGTAATAAAATGCTTCATGAAAAGGATGATGCTTTTAATTTATCCATGATTGAATCAATAATATTATCGATAGCACAGGTGTGGAAGTATAATGAAGGAACATGTGATTTGCAGCTTGCCCTGGATGGGCAAATCTCTAATTGGGTTTTTCATAAAATGGAAGATCGTTCCGAATTATTTTATATCGATACTTCTACTCCTCTACATAAAAAGCGTGATGTTGAACAGTTGGATCCTGAATTGTTTCTGAAAAGTGCACCATCTTTTCTTCGATGGATAATAAGAAAATTTTTTCTCAAGGATGTGATGGACCGGTATTATGTACAGCGGCTTGTATATGTGGATCTTTTGGCAAATTTATATAAGGAGAATAAGAGTGACCTGATATTACCTGTAATTGATATTGTAAATGAGCAGTTAAAAAATGATAAACCCGTGACGCAAAAAGAAATTGCTTCGTACTACAAAGAAGATAAACTAATCTGGCAGTTGTTCCTTTCTTTCCGCAGATTTGACCGGTGGATGACAACCCGGTTGTTCAGGAAGAAGTATGAGTTTATGTTACCCGGTAAAATAAACCGATAGGTATGTGCGATACGTTTGTGGCTTTGCAAAACAGTACCGCCGACGGGTCGGTAATATTTGGAAAAAATAGTGACAGGGAACCCAACGAAGCCCAGATTCTGGAATATATCCCGGCACAATTCCATTCCCAAAATGCTGTGGTAAAGTGCACCTATCTGGAAATTCCGCAGGTAAAGGAAACAAAGGGGGTTCTTCTAAGCCGTCCCTTTTGGATGTGGGGAGCAGAAATTGCTGCGAATGAAGATGGTGTTACTATTGGCAATGAAGCCGTATGGACAAAAATGCCATTGAATAAAGGTGCAGCTTTGACCGGTATGGATTTGTTTCGTTTGGGAGCAGAACGGGCTGATTCTGCAATACGGGCACTTGAAGTAATTACAGAACTGCTGGAGGAATATGGTCAGGGAGGTGTTTGTGGGTACACGGACTCTTCCATGGTTTATCATAACAGTTACATCATTGCTGATCCAAAAGAAGCCTGGGTACTGGAAACGGCCGGTAATCTTTGGGCGGCAAAGAAAATCGATGGATTTTACACAATAAGTAATGGTTTAACCATCGGGGAAGAATTTGATTTAAGTCCTCCGGATCTGATTAGTTTCGCAAAAAAGAAAGGATGGCACAAAAAGGGAATCTTTAACTTCAGGAAGAGCTATTCCGACTGGTTATACACGACCTTTTCAGGATCCGGAATTCGCAGGGAACAATCATCATGTTTGCTTTCAGACTCTAAAGGATTGATGGATGTTTCGCACGCAATGCAGATCCTGAGAGACCATAGATCTGAAAAGATTGATCCTTATAAATCACTGATAAGCGACACGATATGTGCCCATGCCGGTAATGGACTAACACGGAATGCATCACAAACAACGGGTTCATTAATTGCCCATTTACAGTCGGGAACGGGGCTTGGCGCTAACACCTACTGGACAACAGGCACATCAGCGCCCTGTACAGGGATCTTCAAACCCATATGGATTCACGGCGAAGTATTACCGGATACCGGGCCGGATCCGGCTGGCCAATACAATTTTGATTCCCTGTGGTGGCATCATGAGATGTTGCACCGTTCTGTACTCATGGATTATGGAAACAGATTGAGTCTTTATTCCCAATACCGCAATGAACTTGAGAGGTCATTTTTTGATCAGGATTTTTCGAACAAGGAACATTTATCTGGTATCACTGAAAATGCATTTACCAGGGCCAGGCAAGCTACCGAAGAATGGATCTCTATCGTTCAAAGTCAACCTGCTTCTCATAAAACACGTTTCATATACAACCGCTACTGGAAAAAAATAAATAAGCTGGCAGGAATTATGGTAAATTGAAGTTTACAAAAAACTGAAATATGAAAAAAATCCATTCGTTGACCTGTGTTCTTTTATTTTCAGGATTGCTCCTGTCGTGTACGGGAATCGAAAAAATAAGTCCTGAATATGAAGTTGAAATGAACGACTGGAAGAAGTTGCGGGATGATTTTTTGAGGACAGATGATGGATATCTTGCGCTTGCCGGACTTTACTGGTTGCAGGAAGGAGCCAATACCTATGGTTCGGATTCATCCAACGCAATAATTTTTCCTGGAAATGCCCCGGGGTTTAGCGGCACTATCTATCTCGAAGGGGACCGGATTTATACCCTTACAAATCCGGAGACAGGAATTACCGCTAATGGTCTGGCGGATGCAGACACGTTGAACTTAAGCCCGGATATGAGTGGTGAAAAGACAATACTTAAATATAAGTCGTTGAGCTGGTATGTGATAAAACGTGCGGATCAGTATGGAATTCGTGTTAAGGATTCTGAATATCACACGCTTACAGATTTTAAAGGGGTGACTTATTTTGACCTGAATCCCCAATGGAATGTGGAGGCATCGTTTGTTGCATTTGATCCACCAAAAGAAATCCCAATTCAGAATATTGTCGGTTTTACAACACCTTCAAAATCTCCGGGTAAGCTTGTTTTTACCGTTGATAGAGTAGAATATTCTTTGGATGTATTGGCAGCAGAGGATCAGTTCTTCGTCATATTTGGTGACTACACCAATGGAAAATTAACCTATGGTGGTGGAAGGTATATGTACACCAAACAACCAGATGAAAATGGGTTGGTAAGGCTGGATTTTAACAAATCCTATAACCCTCCCTGTGCTTTTACAGAGTTTGCCACTTGCCCCTTGCCTCCAATACAGAATATATTAAAAGTGGAATTAAACGCGGGAGAATTTACATACGAAGGGGCAACTCATTGATCTACAATTTCCACCACCCTGATAATGACCGGACTTAATACCTAATCAGTATTTTAGACTTTATCGACAATAGCAAAATTCATCAAAAGTATTAGATATGAACAAGAATATATCATACCGATCGTCTCAGCTTTTGAATGCACTCATTGATCTTAAAAGGGAGAACTGCCCCTAGGGACATCTATGACCTCTGGTATCATTTGAAATAGAAGGGCAGGAAATTGAAGACCACATTTTTGCATTTCAGGACAAGGCGAATTATAAAGGATATAATCCAAAGAAATTTGCCAAAATTGTTGAGGGAAAAGAAAAGATTTATGCAAAGCACTGGCAGGATCACCTGGCTTATCAGATGACAGAAATACCGGATTTTAATGATGTATGGCATGAATTGGGAAAACATTGGCGAAAATTCCCGAAATTCATTAAATAGTTAGCCTACATTTAATTGCACGCCTTCCCATCCTGCGGGTTGGTGTACTCGCCGGTCTGACAGGTAGGTTCCAACGTGCGCCAATCCGAACAAAGTGAACAAAGGACAATACCAAAACCTCCATCAAAAGACTTTAGGTAGGTAAATGAGAAACATTGGTTTGCAAAGCCGTTACTTTTAATCCAGAGTGTAACATTTGTTACTTGTTGGAGAACCTGGTGTAATTACTTTTGTAAATTGAAGAATTACTGCAGATGAACTTTGGCAAATATTTTCCTATCTCTGACTGGCTTCCGAATTATAAAAAGACGGACCTGAAAGGGGATCTATCTGCAGGTCTGACCGTTGGCGTGATGCTGATACCGCAGGGCATGGCCTATTCTATGCTTGCAGGGTTGCCACCAATTTACGGACTTTACGCATCCGCTATTCCATTGATTTTATATGCAATTCTTGGAACTTCACGCCAGCTCGCAGTCGGGCCTGTAGCCATGGTGGCCTTATTAATCGCTACCGGTGTAAGTGAACTGGCAGAACCTGGATCTGCAGCATACATTCAATATGCAATTTTGCTTGCCATGATGGTTGGAGTGATCCAATTTGCAATGGGAGTTTCTCGATTGGGTTTTCTTGTTAATTTCCTTTCCCATCCGGTAATTTCAGGATTTACATCTGCAGCAGCGCTCATCATTGGATTAAGTCAGCTTAAGCATCTGTTAGGAATCGATATCCCCCGAAGCCATTTTATCCATGAAATACTCAATAATGCTTTCATTCAAGCGGGCGACATTCACATACCTACATTAATACTGGGACTTGCCGGCATTGCCTTGATTCTTGGATTAAAAAAAACAAAGAAATCAATACCGGGGTCTCTGGTTGCAGTAATATTTGGAATAATTGCTGTTTCTGTTTTAAACCTCGATGCCTCAGGAATGGCTATAGTAAAAGATGTTCCGGGAGGATTTCCATCACCTTCTGTTCCTGTATTTTCCCTAACAATTCTGACCGATTTATTGCCGATGGCATTAACAATTTCCCTTATTGGATTTATGGAATCCATAGCCGTAGCGAAGGCGATCCAGGCAAAACATAAAAACTATGAGGTTGATTCAAACCAGGAACTCATCGGACTTGGTATAGCCAATATAGGCGGGGCATTCTTTCAGTCGTTTCCAGTCACCGGAGGATTTTCAAGAACTGCCGTGAATGATCAGGCTGGGGCAAGAACCGGAATGGCTTCTATGATCAGTGCATTCCTGATTATTCTTACACTGCTGTTTTTGACTCCATTGTTTTATTATCTTCCTAAAGCTATTCTGGCATCAGTAATTATGGTTGCAGTGGTTGGGTTGATCGATATTAAAGAAGCGAAACACCTTTGGAAAACAGATAAACGCGACTTTATAATGTTATTAGTTGCATTTATTGGCACGTTAACCCTGGGTATTGAACAGGGAATTGCGCTGGGGGTAATTTTATCGCTGGCCTTTATTATTTATAAGAGTGCATATCCTCATATTGCCCGGTTAGGAAAGATCAGGGGAACCGGTGAATATATGAATGTTGCCCGTTTCCCGGAAGCTATTCAGCGGGATGAAATATTAATAGTCCGCTATGATGCACAGTTATTCTTTGCCAATACAGCATTTTTCAGGGACCAGATGATGCGCTTCGAAAAAGGAAAAGGGGATAAACTAAAATTGATTATACTTGTGGGAAATGCTATTAATAGCCTGGATTCCACAGCTGTCCATGTGATCCATGACATGGTTGAAGATTATAAAAAACGTGGAATTATCTTTTCACTTTCAGGTTTGACAGGCCCTGTGCGCGACATATTGAATAAATCAGGGTTAATGGAAGCCATCGGCAGGGATCACTTTTTTTTGCGGATAGAGGATGCGATCAATGCCTTTGATAACATCCACTTTGCAGATGATCATCGAATTGAAAGCAAAGCAGCAGTTCAAACTAATGACTGAAATTTATCTTTAAAAAGATAAGAAAACCTGACAAAAATCATTTTTTTATTGAAAATTGTTTATTATGTGATTTAAGTTACATGAATGAGAGATTGTAATTTTTACTTTTGTAGATCGTATTCTAAAAATTCATGCAAAAATTATTGAATTGATATGAAGATAGAACAAATTTATACAGGTTGTCTGGCACAGGGAGCCTACTATATTGAGAACAGGGGAGAGGCTGCAATTATTGATCCTTTACGGGAAATCGGACCTTACCTGGAAAAAATTGAGAAAGAAGATGTAAAACTCAAATATATTTTTGAAACCCATTTTCATGCCGATTTTGTTTCAGGACATATAGACCTGGCAAAAGCAACAGGGGCCACTATTGTATACGGACCTACAGCAAAACCCAGTTATGACATCCACGAAGCAAAGGATGGTGAAATATTTAAAATTGGCAATATTGAAATAGAAGTGTTACACACTCCGGGGCATACACTTGAAAGCTCTACTTTCCTGTTGCGTGACGAAAGAGGATACGACCATGCCATATTTTCCGGCGATACTTTGTTTATTGGAGATGTCGGAAGGCCTGATCTTGCAATAAAGTCAGATTTGAGCAGGGAAGACCTTGCCGGAATGCTCTTTGATAGTTTGCGTAATAAAATTATGCCCCTGGCCGATGAATTGATTGTTTATCCTGGTCACGGAGCAGGTTCCGCCTGTGGTAAAAACATGAGTGATGAAACGGTTGATTCATTAGGTCATCAGAAGAAAACAAATTACGCACTTCGTGCAAATATGACCAGGCAGGAGTTTATAGATGAGGTGACGGATGGAATTATGCTTCCGCCACAGTACTTTGCCAAAAATGCTGCGCTAAATAAAGATGGTTATGGCGCAATTGAGGATGTTCTTAAAAAAGGAGTAGTACCACTGGATATCGAGACTTTTGAGGCAATGGCAGAGCATGAGGGTGCGTTGGTAATTGATACCCGTGACCAGCATGATTTTGCAGCAGGTTATATCCCGAATTCGCTTTTTGTTGGCATTGACGGTTCATTTGCAAGTTGGGTTGGTACACTTATCAAAGACCTAGAACAACCCATCGTATTTATTGCCGGTGAAGGAAGGGAAAAAGAAGTAGTTACCCGGCTCGCCCGTGTGGGGTATGATAACACGCTTGGTTATTTGGAAGGCGGATTTGATACCTGGGTAAAAGCAGGTAAAGATATAGACACAATAAAATCCGTGACTGCAAAAGATTTGGAATTGGCAATGGCTTCGAATGAAGGAGTGAATGTTTTGGATGTTCGCCGTCCCGGGGAGTTTGCTTCCGAGCATGTAGAAAATGCCAAAAACATTCCCCTGGATTACGTGAATGACCTCATGAATGAAATTGATAAAGACATGGAGTATTACCTGCACTGTGCAAGTGGTTACCGGTCATTGATTGCAGTTTCAATTTTGAAACCCCGCGGGTATTCCAAATTGATCGATGTTGACAGTGGCTTCAACTCTATCAGGGAAGCAAATATCAAATTGACGGACTATGTGTGTCCCACAACGTTATAGTAAATTTTTCATTTAAATACAGATAAAAAAAACACAAATTATATGTACAAAGATATAAGTATAAGTCAGTTGAAAGAATTCATTGACAATGATCCTGATGCGGTCGTAATTGATGTCAGAACTCCAGGGGAAGTATCTACAGGTACAATCCCGGGAGCTGTAATTATCAATTTATTTGATCCGATGTTCATGGAAAACATCAAAAAACTTGACAAAAGTAAAACATACCTCTTTTTATGCCAGAGTGGTAACCGTTCAGGAAGTGCAGCGGGTTGTCTGGTGCAGCTGGGGTTTGAAAAGGTTTACAACATCATGGGTGGCATTATGGCCTGGGACGGAGAAACGGAGTACCCCAAGGCCGCATAAAATTTAGGATTGGTTAAAAGTAGGTTGATTAGGGTTTCAAACTGGGACCCTAATTTCTTTTAGATAATGTATGAAAATATTGAAATTGTTTGGATTTGGTCAGCGGAAGCAACGTATTGCAGAATTACTGCCCCAAAATCCGCTAATAGTAGATGTAAGAACACCTGCGGAATACAGGGACGGGCATATTCGGAAATCTATAAACATTCCGCTTAATATTATTGAAGCCCGGGCTGCGATGATAATGAAAAAAAAGGTTCCGGTACTTACCTGTTGCAGGTCCGGGCAACGCAGCCGTTTGGCAGCAAATATTCTGACTCAAAATGGTATAAATGCTGCAAATGGTGGTGCATGGCATTCACTTAACAGAAAAATAATTGAGTTTAATATCAATAAAAAGAGTAGTAATGGAAAATAGAATAATCAGGCAATCATTAATATGGGGACTTTTTGCGATAATACTCATTGCTGGTTCCTGTTCACCAGCAAGTGAATATGTTGTAGAACCCAATAGGTTTAGCGAACTTATGACGCAGGATAGTGTCCTGATCGTTGATGTCAGGACTCCCGGAGAATATCAGGCAGGCAGGATTGAAGGAGCCATTAACATTGATTTTTTCGATAAAGACTTCACCAGCAAGCTCGAAAAACTTAGTAAAGAAAATAAATTGTTGCTTTATTGTAAAAGTGGTCCCAGAAGTGGAAAAGCAGCAAAAATATTAGCGGCATCAGGATTTGGTCCAATTTATGACCTGAAGGGTGGAATGATTGCGTGGTATGCTGCAAATATGCCTGTCCAACTTTCGTCTAGCGGGAAACGTCTTTGAAACCTTCTTCAAGACGGTAGGCATTAAAACCTGCCGCATGAAGAATGTTGATGGCTTCATCAGCAAAGGTACAAAAAGGCCCCCGGCAATATGTTACCACATTTTGACCCTTATGCAAACGATTAATATATTCTGAAAGATCTTCAATAGGTACATTGATGGCATCTGCAATATGACCGTTTTCAAATTCCTTTGCTGCACGAACATCGAGCAGAATGTAGGGCTCAAAACCTCTAAGGTCACTGTATCGTATGCTCTCAGAATTATGGAATTTTCTGTACGAAGTTACTGCCTTGTTAATTTCCGGTATTTGTAACCGGGCAAATTCACGCAGGGTTTTCCAAATTGCTGAAACATATTTATTGTTGAGCCGGTAGAATATATAGTTTTTCTCCCTGCGGGTACTTACCCATTTGGACTTCTTAAGCGTTTGGAGATGTTGAGAGGCATTGGCAATCGTCATTGCTGTTTCCGCGGATATTTGCTCTACCGATTTCTCACCATTTGACAGCAGATCGATTATTTCCAGGCGGTGTGGATTGGATAATGATTTTACCAGTGCGGCAATTTCAGAGTATACCGTAAACTTAAATTCCCTTTTATCCATTCGTCTTTGTTAGTTTATGCAGTAAATATAAAACAATTCAATCAAGTTATTGAATTAATAATTCTATCTGTTTGTGATTTTTATCACTTACTATCCGCATTATTTCATTTTACTTTGTAATAGTTTTGAGAAACAGATAAAAAAGAAAGCTATGGGCTATTACACAAATAAAATATTAAGTGACATTTCGTTTGATGAAGCTGTTGAGAAAGTAACAGAAGCATTAAAACAAGAAGGATTTGGAGTACTCACCGAAATAGATATCAAATCCACGTTAAAGGAGAAATTGGATGTTGATTTCAGGAATTACCGGATTTTAGGAGCTTGCAGTCCGCCATTTGCCCACCAGGCGTTGCTCGCTGAAAAGTACATCGGATTGATGCTTCCTTGCAATGTAATTGTACAGGAAACTACCGATGGACAAATTGATGTCGCAGCAGTGGATCCAATTGCATCAATGCAAGCTGTGAAAAATCCTGATTTGGAAGATATTGCAGGAAAGGTACGATTGAAATTACAAAATGTAATAATTGGTTTATAGTGGTTTAACAGTTTTCATAACAAGTTAAGGGTGTCTCTCCGATTGGTTAACAGGAAGGCACCTTTTCTTTTTATCCCTCACCATTCAAACTAAATTATGCTTGTTATTTGAATATTTTTTTGCTGCTTATCACAAAAACGTAACATAAGGGATAGGTTTTTACGTAAGGGAGATAGACCACCTATGCAATCCCGCCTAACAGATAAAATAATTATTTCAACACTCTGGTTGCTGATATTTGCCTCCAGCAGTCAGTTTTTGGTTATCGCACCTATATTACCGCAAATAGGTAACGAACTTAATATTCCCGACGATCAACTTGGACTTTTAGTTACTTCGTATGCGATTTTTTTAGCACTTTTTGCAGTGATATCCGGTCCGATATCTGATAAAATAGGAAGAAAGAAAATATTGCTGATAGGTACAGGAACAATGGCTATCGCATTATTTCTACACGCAATGGCATTTGATTTTTATAGTATGCTTACGGTAAGGGCGCTTGCAGGTGGTTCGGGGGGAATACTGAGTGGAGCGTGCGTAGCATACATTGGGGATTATTTCCCTTATCGACGACGCGGCTGGGCCAATGGGTGGATGGCCACAGGTAGCGCTGCCGGCCAGGTTCTGGGGATTCCTTTTGGTTCATTGATGGCAGGATGGTTAGGATTTCAAAGTCCTTTCATTCTTTTCGCTGTTTTGATGATATTGGCATTCACATTAATAATATTGCTTCTCCCTCAACCTGAAGTTAAACGGGATATCCGGCGGCTATCAATAACCCGGACATTCAGGGATTATGTGATTCTTTTCAGGGAAAGGAATACGTTACTGACTGCCGTGGCGTATGGACTTATGTTTCTTAGTTTCTCAGTTTTTATTTTTTATTTACCAAGTTTTTTAACTACCCTTTGTGGATTTACAGGATTTGAACTTTCGCTCCTGTTTCTCATTGGTGGAGTAGCGAGTGTAATTGCCGGGCCCTATGCCGGGAAATTATCGGACAGGATTGGAAGAAAAAACATCATCCTTTTTTCAAGCGTTGGATTGTTTGTTACAATGGTACTTACAAGTTTGTTCGTTGATAATTTTTATGAAGCTTATTCAATGTTTTTTATTGTAATGCTTCTTACCTCAGCGCGTTTGGGACCATTCCGTGCATTAGTTACCGAGATTACATCTGCAGAAAAGCGAGGTAAAATGATGAGTATGTCCATTGCACTGGGACAGTTGGGGATGGCAATGGGCGGATTGATTGCAGGCTTTGTTTATACCGAATACGGATTCTGGCTTAACACTATTATCTCAGGCATCGCAATATTGTTATTTGGTTTGCTGGTATGGAAATATATTGAAGAGCCTGAAATTGTTGCACCCATGGTTTTAAAAAGTACCCGGGAGTAAATCCATTGCAAACAATCAGCTCTTTGATTTCATTCCGTATATTCTGCGCTGAAGTCGTATTTTTGATCTTCTATTTTTTCCCTCGAGGGATTACTGAAAAGTCTCGATAGAATCCAGGTTTGTCAGTCGGTTGAAGCAGTCTGGATTCAATGCTTCCTTTAAATCCGTCATTGTAGTTGATGGAAGTAGAGATTTTTATGAGATGTCCATGATCATCAAATTGTAGCAATTCGTATTCGATGTCAATGTCCGCTTTCTTAAGATTTTGTTTTAATTCAACCAGGTCGTCAAATGTATATGCAATGGTAAATTTGATGTCAATTTTCTCTTCGCTAATTGTATAAAGACTTTCTGATTCTTGCGCATCAGATATGAAAACTACTGGGACAAGCAACAATAGAACAAGGGATGTTTTAAGTGCATTCATGATTTCCTGAGACTTTTTTATCAATTTACTAAAAAAAATAGGGAAATATGCTTTCTAGCCTAAGAATAACATGTACTCTGATATTTTCAATTTACCAACTTGATGATTTAGGCTTGATTCCTACATTGTATTTTTAGATTAGCAATGAGCCCCAAAGGGGCAGTACTCAACAACCCCGGACAACGGCCGGAGGATTGCAATTAAAATAACCATAAGCACCACCAGTGCGTAATCAGGTAATTTAAAAAACACTGATGATTGCGCTCTTTACAGAGTTTTTGAAAAATATACATAATTATAACCCTCAAGCTACCATGCCTTCAGGTATGGTGTACGAGGCTATTGACCTCCGCAGCTTTGGCGCTACTAAATGTTAGTTAATGTACAGCCTGTTTAAATAATATATTTAGGCTATTTATCCATTATAATTGTTTCGATCTCCCACGACTGAACTTTTGTAAAGTCATTTTTCCGCTTCGTACAATTCTCAAAAAGACAATAAGTACACATTGATTCCTGGCAAGGATCAACATGGATGAAAAATTCCACTTTGCGCCCAAATTCACGATTAATAATTGAAGAAATTGTTTCGATTTCCTGGTGACCCCGGTCAATCTCCCAGTACCAGGGTAGGGTTACATGACAATCTACATGAATAACCGGTCCATATTTGATGGTTCGCAGGTTATGGATATCAATCCATTCGGGTTTTCTGTTTTTGTTCAATAGCCTTACCAATTCCTTTAAAACAGCAAAATCAGCTTCATCCATGACCCCGGCAATCGACCGTCGGATAATTTTTGTGCCCGTAAATATGATGAGTAATCCAAATATCATGGCAAAGAGATCATCCAGCCAATAGATATGTGTTACGTAAATTACAACAAGTCCAACCACGATCCCGGCAGTACTGTAAGCATCAGTCATCAGGTGCTTGCCATTTGATTCCAGTATCAAAGCATTTTCTCTCTTTCCTACTGATTGCAATTTGTAACCCACCATAAAATTGAGTACCCCTGTAATAGCGATCAGGATTAACCCGGTATCCAGAGATGTAATGGCTTTGGGATCAAGTATACTGTTTCCCGACTTGATGATGATTCCCAAACCGGCGGCAATTATCATGGTTCCCTCCATACCCGATGATAGAAATTCTACTTTTCCGTGCCCATAGGGATGATTTTTATCGCGTGGCTGCAATGAAAGGTACATGCTTAGCAAAGCAAATGATCCTGCAGCTACGTTTATAATGGACTCCAGGGCATCCGAAAAGATTGTGTTAGATCCTGTGATATAAAATGCAATAAATTTGATTGCCATCAGCAGGAAACTGAATATTAAAGCATAAATCAGGTAGGATGTTTGCTTTTCTGGCATTAACTACTAATCTATTAGATTCAATTCATTAAATATTTCTTTTAATTATTTAAAATGATAAATTAACCAGTCACAAAATCAATAAATAGCAATTACGGGACACTATGTTTGCTTTTGGTGCACTTTATTTTACCGGTACAGTTACAGGAATACTTGGAATTATTTTGATAATCATCGGGGTAGTATTTTTATTGACAAGTTTTGTCAGTTTTTGCCCATTGTATGCCCCATTTGGTTTAAGCACGGCTTCAAAAAATAAATAAGAAATAAGTAAAGGATATCCCTTTATTTTAAGTTTAGTCCCGACTCGGGCGCTTGCATTTGCTCTGTGCACTTAGCAAGCGGCTATTTTTTTGCTCGATTACGGTAGCAAATAATTTTTTCTAATTCAATAATTCAGCTTAAATTTGAATTTGGTGAAAAAATTAATTGATATGAAAAGGATCGTTATAAGTATGCCCATTTTATTCCTGGCTTCAATTGTATTTGTTTCGTGCAACAAGGATAGCAATGATGTTCTGGCAGAACTTACCGGAAATTCAAAGATATATCAGCTTAATGAATTTGGAATTTCGGGATTCAGTGGTGAAGCAAAATTTGAAGAAAGGAAAGATAACACCACACTGGTAACATTGTCTGTGTCCGGAGTGGCTTCAGGAGAATCTTATCCTGCTTTCATCTATATGGGGTCAACTGCCACCTCCGGGAGCCTTCTGCTCCTGTTAACAAATGTGTCAGGGGATAATGGTCAAAGTGAAACAAATGTTGCCACGCTAAATGATGGCACGGCAATAACTTACACCCAACTTACACTGGTGGATGCCAATATTAAGCTGCACAAAAGTGATAGTGATTTAGGAACGATCCTGGCAACTGCAGATATTGGAGTGAATGAACTATCGGGCAAATCGGAGACCTTTGTAATAACAGACGATGATTCGGCAGTTGCAACTCTTATGATCGAAGAAAGGATCAGTGAAACATCTCTGGTAACTCTAACCCTGGCTGGCGGAGGTGATGGAATATTGCATCCTGCACATATTCATGAAAACACTGAGATTGAAGGAGGAGGTATAATAGTTTCATTAAATAATACAAATGAAAATTCAGGTATTAGTTTAACAGATGTCACTTCCCTTGATAATGGCTCGGAAATTTCATTTGAAGGATTATTAGAAATCAATGGTCATTTGAAAGTGCATAAAAGCCAGACTGACTTTGCAACAATCGTTTATTCGGGAGATATTGGGCAGAATATCCTCACCGGGAATTCTGATGCGTATCAACTGACTGCGGTATCCGATGATAATATTAGCGGGACTGTAATATTTTATGAACGAAAAAATTCTTCAACACTGGTTTCTATGCAGCTTACCGGAACTTCACCGGGTGCTAACCATGCTACACACATCCACCAAAATACGGCGCTTTCAGGTGGATCTATTGAAATTGGATTTAATAATGTTATTGGTGATACTGGAATAAGTGAAACAAATATTGTGCAGAAAGATGATGGCACGCCTATTACCTATGACGAATTAGTTGCATATAACGGACATATAGTGGTTCATCCCAATCCATCCCAGTTTTCCATCGTAGCGAAGGGGGATATTGGTCAGAATGTACTCACAGGGAATTCGGAGGAATACAAATTGGATGCTGTATCAGGAGACAATATCAGCGGATCTATCACTTTTTATGAGCGAAAAAATTCTACCACCCTTGCTTCGATGCAACTCAGCGGTACTACACCCGGTGCTAATCATGCCACCCATATCCACCAAAATACTGCGCTTGCAGGTGGATCAATTAAAATTGGATTTAATAATGTAATCGGCGATTCGGGTAAAAGTGAATCTGATATTACAGAGAAAGATGATGGCACACCCGTCACTTACGATGAGTTAATTACCTATGATGGACATGTAGTAGTCCATCCCAGCCCATCTCAATTCTCCATCGTTGCAAAAGGCGATATAGGGTCCAATGCGCTTACAGGCGAGTCAAAAATGTATATTCTTGATGAAAACGGTAGTTCGGGTGTGTCCGGAAGTATATTGTTTGAACAGAGGATAAACGGATTTTCAATGGCTACAATTCAACTTTCAGGAACGGCGGCAGATGGTGATCATCCTGCGCATATCCATGAAAACAGCGTATCCCAGGGCGGGACGATTCTAATCGACTTTAATAACGTTATCGGTACAGCCGGATTAAGTAAAACCGACATAATGAAAAACAGGAATGGGGACGAAATTACCTATGAAATGTTACTAAGCTTTAATGGCCATATTGTGATACACAAAAGTCTGGAGGAATTCGGTAAAATAATTGTCAATGGTAATATTGGCAGTAATGCCAATTGATGATATGAATGTATAGATTCCTGAAATTTCAGATCAAAAGAAGACATAAAATAAAAAAACCAGGATCATTAAATTACTGACTTATCACTTTTAAGGAACTTGAACAATGTTATAAATAAAGTATTCAATTTTCATGGCAAATGGATTCTTATTCTTAGTAGTGGGAGATAGCAATCTGATATAGAAATCTGAATCAATCCGTGATGTAGTTTTAATAAACTTATCCTTAGAAATTAATTCGAAGCATGAGATTGGGGGTTAATGCGAGTGCATTCTGTTCAATCAATTGTATCTGGTTGTTATTGTCAAGGATGTAAAATGAATTAATAATGTTTTCCCGGTTAAAAATATTCCATAAGGAAAATCCTGCCTGAGAACTAACCTGGTTACCGATTTGGAAATTATAAATGGCAGAGAAATCAAGACGCAAATAGTCCGCAATTCTGGAACTATTAGGAAATTGATAATTAATTTCATTGTCAATCACTGGCTCGGTCTCCGATGGTTGTGTGAAAGGTTTACCGGTATGCCAGTTAATACCGGTAGATATTTCCCATTTTGAAGAAATGTAGGCTATACCTATGGAAACATTATGTGTAATGTCCAGGTTACTGGGAAATGAAGGAGGGACGAAATCAGGAAAATTATAGGAATTATCAGAAAATGAATAACTTATCCAGCTGTCAAACAAACCCATTTTTTTACTTATAAGGAAATCGATACCATATGTATCATAGCTTCCTGTGGCTTTTATGAATTGGAATTGGTTCTGAAACCCCTGGCTCAGGCTATTGATCCCGTTTACCATTTTAATAAAGCCTTCCAAACTTACCAGAACATTATTCATACTGTATTGTAATCCTACTGAAGTCTGCTTGCTTTTTACTATGGTTATATCATCATTATTCGAAAGTACCCAGCGTCTTTTTTCAACCCCAAGAAAATCAGTTTGAAAATCTATTATTTGTGTAGTGGACTGGCTTTTCATTTCACCCAATATTTCCAGGGAAAAATTCTTAAGGAATTTCTGGTTGAATGCAAGACGGGGTTCAACAAGCCATTTTCCAAACTTATCCAGATAGCTTACCCTGAGTCCTGTTCTAAGGTTCGTGGAGCCGTTTTGTGAATTGAAATTCACTTCTGTAAAACCTGCATGTGTGATCAATACATTCTTAATCAATCTTCGAAAATCAGGATTGTTAATGTCGTCAAGGTTAGTAATTCCAACCTCCGAAAGTTGGTAACCGAAAAACAAGTCCAGGGCATTGATTATAGTAATTCTTGAATCAACCTTCAAACCGATGTCCAGGACTTCATTTTCCTGGATTAATCGCTGATTTTCGAAAAGATTGACATTCAGGGAATTCAGGTTATATTTTGAAACATAGAATAGTGCGGAAGTTCTAAACTTCGGGTTCCATAAACGGCTAAACGACAAATTACCTGCCAGTGTTTTTTGGCTAAGTGAACTCGTTTTGGATTCTGTAATATTGTTTATTAAAGCATTTTCCTGAAAATTGATTTCATTCAGGATATTTAAGAAATTAATCCTCAGTTTGTCTTTACTGGAAATATCATAAATAAAGTTCGCACTGACATCATAGAATTTGAACGCCTGGTTAGAGGTTGCAAGCGAATCTGCCCCAATAGAAGAATTAAAGACGTCCGTGTCCCTAAATACCCGATCAAAATATTTTGTATATGTTGGTGTTTGCGCAAGGTCACCTATTGATCTTCTCCCAGCCACATTAAAGGCTATTTTGGAAGATAATGGTATCTTAAGGAATGCGTCTGTGTAAAGCATATTGATCCCGGCACCTCCAGAAACTATTTCGCCAATTTCATCATCCATTTGGATTTTTATTGTGCTTGAAACACCGTCGCCGTATAGTACACTGGTCCCATTCTTTATTAAATCCACTTCTTTTGTCAGATATGGATTATATACAGAAATCAATCCAAAAAAATGCCCGGATTGATACATCCTTATTCCTTCCCATAATACCAGGTTCTGATCGTTCGTTCCACCTCTTACGTTTATATCAGAAACCGTTTCATTAATACTTTGGATTCCAGGCAAAGTTTGAAGAGAGTGAATAAGATCCGGTTCAGTGAGGCCGGGTAGTATCCCCAGGTTTTGTGTGTATAACGTGAATGAACCATCTACCCGTTTATTTATCCCCATCATGAGATAATCGGGCACTATTATTTCTGAAAGAATGGTAGGATTTGTATCAAGAAATATCAAGCTGCATTTTTCTTTGTCCAGTTCGGATGCTGTTATTCTTTTGGCCTGGTACCCAATAAATCTAATTAAAAGGACAGTAACGACAGGAATTTCCTGCAGTTTAAAATATCCATTTTCGTCACTAACTGAGAATTTGTCGCCGTATTGAATTGTAGCACCAATAAGAGGTTCTTTTGATTCACTATCCTTTATATATCCACATAGATCATGAAGAAGGGACCCGGGTTTAGAGATGGTAATATTTCTTATATTTAGTCGCTTATATTCAAGGCCGCTTTGACTGGTAAGGAGTTGGAGTATTTCGTCCAGACCAAGATGCTCAGGTGGAACAGGTAGAAAAATCCGTTCTATATTCTCGTCCAGGTAAGAAAAGGTAACATTGAAACGATTTTCAAGTATTTCCAATACGCTCCTTAGCGAAACCTCATCTTCATTTTGAGAAAATACTGTTGCAGATAGAAGCAATAGAAAAAAGCAAAAAACAAGTTTTTTAATTCCTATCACCTGATAATACTACGTTGCCGTCTTCTTTAATACGGTATTTTAAATTGACTGGTCGTGTAATTGCTTCCAGGGCAAGGTTTATATCTGTATGATCAAAACTACCGGTAAATAATTTCTTTGTATCAACATTCTCAGTTAAAACTTTGATATTGTATTGAATTTTAAATTCTTCTACTACAAATTGGAAGGGTACGCTTTCAAATTTACTTTCATTGTTGATCCAGGCGGGTGATGAACCCGCGATTACTATTTCTCGAGTTTCAATTTCACCATTCAATATTCTAAAAATTCCATTGGAAGTTAATTCCTGAACGGTATCCGGAACGGTTACTCGAACAAGTCCCTCATAACATACAACTTCAAAGTAGTCTGTTCGTTCTTTCACATCGAACCGGGTTCCTAATACGCTTACGATTCCTGATTTGGTAATAACATCAAAACGGGATCCTTTTGCAACTTTAAAAAATGCTTCCCCATTAAGTGATACGCTTCTCTTACTATCCCACTTTGCAACGTTATAGGTTAACCTGGAATTAGCATTGAGTACTACCAGTGACGAATCAGGCAGGTAAATTTCGGTTTTTTTACCTGCCATGGTTTCGATAATTATTTTAGAATTGTTGAAAAATAAAAAATATATACCAACAATAAATACCACGGCAGCCGCTACACGTGCCGGCGTGCTAAACCAGTTCACAGAAATAACTTTTGTATTGGAGAAAGTTTGTTCCATGACTTTATCCAACTCTGCCTCTACATCATATTCAGGGGATTTGAACGCTCTTAAATTATATGATAGTTTTTGAAGTGATTTAAAGTCCTCAGTTTGTTCGAACTTCAACCTTTCCTCTTCATTAAGCTCATCATTGAGCCATTTCTTTATATATTCTTCTTTATTCATTTTTTACAAACCTCACTAGTATAACCGATCAACCTTTCTATTTCCTACCATAAACTGTTATTTTATTCCACTTACCTGCTTTTTTAATGCTGCAAGTGCTGTATAAATTCTCTTTTCAACTGCTTTTCTGGAAATATTAAGCATTTCAGCAATTTCCTGGTGCTTTTTCCCTTCAATCCGGTTTAAGAGAAAAGCTGTACGCTGACCTTCCGGTAGATCCTCAAGGGCCTTCTTTAACCTCTCCATGTACTCACTTTCTTCAAGAAGATACTGGGGAGATTCATTTGTATAGTTAATATGGCCACCTTCTTTCTGGTATTTTAGAGCTGTTTTCTTTTTTGACAATTCATTCAGTACTTGATTATTTGCTACAGTAAACAAAAATGAGCGTGCTTTTTCGGGTAATACTTTTTTGCAGTTATTCCATAGTTTTACAAATGCATCCTGTACGATATCTCCAGGGTTATTGTCCTTACCATACTTGTAATATAGAAAATTGAATAAGTCTTTGGAGTGATTCCTGAATAACTCACTAAAAACTTTTTCATCACAGCTGTCCCCTTTGGTCATATTTTCCATTTGATCCCGGAAATATCGGATAAAATGTAAATAAATTAAAATGGAAGGTAGGAATTTATTGAAGTCATCGGTTTTATATGCGAAACCAAATAATTATAAAATGAAAAAATTAACAAGATTAGTCAGTTATGTGGCATTTACATTAGTATTTGTCTTTTTTGCAAGTTGTTCTAAGGACGAACCGTCCCCTGTAGGAACAGTTAATTTGTCTGTTAGAAGCACAGGAATAAATACGTTCACAACCGGTAGAGATGAAGGTCGAATGAAAGCTGAAGTAGTAATTACGGATTTTCAGATAAGTATTCGTGACGTGATTTTAAAAACAGATGTCGACGATGATGGTATAAGTGATGACAGCACTGAGGTTGCTTTCAGAGGACCTTACCAATTGGATTTACTGGACGGGTCCGATGCATTAGTTCAGTCAATTGGCTCAGCTCAAATTCCTAATGGAATTTATGAGGAACTTAGATTTAAGTTTCATAAGGATGAAGACCTGTCTCCGGACGAACCATTATTTGATAAATCGATATTTATCAGTGGTACTATTAATGGTGTTCCTTTCGAAATGTGGCATGATACAAGCGAAAATCTCGATATAGGAAAAAATTCAGGCGGCATTGTCGTGAAAGAAAATGTAGTAGACCTGGTCGTTGAATTTTCTATAGACCAGTTTTTAGATTCCGTTGTGCAAATAGATCTTAGTAATGCGGAAGACCGAAATCAGGATGGCTTAATTGAAATTAATCCAAATGATGAGGACGGAAACAAGGAAATTGCAGAGGACCTGAAAACAAACATCAAGGCGACTGCGGATCTTCTTGAAGGAGATATATAATGAATTACAAAAAATGAGTTTTCAAATAAAGGAACTGCTGATTCTTTTGGATTGGTAGTTTCTTTATATATTTCAGTGGTTTATGGCAGCAGTTGAGTTAAAATACATGAAGATAAAAAGCATTCTGCAATCGGTGTTGCTTATGACACTTCTGGCTTTACTGACGCTCTTTGTTTCCGGTTGTCAGGAAGATATCTTGGAAATAACAACACCCCCGCCGGAAGAAGCTATTACAATAGATTCGAATGTTGCAAGTTTGCTGAAACGCACTTCGCTCAAAGATGGATCTGCCGATAATATTATTGATCACTCGAGTTGTATGTCGGTAAACTTACCTGTTTCAGTGGTTGTAAATGGTGTAGCACTCACGATAACTACTGAAGATGATTTTGTGGAAATTGAAAAAATTCTTGATAGTTCTGATGATGATGTTGATGTATTTGAGATAGTTTTCCCCATTACTGTGATTTTACCGGACTTTAGTGAAGAAGTAGTTGAGAATGAAGAACAACTTACCGAACTGGCAAAAGATTGTATTGAGAATGGTTTAGATGATGACATAGAATGTCTGGACTTTAAATATCCTCTGTCTTTTTCCATATTCAATAGCCAAAATCAAGTAGCGGATGTTATTTCTATAAATAATGATGAAGAACTTCAGAAATTTTTCGATGACCTGGAGGAATTTGAAATTGTAAGTTTAAATTTTCCCTTGACAGTGATTCTATATGATGGCACTGAAATAATTATAAATGACAATATTGAGCTAGAAAGTACCATAGAAAATGTAGCGGATGAATGTGATGAGGATGATGATAATGATTTCGATGAAGATGATGTTGATGATTCGGAATTTATAGAGATCCTGACTGAAGGGGTTTGGGAGATTTCATATTTCTTCGATAAAGAAGATAATACATCCGGCTTCGAAGGGTATATTTTTAAATTTTTCCATGAAGGATTGGTGCTGGTTAATAATGGTAGCAATACAACCAGCGGGGAGTGGGATAGTTCAGGAGATGGAGGTTTAATACAGGTTAAGTTTGATTTTAACTCTAACGACCCTTTTAATAGTATTGATCAGGAATGGGATGTGGTAGAATTTGATGCAGACAGTATTCAACTCCGGGATGACGACGATCAGGATGGATCATCCGAATTACTTACCCTGCAAAGGGCAGAGGGTGGTGAGTCAATATTTACAGTTCGTGAAGTTATAGTTGCGGGAACCTGGGAAGTTGCTTCTTTCGTTTCCGATGAATCAGATCAAACTTCCGAATATCGTGGCTATGTCTTTTATTTTTCAGTTGATGGCACCCTGGTTGTTACCAACGATGCAAATCAAAGCAATGGTACCTGGTCAGAGTCCTTTGATGGTGACAAACATATTTTATCCTTTGATTTTGGTTCAGAGGCCCCATTATATGAATTCAACGATGATTGGAAAGTAATACAATTCAGTGAATTGGTGGTACAACTTGGAGACACAAATGACAGCCCTCAGTCCGAGGATTCTCTGGTGTTTAAGAAAATACAATAATTCTGTTAAATAGATTTTGTATCAACGACGATTTGAGCAGCATGTTTATCTTATTGTTTCCTGTGAAAAGATACCTGGTAATTTTGAAATTAAATCAGTAGTAAAAAGTGTGGATGCATAGTTGTTATTCTAATTTATGTGGGAAATTAATTTAACTTTGGTTTAAAATATTTAAAAAAAATAGCAATAATTGAATTACTTCTATGCATAGTAATAATAGCGAATTTCTCATTTACAATAAAGAAAGAAAAGGTAGGAGTATTAATTCTTGCGCATGGGGGTTCACATCAGAGTTGGGACGAAGCTGTCAAAAATGCAACAGAAATATTAAGAAAAGAATATATCGTTGAAATGGCTTTTGGTATGGCAAATCCAATGAAAATGCAGGAAGGAATTGATAAATTGGAGTGTCAGGGTGTTACAAAAATTATTGTTGTTCCCTTATTTATTTCTTCATATAGTCCAATCATACGTCAAAACGAATATTTATTGGGATTTCGGGACACATTAGCTGACCCTCCAATGATGATGATGCATAACACAGATGGAGGCAGTTCTATGAACGCAGAAAAAGTTGATAGCTCAATGCAAGATATGAAAATGCAAAATGCAATGACTAAAAACCACGGTTTTTCCAGGGAGGAAGAAATGAAAGAAATGGAGTTAAAACCTCTGACTTTTAAATCTAAATTAATACTTACAAAACCATTTGATAGCCATCCACTGAACAATAATCCGGATTTTCTTTAAATAATTTTCAGTGTAGTGATTTTAGTCACTGCATAGGACATTGCTGACCCTTTAAATTTGTTCCAACATTTAAAATTATTTAAAACTTAAACATTTATAATCATGAAAAAGAACATGGGATCATCAGACAGGATTATAAGGACAATTTTAGCTGTTGTATTTGCAATCCTTTATTTTACCGTTACAGTTACAGGTACAATTGGAATGGCATTGATTGCGTTCGGAGCAATACTTTTGCTGACCAGTGTAATCAGTTTTGCCCCTTGTATGCTCCGTTTGGACTAAGCACCGCTAAAAAAGAACAACATAGTTGATTTAGCATTGTTAGATTAATTCAGGCCTGTTATTCGAATAAAGAGTAACAGGCTTTTATTTTTCAGAACAGGCAACCATATTAAGAGATTGAAGGTATTGGTATTTTGAAAAGGATGAATACATCGACCCGACCTAATGAAGACCTGGTTCTACACTTATTGAAAGGGTGCAGGAAAAATGACAGGGAAGCTCAAAAGCTTTTGTATAAGCATTTTTATAGCTATGCGATGAGTATATGCATTCGTTACTCGAAGGACAGGGAAGAAGCGGTTGAAATTCTAAATGACTCATTTATGAAGGTCTTTCTAAATATCAAAAAATTTAATCCAGGCTTTCCTTTCAAAGCCTGGTTAAGAAAAATCACTGTTAATGCCTCCATCGATCATATAAAGAAGAATCGAAGAATTTTTTCAGAATCATCATTACATGATACACAGGAATTTGAAGTGCAGGAATCCATCACATCAGGAATCCATTACCAGGAATTGATCGAGCTCATTCATGAATTGCCCCCGGCTTATCGGACTGTATTCAATCTACATGTGATTGAAGGGTATAAGCATGAAGAAATAGCGAAAATACTTGGAATTAATATAGGTACCAGTAAGTCAAATTTGTTTAAAGCAAAGGAAAAACTAAGAGGAATGTTGCAGGATTTATTTAATGACGATCATGCCAGAAGAGAAAAAAGATAATTTAGAAGAATTTTTTCGGAAACGGGTCGAACGACTACATTTCGACTACCGGGAAGACGACTGGAAGAAGCTTGAAAGTAAGCTTGACGGTGCTGGTACCTTAAAATCGGGCAGCTTAGGTAATAAAATAATATGGGCTGGAACAGGGGCAATCATAGCTACTCTTTTGCTTTTACTCATCGGATTGGAACAAGGATTCATCAATTTTTCAAATGAAATAAATCCGGATCCTCAAAAAGTATCAACCAGCAGTAAAAAGAGTATCAACGACCTTGCTGATGATAAGTCAAAGCATGACCTAAGCAATAGTATCAACGATTCTTTTACTGCGATCGAATCACCTGACCAAAAAACTGTTGGCACAAACGGTCAAAAATCTAATATTAATTTATTGATTGAATCAAAAGTAAAAAAAGAAAATAAGGATGTCAATGTAGAGAAAAGCATAATCGAGGTACCAAAAGAAGATCAGAACCAAATAAATGCAACGGCAGAATCAAATCCAAATGTGGTAAGTGCTGTTGCAGCTACGGCTGATGCTAAGGTTATCCAAAGTAAAGAATCCCGTTGGAGTGATCCCCATATTTCCAGAAAACCCTCGAACATACTTGTAAATGTTCCAATGGTCTATTTATCCTTCGAACAACAAAAGGCCGCTGTGGAAGTGTTGCAGTTGCGGGAAGATTACGCCTGGAACTTCGCCGTCGCTGCAGATTTTAATGCTGTTGGTGGAAATAAGTTTGAGGGCCCGGGGTTACGCACCGGATTATTTTTCGAGTATTATGTTTTTAATCGTATGAGCATTGGGATAGGAGCCAACTACACGGTCAAAAACTATGACGCCTACGGGAGGGCATATGTTCCACCAAAAGGATTCTGGACAAATGGAGAAGTTCCGAAAGTGACAGAAGGCACATGCAACGTACTTGATATTCCCGTAAATATCTCCTACTACATTCCTACATCCAAAGAGCAGCGCTTTTTTATTCGTGGGGGTATATCATCATGGTTAATGCTGAAAGAGAAATATAATTTTGAATATAAATCCAACGACCCGGATCTTATTAGCTCCTGGCAGGGTAAAAATGAAAACTATCATTTCTTCAGTATTCTGAATTTTTCTGCTGGATTTGAACAACCTCTTAATCAAAGGATGAGCCTGCTTGTAGAACCATACCTGAATATTCCTTTAACTGGAATTGGGTTTGGTAATGTTGACCTGCACAGTACCGGGCTGAAGTTTGCCTTAAAATTGAAGCACTTCAAGCTAAGTCCTCAATAAATCAATTAATCTAAATAAATTATAACCAAAGCAAAATGAAAAATTTTTACAAAAACGTGTTCAAACAGTTAAAAGTGATGATGGGTACGGCGTTACTCTTGTCAATGGTGCTTATTACAAGTTGTAATAATGACGATGAATCAGTTCCACTCGCGGACCTGACCGGTAATAACATTGTATTTGAACTTGGCTCCAAAGGCGATGCTGGAGTATCCGGAACAGTAACCTTCGAAGAACGATCGGATAATACAACGAAGGTTAGCATTGCCTTAACGGGAGGTACTGCAGGGGATTCTCATCCATCACATATTCATGCCAACACGGCCGCGGAAGGTGGACCAATAGTAATTGGATTAACAAATGTTGATGGCAGTACCGGGAAGAGCGAAACAGAAGTTAGTAAAATGGATGATGGTACAACTATATTGTACGCTGAATTAATCAATTTTGATGGATATGTAAATGTACACAAAAGTGAAACAGAACTTTCTTCATTGGTTTCCCAGGGAGATATAGGACAAAACCATCTGACTGGTACAACGGAAGATTATGACCTGATTGAATCGGCTATTGATGGTATAAGTGGGGAAATTCTATTTTCCGAACGTGTTAATGGTGAAACCCTTGTCACAATAATACTTGAGGGTACAACTGAGGGATCAGAACACCCTGCGCATATTCATTCCAATTCCGTAGTGGAAGGGGGTGGAATCGTAATTTCATTAAATGCTGTTGACGGGACTACCGGAATGAGTATGACAAACGTGTCCCAGATGGATGACGGCACAGCAATCACTTTTTCCGGGTTAAAGGAATTCGACGGGCATGTAAAAGCCCATAATAGTGCATCTGATTTGGGTACTGTCGTGGCAAAAGGTGATATTGGAATTAATAAGCTTACAGGGAAAAGTGAGGAATATAACCTGGGTGCATTAAACTCATCTGGAATTAGTGGTAACATAACATTCATGGAGAGAAAAAGTGGCGCAGCGTTGGTAAACATAAGGCTTTCAGGCACTGCTACTGAAGGTGACTATCCTGCGCATATTCATGCCAATACGGCAGCTGAAGGTGGTGGCATAGTAATTTCACTTTCCAATGTAAACGGCAATGGTATAAGTGATACGCATATAGAAGCTGATAATGATGGCGTAATGCTATCTTACGATGATCTTATTGAATTTAATGGTTATGTAAACGTTCACAAAAGTGAAACGGAACTGTCTTCATTGCAGGCACAAGGGGATATTGGGCAAAATGCTTTGACTGGCGAAAGTGTGGAATATGCACTGGGTGCGTTGAACGGATCAGGAGTAAGCGGAACAACTACATTTGCCGAACGGAACAATGGATTTACATTGATCACAGTTATTCTTGCAGGAACAACTCCGGGAGGTAGTCACCCTGCACATATCCACGACAATAATATTGCAATGGGTGGAGGTATTGCCATTGATTTGAAAGATGTGAATGGTGATACAGGAATGAGCAAAACAAGTGTCATGAAATTAAATGACGGTACAGAAATTACTTATGATGGATTAACCGGTTTTAATGGTCATATCAAGACCCATGAAAGCGAAGCAAATCTTGGTAATGTACTGGCTGGTGGTAATATTGGTGGTAATTAATTCAGAATGATTAGTAAAGGGATTCCCCATATCAATGGAATTCCTTTACTTTAGAAAATGTTTCTTTTTTTTCCTTCTAATGATAATGATAATAGTTGACAGGCGGGAAAGTAACCGGTACCAGGTGCGAACCGCCACATTTTATTAGTATTAATTAAATGGCAAGTATAGAAAGGATGACAAAATATATATTCTTCTGTTTAGTTACAGTATCAGCTTCCTGCACATTCAATTCATTCGAAGAGCCTGTAGATTGTACTCAATCCGATCTTTCCCTCACAATCGAAGAGCTATCCGATACGGATTGTGGTTTTGAAAATGGCATGGTTTCAGTGAATGTAATTAGAGGAAAATCTCCTTTTATATATTCGATAAATGATGGGAATCCTCAAAATGAAAGTGAATTCAATGGTTTAAATGCCGGCAATCATTTTGTAAAGGTTGTGGACGGCAATGGATGTGAAAGCGAAATTGAACTCATAATTAATAACAAGGAAGGTGTTTTGGCAACTACGAGTAACATGGTATCAGGTTGTGGTGATTCGCAGGGTTCTATAACCATAAATGCGAGCAATGGAGATGAACCTTATTCCTACCGGATTGATAGTGGACCTGAGCAAAATGATCCGGTCTTTTCGGGCCTTGTGCAGGGTGAATACGAAGTTTCTGTTTCCGATATAAGTGGATGCGAAATCATCGTTATTACTAAAGTTCTTTCGGGCATATCATTTTCTCAATCTATTTCTCCTATCATCAGCTCAAGTTGTGCTGTTTTGGGATGTCATGCGGGATCGCAGTTTCCTGATTTCAGGGTGTTTGAAAATATCCGGAATAATGCCGGTGAAATAAGAAAACGGACACAAAGCGGTAGTATGCCTCAAGTTGGAACGATTACCCAGAACGAAAAAGACCTGATTGCCTGCTGGGTAGATGATGGTGCATTGAACAACTAAGGTGTGATTATTGTTTCTAATAAAAATGAAACTGAAGATAAATTCCGGAATGAAGAATAAAAAATGGATAACACATTTAAAAGTTACATCATTTTCCCTGGTACTTATTCTTTTTTTGTCAGGTTGTAGTGGCAATGAGCCAGACGGTACAAAGAACCGGTATAATCTTGTTACAAGGGACTGGGTTTTTGAGTCCTATTTTATTAACGGAAATGAAGCGTCAGATCATTTGTTGATATCAAATATTTTTGAAGAATATCGAAGAGATGGTGTGTATCAATATTCTTATGTTTCGGCTTCAGGAAAAGCAACTACAAATTCGAACCCATGGATGTTGTCCGATGATGAAAAGATTGTGATGTTAAATGATTTTGTGCCTGTAGCAGGATTTTCAAAGGAAATCGAGACGCTTCGACTGACAGAACTTTTGATCGTGAAACTGAGTAATGATCTATTATGGTATTCATTTGAGGATTCGGTAGGGATCCATGAGTTTCATTATGTTGCCGCATTTGAAAATAGTAAGTATTAAAATGAGAAAATTTATCTATCTGGTAGGAAGAAGCGCATGTATATTGTCGGTATTTATTTACCCGGAGGCTGTTGCTCAGAAGTTTGTTTCTACAAGCTCTGAAGTAAAGTTTTTTTCCAGCGCACTCCTGGAGGACATTGAAGCTATAAACACCGGATCAAGAAGTGTTTTTGATACCGATAATGGACAGATTGTCTTTTCCATACCAATCAATCAGTTTGAGTTCAAAAAATCTTTGATGCAGGAACATTTCAATGAAAAATACATGGAATCAGAGAAATATCCAAAGGCAACTTTCAAGGGGCTGATAAATAATTTCGAAAAGGAGAAGACAAATACCGATGCTGTTGCTGAGGGCGAGCTAGTAATTCATGGAATAAAAAAAAATATTATAATTCCAGGGAGCCTGGAATATAACAATGATGTCATAATTGTACATGCCGTTTTTACGGTGAAACTTGAGGACTATAAAATTAAAATTCCAACGCTCCTCTTCCAGAAAATTGCCGAGGAAGTTGAAGTTACCATCTCATTTGAATACAAAAAATATGAAAAGTAGCGTATTAATATTAACAGTATTATGTTTTTTTTCTTTGACATTGCATGCCCAGGACGATCTGATGGATTTACTTGGGGATGAAGAACCTTCAACCAATTATACGATAGCCACTTTTAAAGGTACACGTATAATCAATGGGCATTCTACCAAGCTTAGGAAAAGAAATGCTCTGGAATTTCTCATTTCACATCGGTTTGGTACCATTAATTCGGGATCGTATGAATTCTGGGGCCTGGATGAGGCCAATATTCGATTAGCACTCGAATACGGTATTTCTGATGTTTTAAATATAGGAATCGGACGGAGCTCCTTTGAAAAGACGTATGACAGTTTTGTGAAATGGAAATTTTTGCGGCAGCAATCCGGAGTGAAGAATTTCCCGGTTTCAATGGTCTGGTTTTCCAGCATTGCAATTACTACTTTGCAAAGGGAGATTGATTTTAATGATCGTATTGCTTACACCCATGAATTGCTTATCGTACGCAAGTTTAACAGTAATTTCTCTTTTCAGCTGATGCCGGGACTTGTTCATATCAATACTACACCAACTGCTGATGACGACAATA
>SDBV01002077.1_pt1 | contig 30058 bp, 26 predicted proteins | sample 2277081 | NCBI WGS metagenome assembly SDBV01 (sample SAMN10402039, study PRJNA504765) | marine sediment metagenome | isolation source: marine sediment core GS10_PC15, 223 cmbsf | place: Arctic Ocean: Southern Knipovich Ridge | collected 2010
TTTGCCTTCCTTGACGACATCCTCAAAGAAGCTATCATGGCTGTCCGCTTCATCACCTGGCTGGTCGAAGAGGAGCTTTGCTGACCGGCTGTCCACGTCTATATCGCCGCCAACCGTCAGGGTCGCCCCGCTTTTAGCAACTTTACCCTTGGTAACCACGAGGACCTTTACGCCGTGTTTTCTAGCCTCAATGGCGGCTCTGGCCCCGGCACACTCGCTGCCTATTATCAGGAGGTCGGTGTCTATGATTGCGTTGCCGTTCACTATTCCGCTTCTCCTTTTAACTTGGCGCTATCTAATAGCATAGTGCTATTATAGCTCCGAATCAGGTAAGCTTTCCACTGCATACGAGATGATATGTATTACTTTTTGAAATTTCTGGTTAATCCATAGCTGTAGCCTTATCGAGGCATCTCTGGTAAAATAACGGTGTGTGCCTGCGGAAACCTTAATTTCGGGAAGCAAGGAAAGCAGACAGGGATACTGGTCAACTGTTGCCAGTCATTGCTTGTATCTAACGCCGCGTTTTGGGGGAGTGCCGGAATTGGTAGACGGGCATGACTTAGGATCATGTGCCGCAAGGCGTGGGGGTTCGAGTCCCCCCTTCCCCACCAGGGGTTACAATAGGCAGAACTTCCGCCTCCACCTTCCTATTCTCATTATTTGGTAACGGTAAGTGGTAATGTACTGTTGCTTTGTCCTCGTCAATCTCGGTTCGCTTAATAAATGAGCGCAGGAAAGCTTTGCTCTCGGCGAAGTCAGCCTCTTCAAGTGGACTCTTAAGGTCTTTGGCATAGGACTTAACTATATTTATATCCACTTCTTCTACGCCTTGGGCTACCATATCAACTTCTAATTGAACACTGTTTTTGCTAAGTTCATCCTGGCGCCTCTTTAGTTCCTTGATTCTGGGGGCCAGTTCATCAAGGCTGAACTTGCCAGTCTCAAGCACATCATAAAGCTGGGATAGCCTTGCTTTAACATCTTGTAATGCTGCATCACAGGTGTCCAGCCGGTCCTTCAGTTCCGACGAAGCAGAACCTAATTCCTCATTTACCAGTTTGACCAGTTCCTCAAGGTTGCTGTCAGTAAGCACCCTGGACTGCAGTTGTTCAGTCATCAGACGCTCCAGTTTTTCCTTGGGCGGTGCCCTGGCATTACAGGCTTCCTTGCCCTGCTTAAAACTTCGATTGCAAATGTAGTAATAGTACTGATGAGACTTGGCACTATGGCCAATCATATTGATGGAGATTACGTCAATACCTGGAAGGTCAGAGTTTTACACCAATTGACGCAGAAACTTTCGATGGGGTATTGACAATATCGCTTACGAGTATTATACTCGTAAGCGATATTGTCTTGAGACAGTAGGACTCAGTTTAGTAAGCTCAGGCGGGGTCAGACAAGTAATCAAGAAGGGGGGGTCTTAATATCTGCCTTGAAATACCTAGTTTACGGGTCGAGTGAGTTAATCAAATTTGGTGTACGGGGAGGTGCCATGAAAAATCCATGAGGATGAGGCTAATGTTATCACCACTACCCAATAAGAGGAAGGAGGAACAACGTAACGATGTTTTATCGCATAGTAGTTGTATCTATGGTGGTTTTGTCCCTGGTAGCCCTGCTGTTCTCAGCTTGTGCCCCCGCCACACCGGCGGCGGGTGAACAATTAACACTATGGGCTTCACCCGCATCTGGTGTGCCTTGGGTGGTAGCAGAACGGGAGGGATTCTTTGAAGAGCAAGGGTTAGATATTGATGTCCGGGTGACTCAAGAGGACGAGGCCCCGTTCCTTGCCGGAAAGACCCCACTTAGTGAGACGGCATCCTGGGAGGTAGCCCAGTATAGAATCGAGGGCGAAGATGTCATGCTCTATGGGACAGCGGGAAGTGTAAGGTTTTTTAATGGTATAGCCATCCGCCCGGAAGACTCCGGGAAGTACCGTAGCGTTCAGGACCTGGTAGGCAAGAAACTCGGCAACCCCGGGTTTGGCACCGGTACCTGGAGAGCTTTTGTTGGACTGGCTCAAAAGGCGTGGGGTATAGATGCAGTAACAGCCTTTGAGAACGTGACGGCGAGTCCGGGCGCTCTCCTGGGGTTACTGGAGGTGGGTGAGATAGAAGGGGCACTGCTATTTAGTGGTCAAACCATGGCGGCAGTAGCCACTGGTTTGCCATTAGTCTTCAGATTCGATGATGCCTGGGAGGCCACGACCGGGCAGCCTCTACTCATAACAACGAACATAGCCCGCACCGCCTGGCTTAAGGAAAACTTAGATACAGCCCGGAAGATACAGGCAGGCCTGGATAAGGCAGTGGGATGGATGGCACAGTACCCCGGGCAGTTCGGTGTAGGCGGGAGGTACGAGATGGAGGCGGCGGATGCCGGGTGGCTCAAGACTCCGGAGTCAGGGCAGCTTATGCAGAAATGGCTCAGAGAGGGGCTATACTACACAACCAGTGACCTCTACACACAGGCGTGGATAGATGCCGCCCATGATTTTAACGTGGTGGTGCATGGGAACCAGGCACCACCAAAAGCGGAAACGTTCCTTTCACCGGCAGAACTCAGAGGGGAATAGTCGCCCTGCATTGAGATGGAGAGCCTCCCACCAAGAACTGGTCACCGATATGACGGTGGGGGCTCTCCAGAGCCTGAACTTTCTCCTGGGGTAACAACCTTCGGAGGGGAAAGTGCTGGCTCGAAAAAGGGTGATGGGGAGGCAAGAGCGGGGCTGTGTGTCCAGCCTTGGATTGCCAAAGCCGAGGGCATTTGGAGAGACAATAATCTTTAGGGAGTGAATAATGGCTAGACCGTCTGAAAAACCGGGGCGGTGGTTCGTTTGGAGTTCGACATACACGAGCTTGCGGGATATTGATTATACTCGTGGAAAAAGTAAAATAGTGCTTCAAGTACTGCCTGTCCTGCTTTTCATTGTGGTTTGGTGGATAGTGGCAGTTGTTATGGATATCCCCCGCCTTTACCCTACACCCCTGATGGTTGGAGAAGAGTTTGCGGGCATAATAGCGGGGAAAAGCGCGATAGGCTCCAGCTATTCGCACATAGCAGCCACCTTTTACCGATTTTTCGTTGCTTTTGTTATCTCTTTTGTCACCGGGGCTACCATAGGCCTCCTGATAGGCAGGAATAAGGTGCTCTTTGACCTGTTTGACAACGTAGGGTGGATATCCTTCTCTGTGCCGGCCGTAGTGTGGGCGTTTATACTGGTGGTCATTTTAGGCATTACTGATGTAGTTCCCATTGGAGTACTGATGGCTCTGCTTGTCCCAAAGGTCGCTATAATTATAGCTGAAGGGGCCAAAGCCACCCCCACCGATATAATGGAGATGGCGGACTCGTATAAGGCAACCACTTTCCAGAAGGTCAAGGATGTATTTATACCTCACTTGGTGCCATATCTCGTGGCTAGTGCGCGGGTAAGCTTCAGTATCGGCGTGAAGATAATAATCGTTGCCGAAGTAGTCGGACTGACAACTGGTATTGGCTTCATGGTCAAGTACTGGAATGACAACGTCTTCGTCGCTCCTTTAGTGGCGTGGGGTCTCATTCTGATCTTAGCCGCCCTCATAGCTGAGTATGCCCTATTCGGCAGGTTGGAACAGAGGGTGACAAGATGGAGAACGCATGGAGTACAGACCATTCAGGAAAGGAGATAATAGCGTGCCTATAGAGATAGACTTGAAAAATGTTACTTTGCGCTTCCCAACGCCTGATGGCAAGGGGCATTTAACTGTTTACGAAGGCTTCGACCTCGAAGTAGAAAGGGGTAGCTTTACAGTTCTGCTCGGCCCTTCAGGGTGTGGCAAATCCACGCTGCTCAACGTTATCAACGGGCTACTGAAGCCGACTTCGGCGGACGCACTAAACGTGTTCGGTAAGGATATAAGAGAAAATCCAGACTTAACCAGGCAAATGGCATACGTATTTCAGAGTCCAAGGCTGCTGAAATGGAAGACCCTGCGCGGTAACATCATTTTTGGCCTAAGAGGTCTCAATGTGCAACCGAAAGAGAGATGGGATGAGATTATAAACAAGTATTTTGGAATCGTGGGGCTTAGCGACTACACGAATTACTATCCCCATCAGGTATCTGGTGGTATGCAACAAAGGGCTGCCATCGTCAGGGCCTGGGTGAACGAGCCTCGTATCCTGCTAATGGACGAACCGTTCAGCCACCTGGACGAGATAAGCGCCGGTGAGATGCGAAGAGAACTTATAAAGCTATGGAGTCGAGAAGAGCCAAGGCGGACCATCATCTTTGTGACCCATGACTTGAGTGAGGCTATCCAGCTTGGGGAGGATATCCTGATGCTAACTCAGTGTCCTGCCCAGGTCTTTTGTAAACGGAGGGTTGATTTGCCCTGGCCAAGGGAAGAGGGCGATGATAAAGTCTTCAGATTGGAAAAGGAGTTGAGGCGAATTTTCTTCGAACAGGCAGGTATACGAGTATAATGGAAGCGATAAAGGAGAGAGGTCTTCAGCTACTCTCACTGATATTGTTGCTATTGGCGTGGGAGGTCGTTGCGCTAATTGTAGGCCTGCATATTCTGCCTCCACCGACCGCTGTTTTGCCGGCAGCGTGGGGGATGGTCGTCTCAGGAGTTTTTGCCGAACCGCTTTTTACCAGCCTATACAGACTACTGCTCGGGTTTCTTCTGGCAATGTCGCTGGGAATATCCTTTGGTATTGCAACGGCTCAGCTATTAAGACTTGGCATAGCGGCTACCGCCATGTTTACCATAATAATGAGCACACCCAGTTTGGTAATAATATTCGTGGCCATGATAATGCTGGGTCAGACCGACTTAACGATAATCCTTATTGCCGGTCTTATCGTTTTTCCATTTGTGGCGGTACCTGTACGTGATGCCATGAAGGAGATAGACCGGGACATTTTAGGCATGGCGGCCTCATTCAAAATAGGCACCCTGCGAAAAATAGTGGATATTTATATCCCTTACTTGATACCGCCAATCCTGGCCGCTTCCAGAATAGGCTTTTCCTTAGCCTGGAAAATGGTTGTCCTAAGCGAGGTCTTTGGCTTTACCAGCGGCATTGGGTGGAAAATCAGTTTAGCCTACTGGCAATATGACCTAGAAAGCTTGCTGGCCTGGCTGGTACTTTTCGTGGTTATAATATTGCTCATTGAACAAGCAATAAGAATAAGCGAGCGAAGAGTAGTGAAGTGGAAATAGAGGGTTTGTCCCCTCGCTACCCACCATTATTACTTCCCATGAGCTAAAGTGTCTTTTTATATTTCCAGGTATTCCTCAAGGTTTATCTTCTCTTCTATATGCCGTGGTACATCTGCTCTCTGTGGGAACGGGGTTGGTTTGGCCGGCATAGTAGCATCAAAGATGAGCTTCGTTTGCATGGACCCGTGCTTCGACCTGGTGATGTCATAGGCAGTTGGAATCAGATGAGACCCCATGCAGTAGGGCATAATGATAAGGTCTTTATCAGCCTCACATCGCGTGGCCACAGCCCACAGCACCTCTTGTTCGTTAAATACATTGATATCATCATCCACCAGTACTACGTGCTTTATGTTGGGATCCGTACTCAAAGCAGCGAAAGCTGCCTGCTTCGGTTCTCCATCACTTCTCTTATTAAGGGATATGTAGCAGAATACTCGGCCGCCTCCTGACAGTGGAAGGTTCACTGCCTTTACCGAAGGTAGTACCTCCTGCACCCTTCTTAGCAAGCTCCCCATTCGGGGAAGAGAACCAAGCATATTGTGTTCATTATGGGCAGCCATCACATTTTGGTATATGGCATCCTTACGCATAGTAATGGCGGTCACCTTGATAAATGGCCGCTCCCCCGAACCTGTATAGTAGCGAGGCCACTCCCCAAATGGGCCTTCGTCCCTTGTCTTCGTCGGGTCTATCACCCCTTCGATGACTATCTCAGCTTCGGCGGGGACCATGAGGTCTACGGTTTCGCCCTTTACCACCTCGAGAGGCTCGCCCAATAACCCGCCAGCCACCTCATACTCTCCACCAAATCCCTCCAGCTTTGAAATCCCTGCCATCAAAAAACATGGGTGATGGCCTACCGCCACCGCCACCTCCATGTTCTTACCTAGCTCTTTATATTCTTGAGTGATAAGGTAGGCGTGGTTTGCCGGATTCACAAAAAAACCGAGTTGGTCCTTCCCTTGCATCTGCAACCGATACATACCGCCATTGTAGGCTCCAGTTGCCGGGTCCTTTACCACAGTAATCCCCGCACTTATGTAGCGCCCCCCATCTAATTCGTTATGAACCGTTATCGGAAGAATACCCAGGTCAACGGCATCACCGGTTAATATTATCTCCTTGACCGGGCCTGTTGGCACCTCTTTTACCGGGACTCTCCTTCTTTCAGCGTCCGAATACGCTTCAACCATGCTCTCCATCGTAGTTCCAAGGGCATGAGATAATCTCTCGTATGAGGCGCCAAGGTTTATCAAAACCGGCAGCTTCGACCCTTTTACATTCTTGAACAGAACTGCGTCTGCTCTCCCCTGCTTTTCAAGTTTGGCTATTACGCTGGTCAACTCGTGTTCGGGGTCCACATCCCTGGTAACAACCTTTACGTCTTCAAGTTCGCTCTTAGACAGGTCATCCAGGAAGGTCCTCAAGCTCTTTCCCATTATATCACCCCCATTTAGGATAGTCGTACACGTATTATACTCCTAAAATAGGTGGTGTCAAGTAGGCGCATTGACTCATAATAAAAGTTACCGAAAAGGGGGTAGTTGCGTCAAAATTAGTGTTACCGAAGGAGGTAAAAGAGACACGACACAAACGACAGGGGATAATGGTCAAATCCAGGCTTTTCGCCTATTTTGTTATAGTTTTGCGCCCCATTGATGAGAGAAACTGGAGCATCCCATGGGGCCAAGGTGAAAGAGCGCGAGCGGAAAACATTACAAGTTAGAAAAGGGCACAACCGGAAAATGGGAGAGCTTGACAAGGAGAATTCAACCAGCTAAGGTGTCCATTACAAAGCTGTGCCTTAAATGCTGACGACGCACAATCACCGCCACGACAATGCTCAGCCAGGAGACCACTCGCATAATCAACCGTGAGTAAGGCCAATACAGGTTTCATCCCGGTATCCTGATGGGCATGGTGCCCCAGTCCATATTGGAGAGGCAGCCAGTATCGGCGTTAAAGACTTCTGCAATCCAGATATAATCCCGCTAATACAAGTGAAGAGCAGGTCATACCGTAACCGTATTTTTCATCCTGACTGCATATCACCTTTCTAAAGGGTAACTCGGGCCGAGAGATAGGCTTCCGCGGCATGAAAGGAGCTGCGGACCAAGGGGCCCGAGACCACGTGTCGGAAACCCAGTTGCTGCCCGATATTCCCGTAATCTTCAAACTCCTTAGGCGGGACGTACCTCATTACCGGGTGATGCCTCAGAGAAGGTGGTAAATACTGACCTATGGTCAAAAGGTCGCAACCTGCATCTCTGAGGTCAGCCATTGCGTCAACTATCTCCTGCCGGGTTTCACCCAATCCTAACATAAGCCCTGATTTAGTTAAGATCCTATTGTTCAGGCATTTAGATTGCCTTAAAAGTCTGATTGAACGCCGATAATCTGCTTTGGAGCGCACCTCGGGGTAAAGCCGGGGCACGGTTTCAACGTTGTGGTTGAGAACAGTGGGAGAGGCATCGATTACAGTTCTTAACGCCGGGAGCGAACCCTTTAAATCAGGGATAAGGACTTCGACCATGATATTGACGTCATATTCATGGATGGCTCTGACGGTTCGGGCAAATTGGGCAGCACCGCCGTCAGAGAGGTCGTCTCTGGTCACTGAGGTAATAACGGCATAGCGGAGCCCCAACTTACTGACTGCTTCCACAATATGCTCTGGTTCCTGGGGGTCAGGAGCACACGGCTCTCCATGCTTCACGGCACAAAAGGTACAGTCACGGGTGCAAACATCCCCCAGTATCATAAAGGTTGCGGTGCCCTCCGCAAAACATTCCGGCCGGTTGGGACAGCGGGCACTCTCGCAAACAGTATGCAGCTTCAGACGATGAGCTAGCTTCCTCATCGGGGCTAAAGTAGCCGGGGCGAGAGGGCTTAGCTCTAGCCATTCAGGGCGCCGCATGTAGCCAGTCATCGACATCTCCTTGCTCACACTTTAATCCGAATACCGCCGAGAAGGAGTTAAGAACCGCCTCAATAATAGCCTCCGGCTCCACAGAATGCCCCAGCAATTCTGAGACCGAGGTCATCGCGTTCCCCTTCATGCCACAGGGGTTTATAAATTCGAAGTAGCGTAAATCATTATTTACGTTGAGAGCAAAACCGTGCATGGTAATGTAATGGCTTATATGTATACCTACAGAGCAAATCTTCTCCTCGCCCACCCAGACACCGCCAGGATACCTTGCTACCCGGAGACCGTTGATACCGAGGCCAAGCAGTAACCTGATGATAGTTTCTTCTAATTTCCAGATATACTCTCGCACTCCCAGGCCCATCTCTTTCAGGTCAAGAATGGGATAGCCAACAAGCTGCCCCGGCCCGTGATAGGTGATACCGCCCCCACGGTTGGTATGAAAGATGGCTATTCCTTCCTGAATTAAAACGTCTGGCGAGACAGTTATATCTTCTTCTCCCCTGAACCGCCCAACGGTGAACACTGGTGGATGCTGCAGGAGGAGTAGTACATCGGGAATTTCGCCCTCAGCTCGCGCTCGCCTCAATATTTGCTGCTGCTTCAAAGCAAGCTCGTAGGGTACCACTCCCAGGTAGTCAGCAATACATATCTTTCCGGATGACAGCTCGGCATCCTTAAGAATCCCCGGGTAATTAGTTTTCTTACCGCTGGAAATAACCATACTCAGCCTACATCCTCTGGAAGTGGATTGAGCCCTCCATCTGTCCCATCGCTGCCTCGCGTATTGCTTCAGGTAAAGTGGGATGGGCATGAAGGGTATGGGCAATGTCCTTAGCGGTGCCCCCCATTTGCATGACCAGCGCACCCTCGGCAACAAGGTCACTGGCATGAGGCCCCATAATATGAAAGCCCAGCACCCTGCCATTCTCGGCATTACAGATCATCTTGACCATACCCAGTGTCTCACCCATGGCGACAGCTCGGCCGCAGGCAAGGAAAGGGAATTTGCTCACTTTATAAGGCTGGCCGCTATCCCTTACTTCCGCCTCGGTCATACCAACACCGGCTACTTCGGGCTGGGTGAAGATACAACTGGGAACAGCGCGGTAGTCGGCTTGACGCTGATGCCCCAGGGCATTCTCAACCGCCACCTCTCCCTCGTAGGAGGCGACGTGAGCCAGCATGCTCTTGCCCAGGACATCCCCGATGGCATAAACGCCATCAATATTTGTTTCCAACCGTTCGTTCACTACGATGGCTTGCCCATCCATTTTAATACCGAGCTCGGACAGGCCGAGTCCCTCGTGGTAAGGCTGGCGCCCGGTAGCCATGAGCACCATCTGTCCCTCTACCCCCTGCTCACCCTCCGGAGTATCCCAGACCACCTTGAGACCTCCCCCTTCCTGCCTGATAGTCCTGACTGCTGCCCCAGTTATGACCTTGATGCCCTGCCGGGGCAAGGTCTGGGCGAAACGCCGGCCAATCTCTTCGTCAACCGGCTCGAGCCGAAGGGGACGCCGCTTGACAATGGTAACCCTCGTCCCCAATATATTGAATATGCTGGCAAACTCAACCCCCACGTGACTCCCCCCAATGACCACCAGGCTTTCCGGAAGTTCTCCTAACTCAAGGATATCATCAGTGGTGAGCACGCCCGGCAGGTCCAGGCCAGGGATAGGCAGCAGCACTGACTCCGAGCCGGTAGCGATAATCAGCTTCCCTGCAGCTACCTCTTCGTCATTCACTTTGACCAGGTGTGGCGACAGTATGCGGGCGGTGCCACCGTAGACACCTATTTTGTTGGCTTTCATCAGTTGTTCGACACCAGATACCAACCTTTCAACTACATCGTTCTTTCGAGCCATAATATTCCGGAAGTTAACCCTGATGTTATCAATCTCTATTCCAAAATCTTGTGCCCTTCTCGCTTCAAGGAGCACCTCAGCACTTCTGACCAGAGCCTTGGTCGGAATACAGCCCCGGTTAAGGCAGGTGCCCCCCAGCCTGTCCTTCTCCACCAGAGCCACCTTAGCTCCCAAATGAGCCGCATGAATTGCGGCCACATAGCCACCGGGCCCCCCTCCAATTACCACTATGTCTTTTTCATCCAACATTTAAATTCCCCAGTAAGATATTATCTTTTTACCTATGAAAATGGAGTCAGTCCTTTATCCCTGGTTGCCCATCTTCCAGCGCAGGTCCAGCTGTCTGGCAGCCCTTACCTCGTCCAGGCGTCTCACCGGAGTATTATGGGGAGCAGTGTGCAGGATTTCGGGTCGCTCCTCCACATCCCTGGCTATCTCTTTCATTGCCTCGATATAGGTGTCCAGCGTACCTTTGCTCTCCGTCTCCGTAGGCTCGGTCATGAGGGCCTCGTCAACTATCAATGGAAAATAGACAGTCGGGGGGTGAAGCCCATAATCGAGCAAGCGCTTGGCGATATCCAACGTCGCCACGCCCTTTGCCTTCTGCCGTTTTCCGGAAAAAACCACTTCGTGCATACAGGTACGGTCATAGGGGAGATAGTAGCAGGCTTTTAGCTTCTCCTTAAGGTAGTTCGCATTCAGGACGGCGTTTTCACTTACCTCCTTCAGCCCCTCCGCGCCCAGAGACCGGATGTAAGCGTAAGCCTTGACCATGACGCCAAAGTTTCCATAGAAACCAGCAATTCTGCCCATAGACTCGGCTGGTGATGTGAACGTATACCTCCCATCGCCCTCTGTCACCACGGGTGTAGGCAGAAAAACAGCTAAATTCTCCTTGGCGCAGATGGGGCCGGAGCCCGGCCCGCCGCCTCCATGTGGAGTGCTGAAGGTTTTGTGGAGATTCAGCTGGACATAGTCATAACCAAGCTCACCAAACTTAACCCTCCCAAGGAACGCATTCAAGTTGGCCCCATCCCCACCCAGCAGGCCACCTCTTTCGTGTACCAAGCGGCTAATCTCAAGTATTTGCGGGTCAAATAGACCTAAGGTGGTCGGCATGGTCAAGGTTAACGCCGCTACTTCCTCGTTCATCATGGATTCAAAGCTATTCATATCTACATTACCCTCCTTATCGGAAGGCACTAGGCCTATCTCAAAACCACACATAGCCGCACTGGCCGGATTAGTGCCATGAGATGAATCCGTTAACAATATCTTCGTCCGGGATTTATCCCCCCGCTCATGATGATACGCCTTTACCATTAGCAGGCCAGTTAGCTCGCCATGCGCTCCGGCCAGGGGCACCAGGCTGGTGGCATTCATGCCGGTAATCTCAGTCAGATACTCCTGCAGCTCAAACATAAGCTGCAGGGCTCCCTGAACCGACTCCTCTGGCTGGCGGGGATGAACTGAAGCAAAACCCGGCAGTTTGGCAATATCCTCGTGCCATTTGGGGTTATATTTCATGGTACAGCTTCCCAGGGGGTAAAAGCCGTTGTCCACTCCATAATTGAGCTTGCTCAGCGCAGTGAAATACCTCACCAGCTCAACCTCACTTACCTCTGGTAGTTCTAGCTCCTGGCGCAGCAGCTCCTCAGGAGGCAATTCGGCCGGGGATACATCCAAATGCGGGAGACTGCACCCCATCTTGCCCGGTTGGCTAATATCAGGCAGTAAATAATGGCCCATTTTCTCAGTCCCCCTGTCTTCCCATAATTTCAACCAGCCGGTCTATTTCCAGCTTGGTATTCATCTCAGTTACGCAGAGCAACAGACCGTTTTCTACCAGGTGACTTATATCCAGACCACCAATTATCTTTTCCCGGAAAAGTTCCTGATTAACCCGGGATGAGGCTTTCGGACAACGAATGGCAAACTCCTTAAAGAAGGGCTGCTGGAAAGCGAGAGAATAGCCTTTAAGTCTGCCGATTGCCCCGGCGGCATAGTGTGCCTTGTGATAGCTCAGTTCAGCTACCTGCCTTAGCCCTCTTTTGCCCAGGGTAGCCAGGTAAACAGCGGCCGCCAGAGCCAGCAAAGCCTCGCTGGTGCAGATGTTAGACGTTGCCCGCTCCCTCCGGATATATTGCTCACGGGTCACCAGGGTCATCACATATCCCGGGTTACCATCAACATCCGCCGTCTTGCCTACAATCCGGCCCGGCATCTGGCGTACATATTCCTTCCGACAGGCGAAGATGCCTAAGTATGGACCGCCAAAACTGGTGGGGATACCTAACGGCTGAGCTTCAGCGACAGCTATATCAGCCCCGAAGTCGCCTGGCGGCCTGAACATCCCCAGTGAAATAGGGTCGACGATGGCAATGACCAGAGCACCCGTGTCATGGGCCTTCTGAACGTATGCTTCTATCTCTTCAAAATAGCCAAGAAAATTGGGCTGCTGGATGATTATACAGGCACAGTCTGAAGGTAAGCTGGAGCTTGAATCCACCGTTTCCAGAGAAAGGTTTCGGCCCCTGACGTAAGTATCTATCACCTCACGATATACAGGGTTCACCGTGGTCAACACCGCAACCTTGTTCCTTTTGGTAATCACACATGCCATTATCGCCGCTTCGGCAGCGGCGGTGCCTCCATCATACATCCCGGCATTGCTCACCTCCATCCCGGTTAGCTGACAGACCAGCGACTGGTATTCATAGATGGTTTGTAGTGTGCCCTGGCTGACCTCAGCTTGATAGGGAGTATAGGCGGTATAGAACTCGCTGCGACCAGTGATGTGCTCAACTGTGCCGGGAATAAAGTGCCGGTAGCTACCGCCGCCCAGAAAACAGGCATAGTCGTCCAGACTTACATTTCGGCCGGCCAGCTGATTAAGTTCTCTTTTTAGCTCGAGTTCAGATAGCGGGAGAGGCAAATTAAAGCGGTCATTACGCAATCTCTCCGGTATATCCTGAAAAAGCTCCTCGATGGAGCCGATTCCTATTTCCCGCAGCATGGCGCTGCGGTTAGCATCCGTATTCGGCAAGTATGGCGATGGCATTACTATGCTCCTCTATCTATTCCAGGCCTTCTTCAGATATCTCAATGACAAACTCATCATACTTATCACTTCCCATCAAGGCATCAAGCTCCGAAGGGTTGCTCAATGCTAGCTCGACCAGCCAGCCATCCCCGTAGCAGTCCTCGTTCACCAGCTTGGGTTCATCGACAACCGCATGGTTGGCATCAGTTACCTTACCGCTAACCGGGGCAAAGATATCGGCAACTGCTTTCACCGATTCCACCTCGCCCATCTTTTTGAACTGCTCCACTTGAGTGCCGGGAGCGGGAAGGTCAAGATACACTATGTCCCCCAGGTGGTTCTGGGCATAATCGGCAAGCCCCATTTTCCACTTACCCCCAGGCTCAGGGCGAATCCATTCATGGTCTTGTGTGTACTTGCAGTCCTTAGGATTCACTTTACTCTCCTCTTTTGTAGAATTTCCTATTCACTATCTGGGCCGGAACTGGCTTACTGTGAATTATTATTTCAATATCAGTGGCGATATTTGCCAGGGCAATGGGAACGTAGCCGAAGCCAACACTAACGCCCAACGTTGGCGCGTATCCACCACTGGTAACTGCCCCCACTTCCTGTCCAGACTTGAAAATCTTATAGCCCGAGCGAGCTATCTCTCGCCCTTTCACTTGAAAGCCAACGAGCTTACGCTTATTACCCCGGCGCTTAATCTCCAGCAGCGCGGTCTTGCCAACGAAGTCACCATTTTCGAGGTCTACCAGCCGCCCCAGTCCTGCCTCAAAGGGATTGGTGCCTGTATCCATGTCCTGCCCGTACAGCATCAAACCAGCTTCCAGCCGCAGACTATCGCGTGCCCCCAAACCGCAGGGTTTCACTCCCCGTCCAGTAAACAATTCCCATAAAGGTAGTGCTTCTGACGCATCAGCAATTATCTCAAAACCGTCCTCTCCCGTATATCCCGTTCTAGCCACAAATACGCTCATCCCGTTTAATTTCGTTTCAGTGTGGCCAAAGCGAGGCAAATGGGAGATACCTTTCAGGTTCTTCAGCTGGGGAACAGCCGGGCCCTGGGCAGCCACCATCGCCGTTTTCACGGATACGTCCTTGATGATAATATCCCGGTCTGAAACTGACCAGCGTGATAGCCAGTCAAGCTTTTGCTCAATATTAGCCGCATTCCAGACTATTAAATACCGGTTAGTTTCCACGCGGTATACCCACAGGTCGTCCAGGATACCGCCATTTTCCAGACACAGCAGGCAGAGTTGGGCAGCACCAACTGCTAACCGTTGTACTGGTTTGGTTAACACCCTGTCCAGAAAATCCCCCGCCTTCGCACCTGTTATCCAGACCCTGCCCATATCAGAAACATCAAATATACCAGCTGTGGAACGTACCGCCTTGTGTTCTGCCAGTATAGAAGTGTACCATACCGGCAACTCCCAGCCGGCAAAATCCATCATGCGTGCTTTCAAGTCATGATGCACTCTATTAAGGGAGGTCTTCTTTAGTGAGCCCATTGCTCAATCTCCTGTAATAAGGATTAATAAATTGCTTTAACCTCCCCGAAAACAAACAGGGGGAAACCCGCATTTAAGCAGATTCCCCCCTGTCCTTTTACCTGAGAGATTGCCCGCTGTTCTTAACTTGCGGACATGCCCCTTCGGTGACCTCACGCGGAAGTCTCTCCAGGGAGTCCAGTTTACGGCAGTCCTTTCGCCTGAGAGTTTCGAGACATCTCTATCTCTTGCACCTTCGGCTCCCTGTACAGGGCATCTCCTGCCGCAACCCAACAACCTTATCAAAGATTGTAACACATTCAGCCACAGTTGTCAAGGCTTGAGACTGTTAACTACCCCCCCCCCCTATTTGATAAAAGAACCGGTTGAGTCTGGATAGAAACGGGACAACAGTCTCATCTTATAGCAGGACGCGATAATTTTTTGGCTGCGTTCAGCACCGATCTCGTTATGTGGGGATACGCGCCACAACGGCAGATATGTCCTCTGAGTGCTGATGCCACTTCGGATGGAGTTGGATTTGTATTTTTCTCCAGGAAGGCTTTGGTGCTTAATATGATACCCGGTGTGCAAACTCCACACTGGAAACCTTGCTCTTCTATAAATGCCTCCTGAATTGGATGAAGCTCATCTTCCGTGCCCAACCCTTCGATGGTGGTAATCTCTTTGCCTTCGGCCTGCATTGCCAGCATGATACACGATGTCACCGGTTTCCCATCCAACAAAATAGTACAAGATCCACACTCACCTTCCTGACAGGAAACGCGGACACCTCGTAAACCCAGCTTATCTCTCAATACTTTCGCCAATGTTTCATGAGACTCTATCTCAAGCTCATAGACTTTGCCGTTTACATTCAGCTTAATCATGATACCGCTCCATTCAGGTTGCGAATCGTTACTTCAATTGAACGCCTTACTAACACCTTGCTTACCTGCCTTCGGTACGCTGCGGATGCACGTATGTCGGATACCGGTTTTATTTCGGTCACCGCCTGATTGCTCGCCATTTCGATGACACCCCGGTCAATCTGTGATATCTCCAAGCCGACAAACATTTGCTCAGCAGCTCTAGATCTGATTGGCACCGGTGCCACGGCGCCAAGTACGATTTTGGCATCCACAACGACCCCCGTTGCATCAACAGCTAAAGAGGCTGCAGTATTTACCTGGGCTATATCAATAACCGTCCTGGTCACCCTGCTAAAGGAATGCCCTGTTCTGAACGCCGGCAGCGGAATCCTTATTTCTGTCAGTATCTCATCGTCCGCCAGTACGGTTTCATTAACTCCTCTGAAGAAATCTTCCATGGAGATACTTCTTTCACCTGACTTTCCTAATATCTGAGCCTGCGCACCCAACGCAACAAATAATACTGAAAGATCCGCTGCCGGTGAGGCATTGCAAAGATTTCCCCCCACAGTTGCTAAATTCCTTAGTTGGGGAGTGCACATCTGGCTCACTGTATCGCGGATGCAGGCCTTCAGACTGTTTCCTTCAACTGCATCCTCAAGGTGAGCGAGGGTTGTCAATGCTCCGATACACAACTCTTTTTTTATGTTCTGTATATATTTAAGCTCAGGAATGAATGTTAGGTCCAAGCAATATTCGAAATCTGTTTCCCCACGTCGCCATTGAAGCAATAAATCGGTACCACCGGCAAGGCATTTCGCCCTCCGGCCATATTCGGCCTTGACCTTTGAGGCTTCCTCAGATGTTGAGGGCCTTAGGTATTTAAATTTATTGCCCATTTTCCCTCCGACACAGTTCCGGCATTATTATATTTTCTTCAGCGCTTTTAAAACCTTCTCAGGCGTCATGGGAACATCGACCCATACGCCAATGGCGTTATAGACCGCTTGACAGATTGCCGGTGGCGCCGCGGCTATCGGTGCTTCACCCGCCGACTTTGCTCCAAACGGCCCGACCGGCTCGTATGATTCATGGAAGAGCATCCTCGGTTCAACGGGAAAATCAACTGAGCGGAGAACCTTATAATCCATCAGATTGGGATTCAGAATTCTTCCATGGTCATCGAATACCAGGACTTCGCACAGCGCAAATCCAGCACCTACTATCGCGCCTCCGATGATTTGATTCTCCAATATCTTCGGATTCACAACGGTTCCGCTGTCTTGCGTAGCAACGTAGTCCAGCAGCTTTATTTTGCCTGTGTCCGTATCCACCTCCAGATACGCGAAATGAGCGGAAAAATGCCGGGCAAAAGTTGTTGAAGGCGGCATCGGCAACGCCGATCTGCCTGTTATGCTGTTCTGGGGGCCAAGCGCCTCAGACCTGAAGCAGGTCATTACTTCCGGGATGGAAACTCGTTTTCCAGGGTCGTCGACAGAAAATATTATCCCTTCTTTTACGTCCAGTTTCGAAGGATGGTTATCGAAGAACTCCCGGGCGGCAATCTCCAGCAACTGACGTTTGGCATCCAAACACGCGCTCCAGGTCGCAAATCCGGTTCTAAACATGGCTGTACTGGCAACCGAACCCCGGCTCCAGGGGCATGAATCGGTATCTCCGGTCTCTATTTCGATTAAATCGATGGGAATGCCTAACGTCTCGGCGGCAACTTGCGATTGGGTGGTTTCGGTTCCGGTGCCTTGTCTGCCGCAGCTGCAATATAGTTTTGCACTCCCATCCTTTAAAATTCGCACCACAGCGGCAGTATTGCCCTCCATTTCTTCTCCGCACAGGTGAATGCCCGTGCCTACTCCCACCGCACGCCGCTTCGCGCCATCGATCTGATAGGGTTGTCCCCAGCCAGCCCACTTATCTTTCCAACCAATCGCTTCAGCACCTTTTTTAAGAATTTCCTCAGTGGATCCGGTTGACAGATAAAAGAGTTTCGGCCAGTTATCTTTTATTTCTTTGGGCAGCAGTTTTCTGTACCCCTCTTCATCATGTTTCAAATATGTTCTTGCCCAGGTTTGCCTGAGAGGATCGCCAGCTTTTATTTCATTTTTAATCCTGAATTCCACCGGATCCATGCTGACCTTTTCAGCTAACATGTCGGCAAGTCGTTCAACGACTGACCCCATGGTCACGTCTCCCACTCCGCGCATGCAGCCTCCCGTCACCAAATTTGTCGAGACACCCTGACATACATATCTCCCATGAGGGACTTTCGCACCCCACTGATCGATATTGAAGTAGCCGACTTCTTCTTTAAACCCGTAACCACCGTTATCCATAATGTGGTAGACATCAATGAAAGTTGTGCTGCCGTCTTTCCGGCATCCCATCCGTGCTCGGGTGCGTTCTTTGTGGCGTCGCTTGACTGTTGCCATGCATTCTTCGTAGTCGAGCTCAATTTTGACGGGCTTTCTCGCTTTCTTCGCTAAAAGCGCCGTAACCATCATGAAATTATTGCTCCACCATTCTCCAAATGAGCAACCCGATGGAAGCGCAATAATTCTAACTTTATTGTTGGATATCCCAAACGCATCGGCAACTCCGTCTTTCAGTTCAGATGGGGTTTGTGTGGATGTCCAGAGCGTTACTCTATCACCCTCCCATGCCGCGATAGCTGCGTTACGCCCATAGGGGGCATATTGTTGACTCCCAAATTTCACATCGGCTTCCACTATAAAATCCGATTCTTTTTCCCCTTGCTTGATATCTCCCCATTCAAAAACGTTGGGCTCGCGTGCATTTCCTTTTGATTGCACTTGAGGGGCGCCTTCAACTAATGCCTCTTCGGGATCAAACACTGCGGGTAGCGGTTCATATTCTACTTCTATAAGTTCCAGTGCGGCTTTCGCAATCTCCTCGCTGGTTGCCGCAACGGCTCCAATCTCATCCCCCACAAACCTGGCTCTTCCGTCAAATATATGCCCTATATAGTTAAACCAAACCCCATGCCAATCCAGATCCGGCGCATCTAAATGGGTTACTATACCAACAATACCAGGAAGCGCCTCTGCTTTAGCGGTATCAATTTTCTTAATAATAGCGTGGGGATGGGTGCTTCTCAGTATCTTCCCATACACCATACCGGGAAGTGAAAAATCGACTGCGTATATTATAGTTCCCGCGACCTTTTGTTTAGCATCTTTGGCGGGGATACTTTTACCTACGACAGTAAACTCCCTTTTATTATGCATTACTACCCTCCATTCTCCCGGCGATTCACGTGGTCCGCCGTCTACCCGAATTCCTTCTTGATGATTTGCTCCAGATTGTTGACCACGTTTTCCATGATCAGGCGACCTTTCTCGACGGAACTGGAGCGGGGCGTGTGCAGGGTGCCGGAAGCAGGAAGCAGGTCGTGAGCGGGAGGAAAGCTGTGATAGGTGGGGGAACTCTCCAGTCCCTCTTCAAGGAACCTGTCCTCGTGGACCAGTTCCGGCATAAAGTACATCATGAGCGATGTCTCTAGCACGGCGGCATGCTCCAGTGCCCAGCCTGGGAAAGGAAATTCGTCGAAGAGGCGGGGCAACAGTTCCTGCGAGATGTTCTCCCACCAGCTGGCAATGACCACCTTCGGGAACCGCTCTTTTTGGTTTCTGAGAACCAGGTCGGTCGCCTCGATCAGGAACGCTACGTTCTCAAAGTGGCCGTTGAGTATAAATATCTTCTGCCACCCATCGGCCAGAAATTCGGTCAAAAGGTCCTTGACCAGGCCGGTCATGGTGGCACCGTTTAAATCGATGGTTCCGGGGAAGAGAGGGCCTCCTCCGCTGGAAGGTTGTGACTTATATCCATAGGGCAGGACCGGAGCAACCAGGGCCCCGACCCGCTCGGCCAGGGTCAGCGCGATATTTTCAGGAATGATCGTGTCGACCCCCAGAGGGAGGTGTGTCGAGTGCTGCTCCGTAGACCCAACCGGTAGGATTAAGATGCCACCGGAGACGGCAGAGGCATATTCCTCCCATGTTAAGTAAGCGACCTGCCTGGTTTTCGTCATAATCTATCCTCCCTTATATCTGTGACCTGGTTAACATCTTACCGCTCTTCCGAAACGATGCCGCTCAGAACCCCGGGACCTGCTTGGGAAAGTAGTCCTCGCACGTCCCTTCCCGGTAAACGTCGGTGGTGGCGCAGTGCAAGCCCCCGCCGAACGGGTAAACGTCCCTGAAAGGTACCGGAATGATCTCGAACCCCAGCTTGTCCAACTGCTCCATCTGGTAGACCTCGCTCGCCTCAACGCAGACCGTCTTGGGATCCAGCAGCAGCACGTTCATCGATATCCAGACGCTGGAGTAGCAGAGCGGAGGCGGGGTCTTGTGCGCCGGTTGGACCGCCTCCACGATCTCCCAGCCGTTAATATCAAACAGCTTCCGATGCTCGGGCAGGACCTTCCGGATCGGGTTGTTGAGCACTAGGCCAGGCCGCAGCGGAATGAAGGTAGCATCAATATGAATCGGGTAGGGGTCTCCCGGGAAGTTCATCGCGTGGATCCGGAGATCGGGGAAATGTCGCTGAACCCAGTTGATCCCGGCCAAGTTGGCGGTGAACCCGTGCTGGATGACAATGTCCTTGCCGAACCGGGAGAACTCGGCCGCGTCAAAGAGCGGTTCCACCTCGGTGGTCACGAAGTCTTTGGCCGCGGTCAACTTCAACCGGTCCTCGATGGTAATGATCCTGCTCAAATAATTTTCCTTGTAGGATCGGTCGGTCAGACGCGGCTTGGGAGCAGCCTCCCACCTCATGTTCGGGTCTTCCTTAAAATACCGTTCCAGAAGTGGCCGGTAGCAGAGATACTCGAACCACCGGCAGCGATAGGACATGGTGGCCTCCAGCATCTCATTACCCACCGTCACGATTACATCCCGGGGCGGCATGCACCCGAACATGGAGTGGTTTTCCCAGTCCGGGGTGGAAACCGGTTGGCTGAAATCAAGCGGCGTGGGACGGTCGACCCGGATCCCACGCTCACGCAGAATACCGACAAAATTATCCAACTGGACTCTGGCATTATCCACCGCCTCCTGGGGACGTGGCCCCCACTTCCCCTTCATGTCGCTGTCATCCGGGACCTTGCATTCCAGCGCCGGCTCCGAAGGTGGGATTATGCAGCCATCGGCCACCCCGACAATAACATGTTTGAGCGGATCCCATTCATTCCAGGAATTCACCACTGTTTTGCCGGCCTCTTCCGTCATAATACACCTCCCGCTGATTGTTGAAATAGCCACCAATAATCAAAACGAGCGCAACAATACTTGTTAATACCTATAATATCTTCATTGCTAAGGCTAGTATCCTTGCGCATATCAAGCACATTGTAAACCGCTTAAATAATTATATCAACAGAAAGCGAGGAGAACCTTACAAAAACATCCACGCCCGTTGATAAAAAGTTTCAGAGATGCTTCGCCCCCTCTTTTTGCCAGTGTTTTAGCGCATTTGTGCTGGTAGCCAGAGTGCTATTTGGGGAAAGGCTAAAACTAGTGCTATAACCAGCACGCTTAATACGACCCAGGGCCAAGTGGCTCGATAAATGTCGCCCATTGTGGTACCAGGTAAAGCTACGCCTTTCATTACAAACAGGCTTAAACCGAAGGGTGGTGATATTGCCCCTACCGTTATACTGACGAGCATTATTACTCCGAACCACACCTGGTCGAAGCCTAGAGTACGGACAACGGGCATAAATATAGGAATAGTAATCATCATTAAAGACACTGGGTCCATAAACATACCCAGAATCAGTACCAGAATCTGAGTACCTACGATGATAAAGATAGGGGCTACCGGGAGAGCTAGGGAGATTTCAACCAGGCCCCGGGTAGCTCCGGTATAGGCCAGGATTTGGGCGAAGCCCATTGCGCTGGCAATAATAAAGAAAACCATGACGGTAATCTCAAGAGTACCAACCATGGTTTTCTTCAGCATCTCTCTATTCACCGCTTTATGAACTGCCGCCAGAAGGAGCATCCCCATGGCACCGGTACCCGCCGCCCCGGTCGGGGTGACAATACCAAGAAAAATGACCCCAATGACCAGAAAGACGATGATGAATACCGGTAGTATATACTTGGCCGTGGCTACGAGCTTCTCAGACATGGGGACGGAAGATACCCTATAGGGAGGAGCGATGGAGGGTTGGAGTACACATCTAAGGATGATATAGAATATAAAAACTACCGCCATTACTAGTCCGGGTATGATAATAGCCAGCAAAAGCTTCCCAATGGAGAATCTACCTATAGCACCCATAATGATAGCCAAGTCACTAGGCGGAATCAGTATGGCGAGACCGCCGCTGCCTAGAATAGGTCCCATACTCATCCCCTTCTTATAGCCTTGCTCCTCCATATCGGGCATCATTCCCTTGCCCAGTATCGCTACAGTGATAAACTCAGCACCAGTCAAAGTCCCAAGCAAAGTCCCTGCCCCCACGGCTATCAAACTCAAACGGCCAGGCAAACGCCCCAGCCACATATCCAAGGCGTGTATCATACGAGGGGCTATTTCTGAGCAGAACATTATTTCGCCCATGAGGATAAACAGTACCACGGCTACCAAGGTAAAGACGCCCACCGCCTTAAAGATGCTGGGGCCAAGCATTCCTAGTCCAGTTGGGCCTCCCCAGAACAAGAGTAACCCTAGGATATTCACTGCCATAAAGGCGAAAGCCATGGGCATTCCGGTTATTAGTAGGAGCATGAAGCTGCCCAAAATAATCAGCAGCGCTAACGGCCATTCCAACGGTGTTCACCTCACAATTTAAGCCTATGTTTTCGTCTACGTCCTTTGTTCTTGGTCTGCTAGCCCTCTCCAACTCTCCTGATAGCCGTATATCCTTCTCAGAAACTGGATGAGAAACAGGAAACTACCTATCGGGATAATGACAAAGATAGGAGCTGTCGGGAAGTATCGTTCTGTTTGTTGGAGATGACCGACCTGGATATAGAACCAAAGGTTTTCCGTAGTATACCAGACAAGAACGGCACAAACGAGCACGCCAAGAATAGAAGTAATGATATTTATCAGGTACTGAGTTCTTGGCTTGAACCGAACCAGAAACATGTCCATATTCACATGTCCTTCTCTTTTAAGCAGCCAAGCCCCGCCCAGAAAGGTAATCCACACTAGGCTGTACGACAAAACTTCCAACATCCACGGTATTGGGATATTAAAAAAATACCTCAAGACACCCTCTGCGACGGTGCCTAACATCAAAAAAATAATGAGCGCTACGGCCATTATGGCCGTAGCGCTAAGGATGCGGTCAAAAATATGGTTAGCTTTGGTTAGTAATTTTATCGTCTTCCGCATAATGTCCTGCAACTTAGTCAAGGGGAAAGAATTTCCCCTTGAGATCCCCTTTCCTCGCGCTTCGTGATTTTGATATATAGCGCATTCATTTATTTGCTTTGCCAGTGCTGCTTGATATAATCCTGTTTATGATAGAGCAAGTACGTACCGGCTGCTTCGCTATAAAACAGATATTCAAGGAGCACTGGGACGGTTATTTGTCCCAGCACAAAGATTCTCTTCGCCCGGATGTCATCCACACGGTAGAGAAGATGCTCTGTTGCCGTGAACCCGAGAAGTTGGGTTATCACAAACATGCGTGTCCGGAGCACCCTGTGACCATATTATTGTTCCCCTGGAAATCATGCCCCTTTATTCCCCATAGAATACTAGGCCAAGGATATCACTTTTTGTCGAGCCCCTCTTAATAAAATGCTTACCACTTAGTTGAGGGCCATTCTCCGGGGACATAAGCCAGCTCCTTTAATTTGGAGCCAACCTCTGGATACTTCTCTATTGTCACCTTCCATTCATCCTCGTATATAGTACTAAGAAAGAACTCGGTATCCGCTGGCGAGAAGTCAATGAACTCCACCCCAAGATCCTTTAGTTGCGCTAAAGTATCATCAAGGTCCTCACGGAAGTAAAGATCTGTGTAATATTCCTGCTCCTCGGCGACCTCTCTTAGCAATTCCTGCAGGTGTTGCGGAAGACCGTTGAACTTATCTAGGTTCATGGTGATCGTTTGGTCAAGCATCCCGAATGGGATATTGAGCAAATACGGGGCCGGCTCATACCATTTCATCCCGATGGCAGTTCCGGGGAGCCAGGCAATTCCATCAATGACACCCCGTTCGAGGGCGGTGTACACCTCCACATATTCTACAGTAGTCGGAATCATACCCAAACCCGCCATGCCGCTGGGCACAATCGTTCCATCGCCCATCTTCAGTCCCACCAGGTCCTCACGTCGCTCAATCTTTTCCTTAAAAAAGATGTAGAACGCAGTGCCCGGACCGCGCGAAGACACACTCAAAAGTTCTATCCCAATCCCCCGATGGCTCTCATTCCAGAAATCATGAACCCCACGTTCTCGTGCCTCGGCGCTAGTAACCGTCCAAGCTATCATCGAAAAGGGGGCTGGCAGCATCGCGGAAAAGGCGCCGATGGTGTGACCCATATCTATCCTACCTTCTGCCACCGCCTCATACAGGGTAAAACTGCCTATTACCTCTGGCCCACCCACATACTCGATAACAAGCTCACCATTGGCCCGTTCGTTGACCTTATCTATAAACGGGAAAACAGGTATGGTCAATGGATCATCTGAGAAAAAGGTCGAGACAAGCTTAAGCGTTATCGTTTCCGGGGCTGGAGCCGGGGCAGGGGCAGGTGCCGGCGCTGGAGCAGGGGCAGGTGCCGGCGCTGGAGCCGCACATCCAATAGCAACCAGGCTCACAGCTAACAACAATCCCAGCGTGCCTAGCAATATTTTCCTTTTCATCTAAAACTCCTCCATTTAGATTTTGGTCGGGTAAAATTGCTCTGTTATTTCATTTCTCACCTCCAGCGGCAGTTTCAATCAGTTAACAAGCTTCCTTTTGGCTGCTATTTATCTTGTCCATATTACCATATTAATTGGTAAGCGGGATACCACTTGCCCGATTATGCCCGGGGCTGCAGTGGGAGAGGCACCAGCTCCAGTCCGTTCGCACTGGTCTCCCCTGGCAGTGCCCACCTACACTCAATAAAAACAAAGGGCTCAAAGGTACACCCGCACTCCGGGTCTCTGAGCCCTTTTGCTTGTCTTTTCTTCAGGATTAGTTTAAAGTGAAAGTAGTTATAAGACATCACTGCCTAATTGCCCCAAGAAGACCTGTGACCGCAGGTCTTTTCTATTTTTGCTTTTTTCCCTCCTCGCCTCATTTATCCTTTCTCAAAACAAACAGGAGTAAGCTACTTAATGTAGCTTACTCCTGTCCTTTTACCTGAGAGATTGCCCGCTTTTCTTAACTTGCGGACATACCCCTTCGGTGACCTCACGTAGAGGTCTCTCCAGGGAGTCCAGTTTACGGCAGTCCTTTCGCCTGAGAGTTTCGAGACATCTCTATCTCTTGCACCTTCGGCTCCCTGTACAGGGCATCTCCTGCCGTTAGATCAATATTGTGATAATATTGTGGCTTAGACTAACATCTTTTAACTATTTTGTCAACCCCTCTTGCTAAGGTTTTATTTGCGTATTGTCTCGCATGGTAAATCATCTTGAGTAGTTAAGCCTTAAGCAAAAGAAAGGCTGGATATTCAAGTGACAAGAATATCCAGCCATATATGAAGCCTGATGTTGTTAAAATCAGGAATTAAATCTTTCCGATTCTAAACATTTTTGTGCCGCATGTGGGGCAGATACCCTGGGTTGCCGGCTTCCCATTCTTCATAGTTATTGCCTTAGCATCTTTCATTTCCCTTTTGGCACGACACTTCACAGGCTTATGTGGACGACAGCACTGCACTTTTCATCTTTTTGTTCACTAGGTGGCAACGGTTTGACCAACAAAACATCGGTTTGGGTTATCTGTGACTATTTGACCGCCCGTTTGACTTCCTCACCTGACAAACCTGACAATATCCGCCGTTAGCGTAATATTGGACAAGGCGAATGCTAAAGAATGAGATTGAATGATAACTCAGAAGTTCTGCCTGTTGATACCCCAGCTCCACCAAAAAGGTAATGATATTACTTAAATTTAGCTGGTCTAGTTTTTCAGAAACTGCTCATTGACCCAGCAAACCCTCTAGCAGCATCTCGGAGGCCTTCTTGTCCAGGGGCTTGTTATTATTGCCGCACTTGGGCGACTGGATGCAGCTTGGGCATCCCTCGTGACACGGGCATTCGTTGATAGCTTTCAGTGTAGCCTGCCATAGTTCCGCAATCAGGTCGAATCCCTTCTCAGCAATGCCGATGCCGCCGGGATAGGCGTCATAGATAAATATCTGGGCTCTGCCGGTATCCGGGTGGAAGGGGGTGGATACGCCGCCAATATCATTGCGGTCACAAAGGGCAAATAGGGGAAGGATGGCAATGGCGGCATGCTCGGCAGCATGCAGACCCCCGATAAAATCCAGTCGGGCCTCCTTTAGACGGGCAACAGCCTGGGCGGGCAGGTCAAACCACAGAGCCACTGTGGGGAAGTGGTGAGGCGGCAGGTCAAGAGGCTCTTCGCCAATTACCTCTTCGGTGAATTGCGCCTTCTTCTTGAAACCAACTACAGTAGTGGTAACCTCTACATCACCTAAGTATATTTTGGTGTCTCCGTAGCTTTTATGGTGGAGCATCCTGATAATATGCAAATCGGTGATGTCCTTTGCCTGGGTATAGTAGACTGCCGTGGTCGGCTCCACGTAGGCAGTATGGCCGGCCAGGTTAAGCTCGGTTACCAGATATGATTCACCCTGGTGGAGATAGATAGCACCGGGGTGCACTTGAAAAAAGGCAACACTGGCCTCTATGGTCTCCAGCAGGGAATCAGTAGAAGTATCAATAATGGCAAAGCTTTCCCCGGAGGTGGAACGGATATTAATGCCCTGGGCCGGGTAGGCAATAGACGGTGAAAGATACCACCTGCCCTTACGCTCCTTAAGCAGTCCTTGATTTGTCAACTCGGCTCTTTCCTGGTTCGAGGCAGGACCAAAGATTTCCTCATCACCGCTGCTCAGTGGCAACTCCCAGGCGGCACAAAGAAGATGGGCTCTCAAAGTATAAGGGTTAACCGGGTTAACCAGAGCATTTTCCACGGTATTCTGAAAGAAAAAGTCAGGGTGACGCATAAAGTACTGGTCAAGAGGATTATCCAGCCCGATAAGAATACTGAGAGACTCGTATCTACCCCGCCCGCTGCGCCCGGCCTGCTGCCAGGTGCTGGCGATACTTCCCGGATAGCCGGTAAGCAGCGTTGCTTCCAGGTCACCAATATCTATGCCCAGCTCCAGAGCGGTGGTAGCCACCGCTCCCAGTAGCTGACCGCTGAAGAGCTCCTGCTCTATTTGACGACGTTCCCTTGGCAGATAACCAGCCCGATAAGCCTTGATTTTTCTGGACAGGGACGGTGCAACTTCGGCTAATCTCTGTTTTGAGTAGCTATAGATAAGCTCGGTCAGACGGCGGGTACGGGTGAAGGTTAAAGTGCGGATATGGTGTATCACCAGCTCGGTGAACAGACTGGTGGCTTCACTATTAGCGCTGCGCCGAACACTTCTGGACTCGTCTATGATGGGGGGATTCCAGAAGATAAAGTCCTTGCTGCCATGAGGCGAGCCATCATTATCGACCACCTCAAGCGGTACACCTGCCAGTTTTTCAGCATGCTCACCAGGGTTAGCCACTGTAGCTGAGCAGCAAATAAACTGAGGCGTTGAGCCATAGAGGGTGCACAGGCGGCGCAAGCGGCGCAACACGCCGGCGACATGCGAGCCAAAAATACCGCGGTAAACATGGGCTTCATCTATGACCACGTACTTCAGGTGACGGAGCATCCTTGCCCAGGACTGGTGATTGGGCAGTATGCCAATGTGGAGCATGTCTGGATTGGTGAGTATTATTCTGGCCCGCTTCCTTATCTCCGCCCGCTCTGCCTGTGGGGTATCACCATCAAAGGTGGCAAATTCCTCGGCCCTTAATAAACCAGGATAAAATAGCTCATGCAAGCTACGGAGTTGGTCCTGTGCCAGTGCTTTGGTCGGGAAAAGGTAGAGAGCATGGCTAGCTTGCTCAGTTAAGATTGCCTCCAAAACAGGAATGTTATAGCACAGGGTTTTGCCGCTGGCGCTGGAGGTTGATACCATCACATTCCTGCCCCGGCGGGTATAATTAACCGCTTCGGCCTGGTGAGTATAAAGAGGCAATAGCCCATGCTCGCGGAGACAGTTTTGCAAGCTGTCAACCAGCGCCTCATCCAGTTCAGCATAATCGGCGTCACGGGCTGGAATATGCTCAATATGAACAATCTGGTCCTTATAAGTGGGTTGAGCGGTTAGATGGCGAAGAAAAGCCGAGGGATTCATTCTCTCTCTTTGCTAAACAGATAAAATTTCGGTCTCGTAGTCGAGTATTTCGGCATCAAAACGGCTGTTAATGATATAATTAACCACTTTTGACAGGACTTCATTGGCATGCCGCTTGTTATTGCTAACGCAGCAAATTCCGAGCGTAGCAAGTTGCCATAGGTCGTGGTCGTCAACCTCGGCAATGGAAACGTTAAACTTGTTGATAACTCGGGCGGTGATGGATTTGAGTACCTGCCTCTTGCCTTTGAGAGATGAGTTTTCAGGTAAACGAAGCCTAATCTTGCATACGCCAATATTCATGTCAAAAACCAAACATAAGAAGGTGACATACGTTCTGTGTCTGACCGAGGTTATTGCTTAGCACAGGCTCTTTGCGATACACTTACTACTATACTCCCTGAAGTTTGCCGGGTCAAACGAAGCCTCCTGACAGGAGTAAGGAATTTACAGCAACCCTAACTTATGCTATAATTCCTTGACTCAGGTTATAGCTAATACTTGGCTGACCGAAGATGTTTTGAGGAGGAATACAGATACTTTGGACAAAGAAAAGAAGGCGGACGTTACCAAGAAGTATCAAAAGCACGTTGGAGATACCGGTTCCACAGAAGTTCAGGTGGCCCTGCTAACCAACAGGATAAACCAATTGACCGGACACATGAGGGATAACCGACATGATTACCATACGCAACGCGGATTGCTTAAGCTTGTCGGCAGGAGGAGGAGGCTGTTGTCTTACTTGAGCCGGGAAGATATTGGTCGATATCGCAAGCTAATTAAGGGACTTGGTTTGCGTAAGTAAATATTTTAAGTGTAATTTTAGGTTTTGAAGAGGGAGAATACATTGACAACAAAGTCTCAGTCTATTGAGGTTGAAATTGGAGGCAGAAGCCTTATTGTAGGCACCGGAAAATTAGCCGGACAGGCAGGCGGAGCGGTAACTGTCCGTTATGGCGATACGTTGGTACTGGTTACGGTTTGTGCCGGCAGGAAACCACGCGAAGGGATAGATTTTTTACCGCTGACCATTGACTACGAAGAACGGCTATATGCCGCCGGAAAAATCCCCGGTGGCTTTATACGACGGGAAGGGCGCCCGACAGAGGAGGCAACCTTAGCCTGTCGGCTTACCGACCGACCGCTGCGTCCGCTGCTGCCCAAAAGCTGGCGAAGGGAAATCCAGCTAGTAATTACCGTCCTTTCCGTTGACCAGGAAAATGACCCTGATATCCTGGCCGTTATCGGTGGTTCAGCGGCGCTATCGCTGTCAGATGTGCCGTTTGCCGGTCCGGTAAGTGCCGTGCATGTTGGCTACATCAATGGCGAGATAATGCTGAACCCAACCATGGTCCAGCTTGAAGAGAGCTCGCTTGACCTGGTTGTAGTCAGCACCAAAGAAGCGGTAGTAATGGTAGAGGCCGAGGCTAAAGAGGTCTCCGAAGATATTATCGCCCGGGCAATCGAGTTTGGGCACGAGGCAAACCAGGATATTATTAAGCTTCAAGAACAGCTTCAACGAGATTACGGCAGACCCAAGGCTGAAACGCCGGTCGTTGAAGGCAATACTGAGGTAATGTCGGCAATTTCGCCGGTAGCTGCCGAGAGGCTCAGCCAGGTCATGGGACAACCTGAGAAATCGCAACGTGAACAAGAACTGGGTAATCTGCAAAAAGAGCTTGTCGAGAGCCTGGCAGAATCTTTTTCGGAAGAAGATATACTGGCTGGTCTGGAGACTATGGTTAAGGCTGAAGTGAGAGCCAGTATTCTGGGGAAAGGGAGGCGGGTTGACGGGCGTGGTTTAACTGAGGTTCGCCCCATAAGTTGTGAGGTGGGTCTTCTGCCTCGTACCCACGGCTCGGCACTTTTTAATCGTGGTCAGACACAGGTGCTGACCATTACCACCCTGGGTTCTACCCGGCAGGAGCAGCAGCTTGATGGCTTAGGCATAGAAGAGGCCAAGCGGTTTATCCACCACTATAATTTTCCTCCTTTCTCCAGCGGCGAAGTGAAGCGCATTGGCACCCCCGGACGTCGTGAGATTGGACATGGCGCTTTGGCCGGCCGGGCTTTGCTGCCGGTACTGCCCAAAGATGAGGATTTTCCTTACACTATTCGCCTCGTTTCTGAAGTTCTTAGCTCCAGTGGCAGCACCTCTATGGCCAGTGTCTGTGCCGGCAGCCTGTCTCTAATGGATGCCGGGATACCGGT
>SDBV01002078.1_pt1 | contig 30056 bp, 50 predicted proteins | sample 2277081 | NCBI WGS metagenome assembly SDBV01 (sample SAMN10402039, study PRJNA504765) | marine sediment metagenome | isolation source: marine sediment core GS10_PC15, 223 cmbsf | place: Arctic Ocean: Southern Knipovich Ridge | collected 2010
TATGCGCTAGCCGGGATTTGAACCCGGGTCACAAGCTTGGGAAGCTTGTATCCTGGCCACTAGACTACTAACGCATGGGCCTAGCAGGATTTGAACCTGCGATCTCCGCCATGTGAAGGCGACGTCATAGCGACTAGACTATAGGCCCTTTAGTTCTTTATGGATTTTTTTTAAATATTTTATAATTGATAAATTTTGAGGACAAACTTTCTCACATTTTTCACATTCAATACATTGTGAAGCATCCTTTTTTTCTTTTATAAGATTTTTATAATTTTTTACAGATTCTTTTTTTGATCCATAAAGAAAAATATCATTGTAGAGAGAAAAAATGGTAGGAATTGCTACGTTTTGTGGACAAGGCATGCAATAATTGCATCCAGTACAATTAATTTTTAACTTCTTTTCATATACATCTCTTATGTTGTCTAATGTTTTAAGTTCTTCTTTGGTTAATGAATTTGGTAAAGCTGTTTCTACTGTTTTTATATTTTCAGTAACTTGATTTATTTTAGACATTCCACTTAAAACAACAGTAACTTCTGGATGATTGCATACCCATCTTAAACTCCAATCTGCAAGACTTCTTTTAGGTTTTGTGTTGTTTAATATTTTTTTTATTTGTTCCGGTATATTTTTTACTAATTCTCCGCCTTTTAATGGTGTCATGATAACTGTAGCTAATCCTTTAGATGCTGCATATTTTAAACCTGCTACACCTGCTTGATGATCTTGATCTGTGAAGTAAAGTTGTATTTGGCAAAAATCCCAATTATAAGAGTCAACTATTTTCTTGAATGTGTTTAAATCATCGTGAAAAGAAAAACCAGCATGTTTAATTCTTCCATCTTTGATTGCGTTGTCAAGAAATTTGAGAATTCCTAAATTTTTTACCTTTTTCCATTTGTCTTTATCTAAGGAATGTAAAAGATAGAAGTCAATATGATCAGTATTTAATTTTTTAAGTTGTCCATTTAAAAATTTATCAAAATCTTCATATGAATCAGTTAACCATGTGGGAAGTTTTGTTGCTAATTTTACTTTTTCTCTGTATCCGTCTTTTAGAGCTTTACCCACTAAAGTTTCACTATTACCGTTGTGATAAGGATGTGCTGTATCTATGTAATTAACGCCATTGTCTATAGCGTATCTAATCATTTTGATTGCTTCTTTTTCATTAATCTTGCTACTGTCGTTGTTTAATGTTGGTAATCTCATACACCCAAAACCTAAAGTTGAGATTTTAAGATTGGTTTCTCCAAATTTTCTGTATTGCATTTTAACTCTTCCAATTAAACTTTGTTTGGTCTTTACTTATTTTTGGAATTTTTCTTAATTTATAAACAACATGTAAAGGAAAAAATTCATAATAGTTATTTTCATCAAACCAAGCACATTTAAAGTCTTTTACTGCTAATTTTGCTCTTGATGCTAATGCTAAAGCATAGATTGTTAGTTGGTGTATTGGATTGATTTTGTTTGCTTCTGGTTTATAATCTAATACATGGATAAAGTTGTTTCTTATTTGTAAAAAATCAATATGACCAGTAATTGGAGTTTTGTATTCTTTTGGGTTGATTGAGAAGCCTTTGCTTAGGAAGTAAATTAGGTCGTCATTTGTTAAGTAGATAGGAATTTCTGTTGCTATTGTTGTAGAATCGTTTATCAACATGAAGTTTTGAACTGCTTCATGTCTATCTCTGTTTGTTTTTGCGAGATTCAGGGCTAATGATGCCAACTTGTTTGCCAGATTATTTTTTGAAATATGGGTTATTTTTAAATGAGAAAATTTTAACTGTGATGCTCTTGATGTTTGTTCTTTTTTGTCTTGTTTTTTATTTTCTTCTTTTTCAATATTGCATTTGATGCTATATTCTGGTTTGAACATGTGGTGGGGTTTAAAGATATGATGAGGGAAGTCTTTTGTTGGGATTTTTTCGAGGTAGTCTTTTATTGGAAGGAATTTTTGATGAAGGTTAAATTTTATATTTTGGAATAAAAGATTGAGTTTTGCTTTGTGGATTTGGAATTTATATGGAAGATTGTTGTGGAGGAAAGTATGCTGTTCCAATATTTGTTCGGGGGGATAGAGTTTTTTGGATTCTTTTCTGATCCTGTGAAATGAGGTAGTTTGTTTAGATTCATTAATCCATTGACTTATTGTTCTTTGAGGAATCTTTATTTTATATTTTTTAGCTATAATATTTGATATTTTTGTTTGTGTATATCCTAGATTATACAACGAGATTACTTGAAGGATAATATTTGTTGGATAAGTTTTATTTTTTAGTTGGGTTTTTAAAGTAAAAGTTTTTTGGCACGATTTGCAGAAATATCTTTGAAAAGTTTGTAATTTATTCTTTTTTGTGCCATATTTTTTAATCTTTTGTGACGAGCAATTTGGACACGTTATTGTTTTTATTTCCACTGACCTACTATTCATACTATTTTGTTGATATTGCTTATTTATTTAAACTCTTTGTTAACAACCTGATATTGCTAAGAAAACAGACTAATATGGCTAGCCATCTGGCTGACTGATTTGGCTGAAAAATTAAGGTTAGGAAGGCTGAGATAGTTAAATTTTGAGATTTAGAGGGATTTATAGGATTCTGTTTTACTAATCATCATCCCAATTTCCAGACTTTTATTTTTGTCATAATTTCACCCATATTGTTTTCCCATCTCCCGCCTTATCAATGACCTCGCAGTTAAGGTCTTGCAAATATTCTCCGGCAACAATCTCTGCGTCTACTGTAAATGTTCCTGTGCCATAAAGGTTTAAAATATTGTCTGTTATATAACAAGTAGTTGTTATGATACAGGCATCCGAACAATCTACATCCCAATCTGCTGCTGGTGAAGGACAAGAACATGTATCTAATATAGTATAATCAATTGTAACATTATACAACCTAGGAGTGTAAGCTACATCTTCAGTTTCAAATTCGAATTTATACTGGAAATATTGGTTATCTGTAATCGATAAATTTTGTGGAGAAGTATCATCAACATCAGTAAAACTTTCTCCAGAACAAGCATCGTCATCACAACTTCTAACAGATAGATTTAACTCTAATGCACCTCGTTTGTATTGGTCTAAAATTTCGGTTGCTGTTAATACTCTTGTTTTATAAAATGATACCTCATCTATAGTTCCGTTGAAATAACCTCCTCCCTGCCCTCTACTAATATATGCAGTATGAGAATTTGTTTGCGAACCTGTCACAGTATCAGTAACAGGAGTTGCATCCTCTATTCCATCAACATAAATCCTAAGCTTATCATTTGGTTGGTCCCTAACTCCCATAATATAATGCCATTCACCATCATTAATAGTTGTGCTTCCAGTGATTAGAGGGTCGTTTTCACTGATATCTGAAATCCTAAAAACTGCTTTCCCTGCAGCATTTATAGCTAAATACCAATACTTTGCATCAGCTCCTGTATTCATCTTAGATGCAATGTATCCAAAAGCACTTGAAGATGTATTAACCCATGCCCCAACAGAAAACGAAGCAGAGCCTGGATTTAATGTTCCCGGTGAAGCCAGATTTATGTAATCATCGGTACCATCAAACACAAATGCTCCACCAAGTTTTCCATCAGAGGTCCAAAGTGGTTCTCCAGTTCCTTTTGCAGTTCCATTAGAACCACTACCACTGAAGTCGTAAATATGAGTATTAGTTTCTAGATAATCAGATTCATTATTCAAATGAAACAATAAAGTATTCCTATACATCTCTGCTCCTCTTATAAAATCTCCAGTTTCGTTTGCCTGAGCATCTGGCAACTCACACTGATAACAAACTTCAGTAAACCAAGAAATATTATCCCATCCAGAAGTGGTAGTTGAATCGAAAACCTTGGAAGTATATTCTCCTCTGTCAATGTAAGTTCCTTTTTGCCTGTTGTAATGGTTTAAGATTTCTGTTGCTGATAAACTTCTATTGTAAATTGCTATTTCGTCAAAAGTACCATATGACCATTGTGCTGAAGTACCCACAAGCCCATAACCAACTGTTTTGCCTAACGCAGAACCTCGCAATGCTACAAACCCATCTGCTTCAGCTACTGAAGTATCATCTTCTTGAACACCATTTACATATATTTTAATAGTTGAATCGGTTGTACCCCCCTCCCATACTCCTACAAGATGATACCATCCTCCAGTTGTAGAAACTACGCCAGAAGCCTGCCTGTTTATATTCCCATTTGTAGTATCATCATTAATATAGAATCGCAAATCTCCACCAGCAGCATCAGTAAAAAAACAATATGCTGTATCTGCTTGTGACGGGTCTATATCTCCACTACATAATATCATTTGCCAAGAAACACTATCAAAATTAATCCATGCTTCAATAGTCATCTGTGTAAATGCATCTAAATCACCATCAGCAGGGTCACCAAAAGTAAGAAAATCATCAGTATCAAAATAAATTGCACCATTTAATTTTCCAGAACTTGTTACCTCATCTCCATCAGGATATCTAATTGAAGCATTATTCCCATTACCAGAAAAATCATAAAAATGTGTTGCATTCTCTCCATATGTAGAATCGGAATTTAAATGCAATAATGCAACATTACCTGTCATATTAATACCCCATCCATCACTACCCATATCATTAATCAATTCCTGCTTAGTATCATTAAAAGTCAAAGTCGTTGCACTAATTGTGTCATTATATTCTGTCTTATTATAAGTCCCCAAATCAAAATCTGTCTCATCATCAGTCGCCCAATCAGTGGCAAATATCAATGTGGCTGATAAAATAACCAGAATTAAAATCCAATATTTTTTTAACCATGAAAATCTAATCATCTTAAGTCCCAATCCTCAAATGAGTTCCATTATTCCAAAGAACAGCATCGGTTGTTCCAGTCAAAGTTATATTACCCTCAACTTCTAAATCTCCAGTAACATTTAGATTGCCACTAACATTCACATCGTCGTCGATAAAAACAGTATCATCAGAAGTAATCTTACCATCAATTCTTAAATCATTAAACCAACCTTTAGCCCATCTGAAGAAAGAAGTTCCTAAGTGATATGTATTATCTGAATCTGTAGAAATATTTTGTGAATATAAAGTTCCAGATAAATTTCCACCAGATATAGGCAAATTATAATCTGAAAAGTTAGCTCTAAATGCATAAGGATTAGTACTAAGATTAATTCTTGGAATCATCTCAGAATCACCACTAACTGTAATACCCAAATAATAAGGATCTGCAAAGCTTAGATTTAATGCATTAACACTGCCAAGAGCAGCATCATATATTCCTTTAGACACTGCAATAGATTGATCCTCTGTCCATAACTTATCTCCATCACTATAAGCATTATATATACTAAATACAAATGTATAACTCCCGCTTAAAACATTTCCAGAAGAATCTGTTAGTTTTCCTTGTATGTTTATCTTTTTAGGAATATTAGTTGTTGCTAATGTTTGGAAGGTAGTAGTTCCTTCATTAACTTCATAAACAAGAGTTTCATTATAAGAACCGCTTTGGTTCTTATTATCTCCCAGGTCATTAGTTTCAGGATTATAAACAACAAATCCAGTAATAAGGGATTCTCCCTTATCAACCCAAGAACTAATGTTTCCAATACCTCCTTTTAATAGGAAGAAAATACCACTAGAAACTAATAATGTTAATAGTAATATTAATAGAATTTTACTAAATTTAAATCCTTTTTTAGGCTTATTTAGATCGTCTTCCTTATCATAGGAATTATAATAACTTTCTTTTTCTGCTTTTTCCTTTAAATATTCACTTAATAAACTTTTTATTACTTTTGTTACTTTTTTATCCCAATCTTTTTGTAAGAATGCTTTTATTATTTGTTTTTTAGTATAACCATTTTCTATTGCTTGTTTAATCCTTTTTTCTGCTGCTTCTAAAAATCCTCTAAATTGCCTCTCTTTATTTTCTTTTTGAATCTTATATTCAGTTAGAGAATATTCTATATCTCCTTGTTTTGATATATTTCTATAGAGTTTTTCTGCTTTTTCAAATTTGCCTAATGATATTAATCTCCTAATCTTTTTTAATTTTCTTTCTTCTTTTTTATGTATTAATAAAATTAATATTAATATGATAAGTCCAATTATAATTATGCTTGATGCAATTATATAGACTATTTTTTGTTCTTTAATTTTGTTTAAGATTTGAATTATTTCTTTTTTAGGTATTTCTTTAGTAATCGAAGGAGTTATTTCGCTAATCGCAGGAATTGTTTCTTCTATTTCTTTTACTGGTTCAAATAATTTAGTTTGTCCAGTAACACCAAATAATCCAAATCTAGAAGTTTCTGTTTTAAAGTAAGTATAACCTTGAGAACTATATGTTTTCTCTGTAGTTAGTGGTATCCACATATTACCAAATAGCATCAAAGTAATACTATCTTCTTCTATATTGTTAGAGATGATCCAATTATTATCAACCTTAAATGTTATTTCTGCTTTATCAAAATAAATATTAAATGCTAATATTTCTAAGAATGTATATGCATTTATCTTTGGTACATTTACTTTTGGTAATTCATGCGCTATTAATTTGGCATTTTCTCCAGCAAATAATACATTAGTTTTTATTGATTCAAGAGCAGAACCATAGGGAAAGTTTGTTAGAACCATTAATCCTGGCTGAATTGCAAATTCTCTTTTTGATGGAAGTGCTGGACCAGTTGAACCTCTATAAGAAACACGAGGGATTTCCTCTTCCTCTTCCTCTTCTTCAGCAATAACTTGAGTTACTGTTAGGGATGAATAAATAAATCCTAAGCTAGTTATATAATTAGTAGATGATATACTACCAATTATATCACCAATTGCTGTTAGTAATTCATAATTTAGTGAAGCTATTGTTGTACCTCCACTTGTAATTGAAGTAACATTTGAGTGATAGTTAGTACTTGTAATAGCTAATGAGAATGGAATTAATAGAGTTAAGAAAAATACTATAGATAATATACTAACTATACTTTTTCCTTTACACAATCCTATTTTTTCAACTTCTCTTTGCATTTTCCCTCTTTTTTTTGGCTCTTGAATAAACAGTCCAGATTGTACGATCGTTTTTATTCAACAAAAGAGCAATCTTATGATAACTTAGAGAAAATTCTTCCTTGAGATAAACGACAATAGATTCTAAAACTGAAAATTTTCTACCTGTTAAAATAGAAGTTGGAATGAAAAACTCCGATCTTTTAATTTTGAAAGATTGTTTTTGTTTTTTAATTGCAGAAGAATAAGCTCCCCAGATAGTTCTTGGGTTTCTGTTTAGAAGGGAAGCAATTTTTGAGAAATTAAGATTTTGTTCTTCTTTAAGATATTTAGTAATAGTTTCTAAAGAACTTAATTTTTTTGAGAAAATAGATGTTGGAATTAAGTATGTTTCTTCTTTTAATAAGTTAAATAATTCTTTTGTGGGAAGTTTATGTTCTTCTTTAAACCTATTAAAATTAGTTTTAAGGCTATTAAAATCTATAGAAAAATCTCTTTTTTTCCTCTTCTTTCTTTGCATATGTAAGTAATAGATGTATTTATTACTTGTTATGTAAGTATAACTAATATTTAAATGTTTTTATTATAGGGAATATAAAAAGAAAATACTGTATATGTAAGTATATATTAATATTTATACTTGTTATGTAAGTATATAAAAGAAATATGCTCCCACCGGGATTTGAACCCGGGTCTCGGCCTCGAGAAGGCCGAATGATTAACCGGACTACACTACAGGAGCAATAGCTCCACCAGGATTCGAACCTGGGTCTCGAGGCTTTTCCTTTTAATAACCAGAACCTCGCATGATTGGCCACTACACCATGGAGCTAATATCTATTCTAATTTATATATCTTTATAAATTTTAACTTTAACTAAATATTATGGAAAATTTAGTAATTAATAAATTAAAAACTTTTACAAGACATAATTCTGTACAGTTAACAAGTAGGGGAAATTCTGCTATTTTTATTGCTTTTGGTATTGTTAAAAAAACATTTCTTGAAGCTACTATTTTAATTCCAGATCAAGGTGGTTGGGTTTCTTTTAAAACTTATCCAGATATTCTTGGTATGAAAACAATAGAAGTTGAAACAAAAGATGGAATTATAGATTTAGAAGATTTAAAAGAAAAATCTAAAACAGCTTCAGCTTTTATTTTTACTTCTTTTGCAGGTTATTTTGTGGAGCAACCTTTAAAAGAAATTTCTAGGATATGTCATGATAATAATTGTCTTGTTATTGAAGATGCATCTGGAGCAATTACTGATGATGAATTGTGTAATGGAAACTATTCAGATATGATTATTGGATCTTTTGGCAATGATAAGCCAGTAAATGTTGGCTATGGTGGTTTTATTTCTGTAAAAGATGGTAGTTATTTTGAGAAAGTTAGAGATATTCTCTCTTTATTTAAGGTGCATCCGTCTTTTTATTCTGCAATGTTATCAAAATTAGAACCAAGACGTTTAAAGTATATGATTGATTTTGCCGAAGACGTTAAGAAAGAATTGCATGCTTTTGAGATATTTCATAAAGATATGAGAGGAATAAATGTTCTTACAGAAAATAATCCAATGGTAATAAAATATTGTCAAGAAAAGGGATATGATTATATAATATGCCCTAATTATAATAGGTTAAATAGACCTGCTATTTCAGTAGAATTAAAAAGGAGGGAATAAAATGAAAAAATTAATGTTTATTATAATAGTTTTTTTGTTGATAGGTGGTTATATGATAAAAACAACTTATGACTTGAATTTGAAAGAAGCAGAAGATCAAAAAACATTTTTTGCAAAGTTTGCATCTTGGCTATTTCAATTAGGGAAAAATATAAAAACCCTTACAGGACAAGCAGTTAAGCAAGAATGGTTACCAGAAAATAAAACCAGTGAAAAAACATTCTTAATTTTTGAGAAATGAATTTCATAAAAAAAATCTTTATTGGAGAACCTGATTCATTTGTGCATAAGCAATTTATTAGGTTTGGAAAAGGAGAATATGATAGAGCTTATGTTGAAATTAAGAAAGGTAAGACCCTTAAAATAAAGACTAGTTTTGAATTTAGTAATGATTTGTTTGGACTTATATCTGATAATATAAGTGAAAAAGCAGAAGTTTCTGGAAAATTAATTGCTAATTATGATTTTGAAAGTGAATTTAATTTTATAAAAAAATTTACTAAGAGAGGTAAACTCTATACAGCTGAAATAGAAGCAAAATTAAAACCAGAAGAATTAAGATTAATTTATGAAAAGTTTAAACTTGATTCTTTATTATTGAATGTTAAATCTAGTAAATTTGTTTTGAAAGTAGGTAAAAGTTTACCTAGGCCTGGTGGGAAAGTGGTTAAAGAGAATTTCTGTTCAATGACATTACCTCCAAATTTAATAGATGAATTTGCTTTTGATTTTCCACATGATTTTAAAGTAGCTAAGATTTATCATAAGTATGTGATAGATGAAGTCATTATTCCGGAAGAATATAAAGATGATCCTGCTAAGATAAGATTAGAAGGTAAGAGAAAAGGTAAGATAACAAGATATTTAGATATTGATGGAAAAAAAGAAGAAAGGCAAGTAGATTTATTAGTCTAATTTAAGATGGAAAAGAGGGATTGGAAATCTGAAAGAATTGTAAGTATAGATTTTGATGGTGTTATTTCTAGTTATGATGGTTGGAAAGGTGCTAATCATTTAGGCAAACCAATTAAAGGTGGAAGAGAGTTTATTGAGAGGATTATTAAAGCGGGATTCACTCCTGTTATTTGGACAACTAGAGACAAAGATAAAATTGAGAAATGGCTTAAAGAAAACAAATTTCCAAATATTGAAGTAACTAATACTAAATACCCCTCTTCAGTATATATAGATGATCGTTGTGTACAATTTAAAGGAGATTTTAAAAAATTAGTTACAGATTTGAAAAAGTATGATGTCTACTGGCGTAAAAAACCTAAGAAGATATTTGATGATTTGAAATAAATAGTCTAATTATTTTATTGCTAATTTAATGTCATCACTTTTAATTGTTTTTCTTTTGGAATGATTTGCTAATTTTATTGCTCTTGTAGAAATATCTTTTGCATAATTTTCAAGAATATTTTTTAGTTCTTCCTTTGCACTTGTTGAAACTCTAATTGCTCCAGACTCTCTAAGAAATTTTTCCATTGTGGCTAATGCTAAAATATTTTTATTCTTTATTTTTGCCATTTTATAATTATTTGTCGAGGGATTTATAAGCTTTACTGGAGCTAACCAAAACATTTATAAACAAATCTTTTGTAAATTGAAACTATCATTATCGGGCATATCTTGAGATAAAATAATTTAATTTAGAAATATGTCAATGGGAATTAAAATGAGGAAACTATTATGTCAAAGACACATAAACCAAGAAAAGGAAGTTTGCAATTTTGGCCAAGAAAACGAGCTAGTCGGATTTATCCAAAAATTAAATCTTGGGCAAAATCAAATAAGATTCTTGGGTTTTCAGGTTACAAAGTTGGCATGACCCACATTGGTATAATAGATAATACTAATGCAACAACAAAAGGACTTTTGATTTCCTGTCCTGTGACAGTGATTGAATGTCCACCGTTAAAATCTCTTTCTCTTCGCTTTTACAAAAAAACTAATTTTACCTTAACCTTGATTTCTGAAATCTTTACAAAAAAAGTCAATAAAGAATTTAAGATAAAATTATCAAAAAAAGAAACAAAAATTCCTGAATCTTTTGATGAACTAAGATTGGTTGTTTATACTCAACCAAAATTAGCTAGTGTTGGTAAAAAGAAACCGGAAGTTTTTGAAATTTTAATACCAAAAGATGTTGAAGCTGCAAAACAACTTTTAGAAAAGGAAATAAAATTAACAGATGTTTTTAAAGAAGGACAATTAGTTGATATTCATGCTGTTACAAAAGGAAAAGGTTTTCAAGGAACTATAAAACGTTTTGGTTTGAAGATAAGACAACATAAATCTGAAAAAACAAAGAGAGGACCTGGTTCTTTAGGAGCTTGGCATCCAGCAAAAGTTGATTTTAGAGTTCCCCATGCTGGACAAATGGGTTATCATACTAGAACTGAATATAATAAATGGGTTATCAAAATTAGTAGTGACCCAAAAGAAATTAATCCAAAAGGTGGATTTTTACATTATGGTAATGTTAAGAATGATTATATGTTGGTTAAAGGTTCTATTGCTGGACCTGCTAAAAGATTAATAAGATTAACAGATCCAATAAGATTGAATAAAAAAATACCAAATCAAGCACCAGAAATAAAATATATAAATTTGGAGTCTAAACAATGAAAGTAGATGTGTTAAATCTTGAAGGGAAGAAAATAAAAACAATTGAACTACCAAAACAATTTGAAGAACCAGTTAGATTAGATCTGATAAAAAGGGCATTTTATGTAATTCAAAATAATAAAAGACAACCTTATGGTGCTCATCCTGGAGCCGGTATGAGGGCTTCAGCAAAAATATCTAGAAGACGTCATAATTATAAAACTGCTTATGGGTATGGTATTTCAAGAGTTCCAAGAAAAATTTTAACTAAACGAGGAACTAGATTTTCTTGGGTTGGGGCAGTAGCACCTGGAACTGTTTCTGGTAGAAGAGCACATCCTCCAAAGGCTGAGAAAATTTGGACTAAAAAAATAAATAAGAAGGAAAGAAGAAAAGCAATAAGATGTGCTTTAACTGCTACAATTAATAAAGAATTAATTAAATCAAGAGGGCATATTTTTAAAGAAGCCCCTTTAATTTTAGATTCAAAATTTGAATCACTAAGTAGGATAAAAGAAGTTTCGGAAGTATTTAAAAAAATTAATTTGGTAAAAGAACTTGATAGGATTAAAATAAAAAAAATTAGAGCGGGAAAAGGAAAGAATAGGGGTAGAAAATATAAAATTAAAAAGGGACCTTTGATAGTAATTTCAGATTCATGTGCGTTAGAAAAATCTGCTAAGAATTTTTTAGGTGTAGATATTTGTAGAGTAAATAAATTGAATGTTGAGTTGTTAGCACCAGGAACAACACCTGGTAGATTAACAATATATACAGATAAATCATTAGAAAAATTATCAAAAGAAAAGTTGTTTATGTAAAATGGAACCATATAAAGTAATAAAACATCCGCTGTCAACAGAAAAGGCAGTTAGGTTAATGGAAGCTGAGAATAAATTATTATTTGTAGTAGATAAAAAAGCAAAAAAAGCAGATATAAAAGAAGCTGTTGAAAGTTTGTTTAAAGTAAAAGTTATTAGAGTTAATAGTTTTGTGACTTCAAGAGGAGAAAAAAGAGCGTATGTAAAATTATCTTTGGATACGCCTGCAATATCTGTTGCAACTGAATTAGGATTGATGTAAAATGTTATCAAAAGAACTTAAAGAAAAAGATATCCCTTGTGTAAGAGGAATAGTAATTGAAGAGATTAGAAATTTAGATGATCTTAATGAAGTTAAAAAAGGCGAAGCTGTAGAAGTAATGCAAAGATTTGGACTTCCTATGGTGGGGGGATATATCTTTGACGTAGGTAGAGGAATATTTGATGGGAAAAATATATTTGGAGGCTTTTACACTATAGAAGGTTTCCAAAATGGAGATGGAGACCTAGAACTTAGACGCGTAAAATATAGCTTTGATGTCGGAGAACAATCTTTTTTAGGACATGGATATATCTATTCTAAACCTGTCGGAAGATTAAAAGAAAAAAGATGTAGAGCAAGATTTGAAAGGATTAATGGAAAACATATAAGATGGGAAAAAGACTAATAACACAAAGACGTGGAAGGGGAACATCAACATATAGAGCACCTAGTCATCGTTATATTTCTCAAATTAAACATAGAAAATATGATCAAAAGGAAAAAAATGTTAATTATGGAAGGATTATTGATTTAGTTCATTGTCCTGGACATTCTGCACCTTTAGCTAGAGTAAGATATGAAGATGGTGAACAAGTATATATGGCTGCACCGGAAAAAGTAGCTGTAAATGATATTATAGCTTCTGGAATTGAAGCTCCAGTACAGGATGGTAATACTTTACCTTTGAATAAAATACCAGAAGGAATGTCTATTTATAATATAGAAAAAAATCCTGGTGATGGAGGTAAATTTTGTAGAGCTTCTGGTGCTTTTGCAAGAATAATAACAAAACTTTCAAATAAGGTGATTATAAAATTTCCTTCAAAAGAGCAAAAATCTTTTAATCCTAGTTGTAGAGCAACAATTGGTATTGTGGCTGGATCAGGAAGAACTGAAAAGCCATTTGTAAAAGCTGGAAACAGATTTTATGCAATGAAAGCAAGAAATAAACTTTATCCAAGAACTTCTGGAGTATCAATGAATTCAGTTGATCATCCATTTGGTAGTGGTAGGGGAAGTCATATGGGTAAACCAGCTACACCTCCAAGAAATGCATCTCCTGGAAGAAATGTTGGATTAATACGAGCTAGCAGAACAGGAAGGAGGAAGAAGAGATAATGGCAATCAAAGAATTTACATTTCATGGTAAAACATTAGAGGAAATAAAGAAGATGGATTTGAAAGAATTTGCTAAGTTAGTCCCTTCAAGAAAAAGACGATCCATACTAAGAGGATTTACAGATCAACAAAAAATATTTTATGATAAAGTGAAGAAGTTTAAGGAAGAAAAAAGCACCAAAATAATCAAAACTCATTTACGTGATGTGATTGTTTTGCCGGAAATGGTTGATTTAATGATTGGAATTTATAGTGGGAAAGAATTTGTTCCAATTAAAATTATTCCTGAAATGCTCGGATCTTATTTGGGAGAATTGGTTATGACAAGAAAACGGGTAACACACTCAGCACCAGGTGTAGGGGCAACAAGATCTAGTGCTGCAATTTCGGCTAAATAAAAATGAAATATGCTATACAAGATTACAAACCAGAACATATGGCCAGAGTTTTAGGTAGAGACTTACCTATCTCTACAAAACAGTCAATTGAGATATGTAATTTTATAAAAAAGAAAAAAGTCAAAGAAGCAAAAAAATTATTGGGTAAAGTAATGGAGAAGAAATTAGCAGTTCCTTATAAGAGATTCAATAAAGATATTGGGCACAAATCAGGAATTGCTGCTGGTAGGTTTCCTCAAAAAACTGCTGGTCAGATAACTAAACTTTTAGATGAAGTAGAAACAAATGCTCAAAATAAAGGTCTTAATGTAGATGATCTTTATATAATTCATTTATGTGCACATAAAGCTTCTGCACCTTGGCATTATGGTAGACAAAGAAGAAGAAAAATGAAGAGAACCCATATTGAAATTGTTGTAGAAGAAAAAGAAGTAAAAAAGAAACAAAGAGAAGAAAAGAAAAAATCTGTAGAGGAAGTAACTAAAAAATGATTGAAAGACAATTTGTACAACAAAAAGCTAAACATTATCGAATTCAAGAGTTATTAGCGTCAAGATTAGCTAAAGCTGGTTTTAGTCATGCAGAAATTAAAAAAACTCCTTTAGGGGAGAAAATAATAATTTATACATCAAGGCCAGGGATGGTTGTAGGTCAAAAAGGTGAGAATATAAAGGCATTGACGAGTATTTTGAAGAGCAAATTTAAAATGGAAAATCCACAAATTGAAGTAGCTGAAATAGAAAATCCTTTTTTGGATGCTGAATTAATTGCTAAGATTATTGTAAATTCCCTTGAAAGATTTGGTCCAAAACGTTTCAAATCATTGGGTTATAGAACTTTAGATGATATAATGAAAGCAAAAGCATTAGGTGCAGAATTAGTAATATCTGGTAGAGGTATTCCAAGTCAAAGATCAAGAACTTGGCGTTTTTTTGATGGTTATCTTAAGAAATCAGGAGATGTTTCAGAAACACAAGTAAGGAGAGGTCTTGCAGTAGCACATTTAAAATCAGGTGCAGTAGGTGTTAAAGTTAGTATTTTGCCTCCTGATATAAAATTACCTGATAAAATAATTTATAGGGAAGATATTGAAAAAGCTAAGAAAGAAGCAGAGAAAAAAGCTGAAGAAAAGAAAAAAGAAGTAAAGATAAAAGCTGAAGAAAAGAAAAAAGAAGAAGAGAAGAAGGAAGAGAAAAAAGAAGAAGAAACAAAACCAAAACCAGAGAAACCTAAGAAAGAAGCTAAGAAGAAAGAAAAAGTTAAAGAAAAGGAAAAGAAAGATGTCAATACTCAAAAAAAACGAACTAAAACAAGCAAGTGAAGCTAATTTGAAAAATAAGTTAGTAGAATTAAGGAAAGAATTAATGAGACTTAGTGCTCAAGTTTCAACTGGTACACCACCAGAAAATCCCGGTAAAATAAAATTAATTAAAAAAACAATTGCTAAAATATTAACAAAAATTAATGAAAAAGAAAAAATCGAATCTAAGGAGGTAGATCCAAAAGTATGAACGATATATGTCCGCGTTGTGGTCTGAATAAAGAGATCTGTGTTTGTGAAGATATAGCTAAGGAAGAACAACAAATTAAAGTAACACTAATAAAGCGAAAATTTGGAAAATTAATAACAGTTATCGAAGGGATTAACGAAAAAGACATTAACACAAAAGATTTGGCTAAGAAACTTAAATCTAAATTTGCCTGTGGTGGAACAGCTAAAAATAAAAAAATAGAGTTACAAGGAAACCACATAAACAAGGTAAAAAAAGAATTAATAGAATTGGGTTTTAACCCAGACTCTATAAGAACAAAGTAAGATGCAATTAAATCGGAAGGACGTAATAAAGTCTGAGTTAATAGGAACTATTGTAAAAATAGTAGATTCAAAAAATCCTTCTCTTATTGGAAAAGAAGGAAAAATAATAGATGAGACAAAGAATAGCTTTAAAATAGCTTATAATGATAAAATAAAGGTCATACTCAAGGAACAAGTAACCTTGGATATAAAATTCAAAAATCAAACAATAAGGGTCGATGGCAAATTATTTGTTGGAAGACCTGAAGATAGAATAAAAAAATGAAAAAAACAAAGAACATTGGAATTGAAGTGAAAGTGCCTAGCAAGAGCTGTGAAGATAAATATTGTCCATTTCATGGTAAATTAAATCTTAGAGGAAGAATAGAATCTGGAATTGTGATAAAAACAAATCTTCATAAGACAGCAACTATAGAATTTTCACATTTACATCCTATTCCTAAATATGAAAGATATGAAAAAAGAAGAACAAGATTAAAAGTTCATAATTCTCCATGTATAAATGCTAAGAAAGGAGATAAAGTAAGAGTTATGGAGACTAGACCTATTTCAAAAACAAAGAATTTTGTTATAATCGAGGTTATAAAATGAAAGCATTAAAATCAAGGATGACAAGGCCATTGCCAAGAGGGTCTGTAATACCTGTTTGTGATAATTCAGGTGCTAAAATGATTAGAATAATCTCTGTTAAAAAATTACAAACTGTTAAGGGTAGACTACAAGCTGCTGGTATTGCCGATCTAATTATTGCTTCTGTAACCTCTGGTAATCAGGAGATAAGAAAACAAGTTGTTCCTGCTGTAATAGTTAGGCAGAAAAAATCTTTTAGAAGGTCAGATGGTATGAGAGTTAAATTTGAAGATAATGCGGCTGTAATATTAAAAGATGAAAAAGGTAATCCAAAAGGGACTATTTTTAAGGGAGCAGTAGCAAAAGAAGCTGCTGAAAGATGGGCTCCAATATCAAAAGTAGCTAAAATTATTGTATAAAATGAAAAAAACATTCTCAATTAATTGGAAATCAAGTAAACAACCAAGAAAGCAAAGGAAGTATAGACATAATGCTCCTTTGCATATTAAACATAAATTTTTGGCTGTACATTTATCTAAAGAACTTCAGAAAAAATATAGTAAAAGAAATATTCCAGTTAGAAAAGAAGACAAAGTAAAAATTTTGAGAGGACAATTTAAGAAAAAAACTGGCAAAGTTGTTAAAGTTTTATTGAAGAAAACAAAATTGCAGATAGAAGGTATAGAAAATATTAGAAAAGATGGAACAAAATCTTACTATCCTATTCATCCTTCAAATGTTATTATCCAAGAATTAAGTCTTGGTGATAAAAGAAGAAAAAAGGTTTTAGAGAGAAAATAAAATGGCACATTTATCTAGGTTAGCGGCACCAAAATCATGGACATTGAAAAGAAAAGAAAGAGTTTGGATAGTTAGACCTATTCCTGGTCCTCATGCTTTGAAAAAATCAATGCCTATTAATTTAATTATGAAGGAATTACTTCATTATGCAGAAACCACAAGAGATGTTAAGAAAATTCTTAATAGTGGTAAAGTTTTAGTTGATAAAAAAATAGTGAAAGACCATCATTTTCCTATTGGAATAATGGATCTTATTGAAATACCAGATACAAAAGAATTTTTTATTGTTTTATTTGATAAATTAGGGAAATTTGTATTAAAAAAGACTAAAAATCCAAATATAAAATATTGTAAAATACTTGATAAAAAAATTCTTAAAAATAAAAGTGTACAATTGAATTTAGATGGGGGAAGAAATATACTTGTTAAAAAAGATGAGTATAAAGTAGGGGATACTGCTTTATTAGATCTTACTAAGAAGGAAATAACTGGTAGCTTAAAATTAGAAAAAAATGCTATTATTTATCTTTTTGCAGGTAAACATGTAGGAAATGTTGGTGTTTTTGATTCTGTTAAAAAATTATCTAATGCACCAGCAAGAATTATTCTTAAAATTAAAGATAAGAAACATGAAACTTTGAAAAATTATTTAATAGTTGTAGATAAAAAATTTGAAAATGAATTCGTCTAAAGAAATTAAGATCGAGAAAGTAACTCTTAATATAGGATCTGGAGAAGCTGGAGATAAACTAGAGAAAGCTGTAAAATTATTAAATAAAATTAGTGGTTTAAAACCTATTAAAACAAAAACAATGAAAAGAATTCCTACATGGGGGATTCGACCAAAACTCCAAATTGGTTGTAAAGTAACTATTAGAGGAAAAAAAGCAGATGAGTTGCTTAAGAGGTTATTAGAAGCTACTAGAAATATCTTGCCGGAAACTAAATTTGATAGAGAAGGTAATTTTGCATTTGGAATTCCAGAATATATCGATATTCCAGGTACAGAATATGAAGTAGATATTGGTATTATTGGATTAGATGTTGCAGTTACACTTAAGAGGGCAGGATTTAGAATTAAAAGAAGACAAATTAAAAGAACAAAAATTCCAAGGAAACATAGGATAACAAAAGAAGAAGCAATTTCATTTATAAAAGAAAAATTTAATGTAGAAGTTGATGGAGAGGAAAAATGACAACAAGTAATTATGAAAAAATGTTTAAGCAATTGGAAGTGAAACCTGCTAAATTAAAGAAATTTATCAAACATAATGCTCCTAAAAAAAGAACTACTGGAATTGCTTTGAAAAAATGTAAAAGATGCGGTAGAACAAGAGGCCATATTAAAAAATATAAATTGGGATTATGTAGACAATGTTTTAGGGAGGTCGCAACTAAACTAGGGTTTAGAAAATATAGTTAAAATGTCTCTAAATGATCCATTAGCAAGTGCATTATCAAAAATATTGAATGCGATAAAGATTGGTAAAGCAGGATGTACTATAAAACCAATCTCAAAGTTAATTAAGATTGTATTTGATATTATGAAAAAGAATAATTATGTTAAAAATTATAAGATAATAGAAGATGGAAAAGGTAACTTTATAAAGCTCAAATTAGAGGGAAATATTAACAAATGTGGTGTAATCAAACCACGATTTTCAGTCAAAAGTAAAGACTTTGAGAAGTATGAAAAGAGGTTTCTATTGGCAAAAGATTTTGGTATCTTAATTGTATCAACTTCAAAAGGAATAATGACCCATATAGAAGCCAAAGAGAAGAATTTAGGTGGAAGATTAATTGCTTACTGTTATTAAAAATGAAAACAAAACAACTAAAGGAACAAATAGATATTCCGGAAAATGTTCAGATCGAAGTAGCTGGACATCTAATAAAAGTTAAAGGGCCACTTGGAGAATCTCAAAAAAAACTTATAAATCCAAAAATAAAATTTTCAAAAGAAGATAAAAAATTTCTAATTATTTCTAGTGAAGCAACAAAAAGAGAAAAGACAATAATTAAAACATTTAAAGCTCATGTTAAAAACTTGATAAAAGGAGTTATGGAAAGTTATACTTATAAATTAAAAGTTTGTACAGCTCACTTTCCTGTTGATCTTTCTATTAAAGAAAATACTTTAATAATTAAGAATTTTTTGGGAGAGAGAAAACCTAGAGTTGCTAAAATTATTTCTGGAGTAGATGTTAAAATAGATAATGAAATTTTAACTGTTTCAGGAATTAATAAAGAGGATGTTGGACAGACTGCAGCAACAATTGAACAAACTTGCAGGATAACAAATAGAGATAGAAGAGTTTTTCAAGATGGAATTTTTATAACTGAGAAAGATGGTAAAGAGTTAAGATGAATGTAGAAAATATAAAAAAGGAAGTTAGAAAAAAACCAAAGTTTGTTAGACAGCAATCTGTTAAAAGTAAACTTAAATCAACATGGAGAAAACCAAAAGGATTGCATTCAAAATTAAGGTTGCGAAAAGCTGGTCATGGTAAAGTACCAAGAGTTGGTTATAGTTCTCCTAAATCAAGTAAAGGTTTAATATCTGGATTTAAAGTTGCCATTATTCATAGTTTTAGAGATTTAGGAAATATAGATTCTAAATCAGAAGCGATTTTGATTTCAAAATCTGTTGGGAAAAAGAAAAAAGTAGAATTACTTAAGAAAATAAAAGATTTGAAAATTAAAGTATTAAATGTTAAAGATATAGATGCTTTTATTAAAAAAGTTGAAAGTGACCTTTTAAAAAGAAAAGAGAAAAAAACTAAAACAGAAGAAAAGAAGAAAAAATCTAAGAAAGAATCAGAGAAAAAAGCTGAAGAAAAGAAAAAAGAAGAAGAGAAGAAGGAAGAGAAAACAAGCGAAGAAATAAAAGAAGAGAAAAAGGAAAAAGATAAAGAACAAAGAAAAATCCTTGAAAAGAAAACTGCTAAGGAAGATGTGGAAAGATGAATCTAAAAAATCAAAGAAAACTATCTGCACAATTGTTGAAGAGTGGAGTTAATAGAGTATGGTTCGATACAGATAGATTGGAAGAGATAAAAGAAGCAATAACAAAAGCAGATTTGAAGAGTTTGATAAGTAGCAAAGTAATTCAAGCGAAACCAATACAAGGGATATCCAAGTTTAGAACTAGAAAGAATAAATTACAAAAAAGAAAAGGAAATAGAAAAGGACCTGGTTCTAGAAAAGGTAAAAAAACAGCTAGACTTGGTAGAAAAAAGGCATGGATATCTGCAGTTAGGACCCAAAGAAATTTTATTAAATTACTTAAAAATAAAGAAGTAGTTTCTCAAAAAGTTTATAGAGGAATTTATAAAAAAGTTAAAGGTGGTTATTTTAGAAGCAGGAGACATATAAAGTTGTTTTTAACAGAACATAATCTTTTTAATAAAAAATGAGAAGAATAAAAGTAATCCCTTATAGAAGGAAGCGAGAAGGAAAAACAGATTATAGGAAAAGGATAAGGTTTATTTCTTCTAATAAACCAAGATTAATAATTAGAAAATCATTAAAAAATATTTCATTACAAATTGTAGAATTTCATCCAAATGGAGATAAAGTTTTATTAGCTATTTGTAGTTCTGAATTGAAGAAATATGGTTGGAAAGCAAATACTTCTAATTTACCATCTGCATATCTTTCTGGTTTATTATTGGGATTAAAAGCAAAAAAAGAAAAAATAAATGAAGTTATTTTGGATATTGGTTTGTATACTTCTGTAAAAGGATCTGTTTTGTATGCTGCAATGAAAGGTGCAGTTGATGCTGGTTTAAATGTTCCTCATTCAGATGAAGTTTTACCTTCAGAAGATCGGATTAAAGGAATTCATATTGCAAATTATGCTAAATTAGCAAAAGAGCCTCAATTTTTACAATATAAAAAAGATAAATTTAATCCAGAAGAGTTGCCAAAACATTTTGAGGATATAAAAACAAAAATAATGAAGGAATAAAAATGGAAAGAACAAGAAAAGTAGAAAAAGATCCTGGAGAAAACAAGGAAATTAAACTTCCTCAGTCTAAGGGTAGAAAGAAGGTAATGGAAAGAGAACCAAGACCAAAACCAGAATTTGATAAAGAAGGTTGGCAACCAAGAACTAGTTTAGGAAAAGAAGTAAAAAGTGGAGAAATTAAAAATTTAGATGAAATTCTGGATAAGGGTCTTAGAATATTAGAACCAGGAATAATTGATGTATTATTACCAGATTTAGAATTGGATTTGATTAAAATTGGACAATCAAAAGGTAAATTTGGTGGTGGTAAAAGAAGTATATGGAGACAAACCCAGAAAAAAACAAAAGAAGGAAATAAACCAAAATTTGCTACAACAGCAATAGCAGGAAACAGAGATGGTTATATTGGTGTTGGTAGTGGAAAATCAAAAGAAACTGTTCCTGCAAGAGAAAAAGCTTTTAGATTATCAAAATTAAATGTTATAAAAATTGTACGTGGATGTGGTTCTTGGGAATGTTCTTGTGGAACTCCCCATTCAATTCCATTTAAAATTTCAGGAAAATCTGGTTCTGTTGAAATAACATTGATTCCGGCACCAACTGGAACTGGTCTTTGTGTTGAAGGTGAATGTGCTAAATTATTGGAATTAGCTGGAATTAAAGATATATATTCTAAAACAAAAGGGCAAACAAAAATAAAGAAAAATCTTATTGGTGCTTGTTTTAATGCTTTGAAGATGTTAACAAAAATAAAAAAAATTGAAGAGTCTAGGAAAAATGAATAAAAGAATTTCAATAATAAGGATTAAGGGGGAGACTAAACTAAAAAGAACTATTAAGCAGACATTACTATTGTTAAGACTCTATAAAAAACATACTTGTGTTGTTGTTCCCAATAATCCAAATTATGTGGGTATGATTAATAAAGTTAAAGATTATGTTACTTGGGGAGAATTGGATGTTGAAACATTTAAGTTATTGTTAGAGAAGAAAGGTAAGCTCGCTGGAAAGAAACCTTTAACTGCAGAATATTTAAAAGAAAAAACTAAATTTACATTTGATGAATTTTCAAAACAATTTTTTGATTTTAAAAAAGAGCTTAAAGATATTCCTGGTTTGAAACCATTTTTTAGATTAAATCCTCCTATTAAAGGTTTTGAACGTGGTGGAATAAAAAAACCATTTTCTTTAGGTGGAGTTTTAGGTTATAGAAAAGAAAAAATAAATGATTTAATTAAAAGGATGATTTAAGATGCAAAATAAAGTAAAAAAAGTTAGGAAATTTAGAGGAAGTCACACTCATGGTTATGGTTCTAAGAAGAAACATAGGGGTGCTGGAAGCAGAGGTGGAAGAGGAATGGCTGGTTCTGGAAAAAGAGCAGATCAAAAAAAGCCTTCTATTTTAAAAAAATATGGAAAGAAATATTTTGGAAGATATGGTTTTAGAAGTCTTAAAAAGAGAATTAAAGCTATTAATGTTGATTATCTTGAAAAATTAGTTAAAAAAAATCTAGTTAAGAAAGAAGGAGATGTTTTTTTAATAGATTTAGAAAAATTTGGTTATGGAAAACTTTTAAGTTTAGGAAAGGTTACACAAAAATTTAAAATATTAGTTAAATCTGCTTCAAAGAAAGCTATAGAAAAAATAAAAAAAGCAGGTGGAGAAGTTATACAGCAAGAAAAAAAGGGATAAATCGTGTTATTTAAAAATATTTTATTAAATCTTCCAGAAGTAAAAGGTCCTTTAAAGAAACATCTTTCTTTTAAAGAAAAATTAAAATGGACTGGTATAATTCTTTTTGCATTCTTTATTTTAGGAATGATCCCCTTGTATGGATTAGGACTAAATGCCTTGGGTCAATTTGACCAATTATCAATAATTTTAGGAGCTAAGTTTGGAAGCCTTCTTTCACTAGGTATTGGACCAATTGTAACAGCATCTATCGTCTTGCAATTGTTAAATGGTTCTGGTATTTTGAAGATTGATTTAACAACTGAAGATGGAAAAAAAACTTTTCAAGGATTGCAAAAAGTATTGGCACTATTTTTTATTATATTTGAAGCAATAATTTATGTTTTTATGGGTGGTTTAGCACCGTCTGCTGCTTTAACTGGTTCGGTTTTTAGGTCAGTACAATATATGTTAGTATTCCAACTATTTTTAGGCGGTTTGCTAATATTATTTATGGACGAAGTAGTTGCTAAATGGGGATTTGGTTCTGGTATTAGTTTATTTATAGCAGCAGGTGTTTCAGAACAAATTTTTATTACTGCTTTGAGTCCATTAAATAGTGCTGGTAGATTAGCATTTGGTTCTGGTCTTCCTGCTATAGGGAAAGTATGGATTTTCTTTACTTCTCTATTCAATGGAGATATAATAAGTATGGGTCTTGCATTTGCAGCAATTGCTTCAACTATTTTTGTATTCTTATTTGCAGTATATGCCCAAGCAATGAAAGTAGAGATTCCTCTGTCATTTGGTAGAGTTAGAGGTTATGGGATTAGATGGCCTTTAAGATTTATTTATACTTCAAATATACCTGTAATTTTAGTTGCAGCACTAATGGCAAATATGCAATTGTGGGCTAGATTGCTTGAGAGATGGGGCTATCCACTATTAGGAACTTTTAGTGGGAACACTCCTGTTACAGGTATAGTATCCTGGTTATTTTCTCCAAATATTGTTAGAAATCTTTTAACTGGTACATTGCAAGGTATAGATTTAGCTCATGCTGGAGTTTATGTATTATTTATGATGGGTGGAGCAGTAATATTCTCTATATTCTGGGTACAAACTTCTGGAATGGATGCAAGGAGTCAGGCAAAACAAATTATGTCTTCTGGTTTACAAATTCCTGGATTTAGAAGAGATCAACGTGTTTTAGAGAGAATTTTAGGAAGGTATATATTTCCATTAACAATAATGGGTGCTTTGACAGTTGGTTTTTTAGCAGCATCAGCAGACCTTTTAGGGGCTTTAAGTAGAGGTACTGGAATATTGTTGGCTGTAATGATTATTTACAAGTTGTATGAAGATGTTTCTAAGCAACATATGATGGATATGCATCCAATGTTGAGAAAAATGATGGGAAAGTAAAGTTTTATAAACAAAACCTTTAAAAAAGGAAAAATTTATAATAAAATTAAGATGTTTGATTCATTTTTTAATGCGATATTGGGACCATTGATAGCATGGTCACCATTAGGAGCGATTATAATAGTCTCTTTTATGTTGACAGGACTTATTACTTTAGTCTATAAATTGATGACAGACCAAGAATTAATGAAATCCTTAAAAGCTGAGATAAAAGGATTTCAGCAAGAAATGAAAGAGAATAAAGAGGATAAAGATAGGATGATGGAACTCCAAAAAAAGGCTATGCAAAAGAATATGGCATATATGAAACATAGTATGAAACCAACATTACTTACATTTGTTCCAGTAATACTTATTTTTGGGTGGTTAAGAACAACTTATGAGCCTTTTGGACCATTATTGTTTGGTTTAAGTTGGTTTTGGATATATCTTGCATGTTCCATTGTTTTTAGTATTGTTCTTAGAAAAATTCTAAAGGTGAATTAGAAATGGCAGTAAAACATATAATAAACCTTTAAATGAACTATATAACAAACCCATATTAGGATTGTGTTATTCCTGTAATAAAGAATTAGAAGAAAATAACTTCATTATCGAAGCTGGTAAGCCATTCTGTAAAGCTCATTCTAAACAAGAAATTAAACAATCTTTGAAAAAAGTGGAGGAAATTAAGCAAAAGGTGTATTGATAACTGTTCATGCGTAGATGCGCATCTACGCATACTATACTATAACTTAACTTAATAAAAAATGAAAAAAGTACCTGTTAACATAAATTTGCCTTATTTGGATGTAGAAGAAGCAAGGGAAAAAGGTATTAATATTTCAAAGATTAGTGGAGATGCATTAAAAATAGCATTAGAAAAAAACTCCAATACTGTTTGTAAAACTTGTAAAAAACCTTTGCAGAATGGAGATCAGCATATCTTCATAGATCATAATAATCAAGAAATAATTTATTGTAAAGATTGTTTTAAAAAAGTTGTTCCAAAATTTATAAAAGCAAAATCTAAAGTTCCAACAAAAAATGAAATTAAAAAAAATATTTAGAAAAATCTTTGGAGATCCTAGAAATAATTACAAGTTTGATGAACTAGATCGAGAAAGAGCTAAACAAGTCCAAAAAATAAAAAGTGAAAATCAAATTCTACGGCATAAGATAAATCAGCAAGATCTACTGAATCAAGGGCTCGGACTTGTTAAGGAATATGGAGATCTTACAGGATCTAAAAAAGGTGGAGAAGAACAAATGTTAATGATGATTCTAGAAAAGATTTTAGTGGGTGGAGTAAACAAGCAAAATCCAAATGTTGATCCAGGATTATCATTTGATCCTCAAGGGACTACTCCCCCTAGTCCCCCTGAAACCCCCAACACTCCCACAAATAAAGATCCAATCAAAGAAGAAGCAAAAAAATTAATTGATGATATGTCAGATGAAGATGTTAAAAAATTTGCTAAGTATTTACCTATGATCAAACAAAAATTACAATAATGCAAAAAAAAGATGTGCTTCAAGAAAGATTAAAATTATTAGAAGAAATAAAAAAAGAGATCAGATATAATTATCGATTAGAAGCTGATGGACTTAATAAAAAGATTAGATTTCTGAAAAAAAAGTTAGATAATAACTATAAATAATTTTTGTAACATATATTTCTTATGGCCATAAGTTTTTTTAGCACGTTAGCATCTAAAACAAAATCTCTAGTTTCTAAAGCTACAACTTATGTTTCCGAAGCTTACAAGGGTTTAGATATAGTTGCAGCTGGAAGATTACCAGGCGGTTTAACGAGAGAAGAAGGCACATATTTAAAACGAAAAGCAACAGTTATTGCATCTCAAGATAAACAAGCTATTTCAGCTACAAAATCTTATACTGAAAGACAAGAAACACAACAAAAATATGAAGAAAAATCTAAAGCAATAGTTACAAAAGGTACTGGAGTTTTATCAGTAGAACAAGCAAAAACACAAACAGAAGTCCCGATTAAAGAAGAAAAAGTTCAAAGATCAGCTGAATTATCAGCATTGAATACAACTAAATCTTTAAGGAAAGCTACCGAAGCACAAAAAGTGCAGCAAGATATTTTAGAAGAAGCTGGAGAGCAAGGGATCACTCAAGAGCAAATCGAAGCTGGAGTAATGAAGCCTAGAACTTATGAAGAAGGAACAGGGTTATTAAATCAAATTTCTCAAGGGTTAGGATTAGATACCATAACAGGAAAAGCAATGGTCGGCGGTTATGGTTTATTTTTATTAGCAGCTGCTGGTGTAGCAGCTTATGTAGTATTCAAAAAGAGGTGAAAAATATATGACAGGATTACCAAAATCAATCATCAAAAAATATGGAGTTTCCAAGAAAGCCTGGAAAGTCTATAGATCTACTAAAAAAAAATCGAGAGGTGGTTACATGCCAAGAAAAAGAGCATCAAGAAGTAGGCCAAAAACTAGAGTGGTCTATAGAAGAATTAATTATTCTAGAAAAAAGAAATCAGGAATGGGCCAGTGGGGCGGAATTCTTGGAGCATTTGTTTATGGTGCAGTGAGAGAGAGAATAAGTATTGCTATTGATCCATTAACAAGAAAAATTCCAGCAGCTGGATACGCTGATGAAATTGGAATGGCTTTATTGAATTTTGCTTTAGCTAAAGGTAAAATCCCCTTCATAAATAAGCTACCAATAACAAGACAAATCGGAAAAGCTGGTTTGTTTATAGAAATGGCTAGAGTAGGTGAAGGTGTTACAAAAGGAATGTTAAAATTACCAGGTAATTCAACTGGTGGAGGATCATTCAAATAAAAAAATTAGATCAGAAGCGTTCCTTCTGATCGGGAGAAAAACAAATGGCAAGTGATCAAATACCAAATGCGGAAATAAGGATTTATGCAGTATCTCCAGGTGGAGATCGTAGAAGATTATTTCAAGGAATAAATGAACAAACTGGACCAAGTGGTAGCCCCGACGGTGCACAAGCAGTAGTAAAAGATAATGAGTTACCATATATGCCTGTCAATCCATTCATATTAAAGGGTGGAGATAAGCTAATGGTTTGCGGAGTTATGAAAGCTGCTAAAGGTGCAGATGCTTCAGATGCAATTATGAATATTCCAATAAGAAGAAATGGTGCACAAGAATATTTATCAACAGCAGATATAGGCTACACAGTTGATATTCCAGCTTCTTCTGTCGCTAATGTTGAGCATCAACTAGGTGCTGGTTATACCGTCCCACAAGGAGATCAAGTGCAGCTAGGTGGCGGAAAATATTTCATCAGCTGGGAAGATGAAATTTAACTATGACAGATAAAGTAATAGAAGAAATAAAAAAGCAATTGGATAGTCTTGTAGAGAGTTTTTTACAAGGACATAATTTCGGAAATTACAAGGCAACAATAACAGTAACTAAAAAAGGATCTGCTAAAAAAAAAGTAAAAAAATAAAGAAGAAAAAATCTTTTTTTTCTTTTTTTAAAAATAACAAGGAGTGAATAACAAATGGTAAAAAAAGAAACTTTTGTAAATAAAGGAACTAATGCAGCAGCATTAAATGCTGGTATAGTTTTAGCAATTCAAGATCAAATTAATGCTTCACAAAATGATAATATTCCTCATAATGCTTTAACAATAGCAAATCAAGATGCAACTTGCACAATATTTATTTTTCTAGACAATATTTCTGATCATGACAAACCTGATTATATTTTATTTCCTACACAAGTGATCACAATAGATATACGTGAAGGTGTAAGTTTTACTACAGTATTCTTAAAAAATACTCATGCTTCAAGCAACATAGCTGCTAAAGCAATCAAGTATAGAATATCAACAATCAAAGAAGTAGGAGAGATCTACACAGAATAAAAATGCCTACATATTCAAGCTATAATGCTTTAGGATCAAGTATTGAAACAAGTGAAGTTGCTGATAATGCAGTTACTTTAGCCAAGATGGAACACGAAGTTCAAGGAGATATACTTATCTATGGCCCTGGTGGTATGCCAATAACATTAGCGAAGGGAACTGCTTTACAAGTTTTAAGAATGAATGCTGGAGTAACTGCTCAAGAATGGGCTAGTGGTGGAATAATATTTAAAGTAGCAGGGTCTTATTCGATTGGTAATACTCAAGTTAATTGGGATGTAGACCACGTCGATATAACTTTTGCTGCTAGTGAATTAGGAGCTAATGATATTATAGTAGTGGAGCTTTCTTGTGCGACTATTTTGGGCGGTGGTGGAAATGCACAATATAAACTGGATATATTAGACACAACAGCAACGGGAGCAATAGTAGCAGTAGATGCGATTGCTCAAGCTGCAGGGACGGTTGTTACCTCAATTATTCATATATCTCAAAGTGAAGAAGATAATGATAGACTTATATCTTCTTGTAATTGGGGAATGGGAACTGCTTCTGAACATACAGAAAGCGTTGTTTTAGATACTAATGATGCAAACGTTCTCACGACGGCTTTTACCTTAAGGCTAAATGGTAAAATGTTAGATGTTGGAACTAATAATTGCGTTATAGGTTATAAAATATATATTATAAAAGGGGCTTAAATATGTCAAAAATTTATAAAATAACTGTAAGAAAATTTAAAGTAGATCCATCAAGTTTAGTTCTAACAAATTTTACTGGTTTAGATAATATATCAACAAAAAATAAGACCGTAACTTTAGTTTTTAATCACAATATTACAAAAGCAGATAGGAAAAAAATTTATGATCTACAAGAACAATTAGATCTAACAGAAAAAGAAGAATATGCTGCATTAACAACTGATTCTACAAAGATAATTTTTATTGCTGAAAAATTAGGGTTGATCTAATGAAAGTAAGTATTGTTTGTCCTGAAGAAGATCTAAAAAAAGTATTGAAATTCTTAAAGGGAAAAGTGATCTAATGGAAATAGATCCGATTATTAAATTAATTTCTAATCTTGGTTTTCCAATTGTAGTAGCTGGTTGGTTGATGTTTACTCAAACTAGAATTCTAAAAAGATTTGATGCTCTTATTAAAGATCTATTGGAATTATTAGAGAAAAAGTAATAATTCGCTTAATATTTCTTATACGAAGTTTTTGCTAGGATCTAGATAGATTTATATATGTTTACATATATGTTTACATATATGTTAGGAAAAAGAGGGGTAAAACTACAAAAACATAAAACAAGGACTGGGTGGCAATATAAAGTAACAATCAACACAGCATTAGTAAATGCTAAAGGTTGGAACAAAGGAGAAAGATTAGAATGGAAGATAACTACCAACGGCGATTTAATGCTCCTAAGAGCAAAAAACAAAGAATAGGCAGAAAGATACCCCGAGTATTAAAAAAGTCCGAAATTGATGCCTTAATGAGCGTTATTGATAAACCTAGAGATAGATGCGCTTTGAAATTAATGACAGATTGTGGCTTTAGGCTTTCTGAAGTTGTTTATTTAAGAATTGAAGATATTGATCTATCAGAACGTCAGATCCTCGTAAAACAGAGTAAAGGAAACAAAGATCGGCTTGTTCCAATACCTAGATCTTCTGAATTATTGGTTTTGATCCCAACTGTAAGAAATAGAAGGAAAGAAGGTTATTTCTTGCATAAATCAAGCAACAAGGGAGAGAAACCATTTTCTACAAGAGCAATCCAAAGACAAGTTATGGTATATTCTAAACTAGCTGGTTTAGAGGGGGTTCACGCTCATACATTAAGACATTCTTATGCCTCTTATTGTGCTGAAAATAATGTTCCTCTCGAGGTTATTAGAGATAATCTAGGACACTCTAATCTTGCAACTACAAGCATTTATTTGCATACTCAAACAGCTTCAAGAAGGGAAAAGATGGATTATGTTCAATTTTAGCTCTAAAATCGTTATTTTTTGCATAT
>SDBV01002079.1_pt1 | contig 30056 bp, 26 predicted proteins | sample 2277081 | NCBI WGS metagenome assembly SDBV01 (sample SAMN10402039, study PRJNA504765) | marine sediment metagenome | isolation source: marine sediment core GS10_PC15, 223 cmbsf | place: Arctic Ocean: Southern Knipovich Ridge | collected 2010
ATTCAAGAAAAACTTGTCGAATTGCCCAGCGTATCCACAAACTTTGGGACGATACCAAAGTTTTAGCCACTGTTGCTGTTGTAAGGCCACTTGGCCGCGCACAAACGGGAGATTTCAATCGCCAGCGGTATATATCCATCCTGTTATCCTGTCAAAAAAGAAAGATTTCTTTGATGCTGTCTGATGGGCGAGATTAACAGGAAAAACGGTGAACGGTTACCAGATTTCGAATTTAACGCATTTAATATAACTGCTTATATAGCAAGATGTTATGGTTTTCTCTATTCTCTATTCTCTATTACTAAGTTGCGCTGTAGTACTAAAACGCCCCCTTCATTTGTTGTACCGGTAATGAAAGACCGGTGGCTGGCCGAAAAGTACATCTGCGAGTCCGAAAATAATAGTTGTATTTTGCGTTGCATAGTCTTAATAATCGTGGTTTATAGGGTCAACGTGTGCCCGGATGGTTATCCGGCTGCGCAGTGTGTGATAAGAAATCGAATTAACGTTAGGAGATACGTGATGGTGTTACATAAACGCGGTTTTACACTTATCGAATTGCTGGTGGTTATTGCGATTATAGCTATCCTGATCGCAGTGCTCGTCCCGGCATTGAAGATCGCCAAGGAACAGGCCACCGGCCTGATCTGCATGGCCAACCAGGGCGGGCTGTGCAAGTCCTATTTCATGTACCAGGAGGAAAACGACACGTGGCTCGTGCGTGCCGGGGTGTATAACGCCGCCAATGACGACTCCAAAACCGAAGACAGATGGGTCAAGGTCCCGCAGGCTGCGGACGGAACCCCCACAGGCCACAACAGCACCGTTGAAGAAAAGATCAACGGGATATACAAATGGGCGCGCTGTTTCCCTATTCGCAAAGCCACAAACTCTACCACTGCCCAGGTGACAAGCGGTATATCACGATGTTGGCTAACGGCAGCAACGGCGGTTACAGGAGCTACTCCATACCGTCCGGGGCACACGGCGACAGTTGGGGGAGCAACAACAAGATAACTGTCGGGGGATACACTTTCACACAACTCGAAAAATTTACCGATGCCCACACACCCGGTTCAAAGTTTATCTTCGTCGAGGAGGCCTACACACACAGCCCGGGAAGATCGATAGATCTTTATCCGGATTGCGGGTATAACGCAAATACGTGGAGCTTCTGGGCGGACGACACCTATACGTCATGGTGGGATCCGCTGGCGTATTACCACAACGACAGGAGTACGCTGGGCTACATGGACGGACATTCCGAGAAATGGAAATGGCTGGACGAACGAACGATTAAATTTTCCAAGGGCAGAGAGTGGAATGGGCCCGGCCCGCCTAGTTATGACCAGCCCGGCAATCCCGACCAGGAATACATGTCCCGATCCTATCCCTGCCAGAGATAATCGGGCGATATCCGTCGCTGCGATAAAAAAATCGGCGTCTGGAACCGACGGGCAAGGGGCTGCCGATCCAGATTTATGTGTTCAGCAACGACCAGGCATGGGCTGGCTATGAGGCGATCCAGGCGGACATCTTCGACCATATACTGGCAGTCATCCCGCAATTCGGCCTGGCGGTCTTTCAGGAACCTACTGGAAACGATTTTAATCAGGCAATGCGAAAATAGAACACAGGTTGGTCGATTGCCCCACATTGCCGTGGCTGTCAACATCACCCGGAACCGGATCGGCCAGCCGACACGCTGTGGGGAATTATCAACACTACGGGCTGGTATAAAACGGGCCGGGCAATCTGCGTCGGTTTTATGGGAAACCTGTTACGCCTCCGCAGTGCCGTAACCAACACCGTCGGTATCAAAAACCGTGCGGTCATCAGGTTTCGGGATGGCTTCTGTTTTCCTGCGCCCTACGGGACAGTCAGTGTTACGTGCAACCCCTTTTCCGGAGCGACGAGCAGATTTGTGACATTGTATTTCAACACGGCCTTGCCGGTTTCGGAATCGACGGGGGTTTTCAGGACGATGGTTTCGTTGGCAGGCAGGGTAATCCTGCCCGGTCCGGTGCCGCCGGTTTTTTCCAATTTGTATGTAATGTCGGAGTTGTTGGACACTCTCAGGTAGATATTGTTTTTGTATTTGGAGTACGGTTTGCTCAATTCGACCGAGGACTTGAATATGCCATCGACAAAATCGTCTCTGCCGATGAGTTTGTCGTCGAACCAGACGGCAGTCCTGCCCTTGATGAGCGCCTCTTTGAGCGAATCGAGCGTTTTTTCCTTAACGAACACCAGCGTCATCGTTCGGTGGTTTTTCGGCGTGGTCTGCATAATGTTCGACGGAGCGTGAATGTCGGAGCCGCCCAGCAGGGTTAGTTTGTGCTTCAATGCCCATGCGTGCGAGGCGGCATAGTAGTCGGTTTCGTTAACGATCTCGACGCCATGTATCAGCCCCTTTTCGCGCAGCTGTTCATGTATGTCCAGGATGTATTTTTCGTCGGGCTTCTTTGTCTGCCAGCCGGGGTGATTCCAGAATACAAACGCCTCCTGCTCTTTGGCCTGGCGCATCTGCGTCATGAAATCTTCGATGTCCAGCAGCTTGGCATCTTTCAGAAATAACGCGTTAAAATGTCCTGGCGGCGTACTGCGCGTAATCTCGGCGGCCAGGGTCATCAGGATATTTTTGGATTGCGCTGCCCTGGCGGCAATCTGATGTGATCGACCGAGATTTTTGGGGATGTCGTCCTTTTTAGGGACATATTCGATATGGTCGGTTATCGCGATGGCGTCAATACCTTCGCGGAAGGCTTCATTGACGCGAATGGTCGGCCAGACAGAGCCATCGGAAAAGACCGTGTGCATGTGGAAGTCGCAGGCCAGCGTCTTGAAGTCGTAGATGTCCGGGATGTTGATCCTGCGAGCGGCAACGGCAAACGGCGCAGAAGCCAACAGCATAATCACAATACAAACAGCGAAGATTCTTTCCGTACTCTTCATTGTCAAACCCCTTTCGAAAGCGATAACATTAACCTCTTTTCTTAATGTTTATTTCTGCCGGCAAATGTCATTCGCCATGATGTTGCTGTCATTCGCCGAGATGCCGCACGATGGCCCGGCTGCGCGGCACGATAATATCACCGCGTCGCGGACCGAGGTCGTCCATGCCGTACTGCACATCCATAAGCTCAATAAATTCCGTCGTGTATTCCTTCAGCACCGCGCTGTATTCAACCAGGCTCTCGCCGCCGGCCATCTCGAAGACGACTTTGCGGCCGATATGCCTCTCCAGCAGCGGCTCGTATGACGTGCCCGCCGCACCTGTCAACTCGGTCTTCATCCGCGATACATACTTGTCCTGTGTCGTCAAAACCTGACCAACACGCGCGGTCTTTTGCGCCCGGGCCAGCAGCAGGTTGGCCACCTCCATAATCGAGTCACGGACCGTCCTGAAGATGTTCGCCAGACGCCTGCGCCAACGAGACAGCGGGCCGGGATGCCAGGTGCGTTTCAGAACTTTTTCCCGCTGTTTTTTTTCCCTGTCGCTTAAGTCATCGAAAAAGCGCACCAGCGCACAGATATTGCCGAATTCATGTTTGTAGAGGATAAAGCTGGCCTCGGCGTGGCCCAGCTGGTCGGCATGTTTGTCGTCGTAGGTCAGTTCCAGCCCTGTATTTTCCACCGTCAGCCTGCCCCAGACGCATTTGCCGTCGGCCAGTTGCAGCGTAATCGGGGCCTTTGCAAAGTCCCTGAGGCATTTGTCCCTCTTTCGGCCGCGTACAAAGGCAGCCACGAATGTCGCCAGGGCGATGAATACCACCGTAATCGCAAATGCATTCGGCTCAATCACAATCGCAGACATATCCAGCATAAAATCCTCCGCTCAAATAATTCAGCCGAACCCCGTTTCGGCTGTACAACCCGAAAACACGATAGACACCATATCGTCTTTTCCCCCATTATGCAAATCAAAAGCCCATCCGGGGCGTCACTGCTGCCCCTGTACGCTCAGCTCGGCAATCCCGACCAGGAATACATGTCCCGATCCTATCCCTGCCGGAGATAATCGGGCGATATCCGTCGCTGCGATAAAAAAAGTTGGCGATTGCCCCGGTCGGCTTCTGTGGCGGTTACGGTCGCATCGTGTCCGCGCATTTCACGTAAGCGCATTGCGGCAAACATCTTGCAGGTGCATTTCCTGGGGTTTATATCGCCGGGGCGGGGTAGCGATGTGGTCGGTCTGAAAAAAATATCCGATACTGGCCAAAAAAACCTTGCCAAATACCTGTCGGAGCGGTTATCCTATTCCGCGATAGATGGTCGGCGCATGCAACCGGGCAACCGTGCGGCAAATAGCCGGCTGGGCTGATGTTGTCGGCCACAGGAGGTTAGCGGTACTGAATTTGTTGTGTTTCCCGTAATTCGAGAGCCTTCAGGGGTGTGCCATTATGAAAGAAAAGGATTCCGCTGGTAGTGCATGGCGAAAGGTCGGCAAGCGCAAGGGCGGGCAGAAAAAGAAAACCAAAACCGGGAGCGGCACTACGGCGAAGGGTCAGCTTGCCTCGGTGGTTGCGTCGGTGACACAGGCCGTTACAGGGGCGGTTGTCCTACCGAAGTTGGCTGTACCGGAAGTACCAAACCTGGCTGTACCGGAAGTACCAAACCTGGCTGTACCGGAAGTATCGAGGTTGGCTGTACCGGAAGTATCGAGGCTGGCTGTACCGGAAGTATCGAGGCTGGCTGTACCGGAAGTACCAAAGCTGGCTGTACCGGAAGTATCGAGGCTGGCTGTACCGGAAGTACCAAAGCTGGCTGTACCGGAAGTACCAAAGCTGGCTGTGCCGGAAGTACCAAAGCTGGCTGTGTTGAATACAGTACCTGAAAAACCAATTGTTTCAGCGACGGCGTCTGAGCCGAAGGTGATAAGTATTGCTGAGAATAGAGATTATGAGGTGAGAGAGATGGAAGCAACCAACGTGGTCAAGACACAAACAACCGGAAGAGGACGTTATTCGAATACGGCGGCTCCCACCGCCAGAGTCGAACGCCTCGGCAAGGATGCCTCCGAAAAACAAAGAAACATCGCCGCAGCAAGGAGGGCAGGCAGAGATCTACAAGGCGGCCTGGAACTGCTGGATGTGGATTTTCTGCTCGGTATCGTCGAGAACATCGACGCCGTTGATGATACGGATATTACCATGCGGAAGCTCAGCCTTAGCGAGGTTATGCGGTCCGGCAGGGTCCACGAGGTCGATAGCAACGCCCTGAAGGCCTATGTCATGGACACCGATGGGCTATTCGGTAAAGAAGTGCAGTTCGAATGTTTCAAGGAGTTGGCTGAGCGATCCGCCGCTAACCCCAAATCCTGAACAGCTAAGATCGGCACAAACAGGACGACATCCCCTGCCCCTGTAGAGTGGGCGGCAGATGGCTCCGGTGGCGTGGGGTGACGTTGCCGGCGGAGTGGGCACGGGCGGGCACGGGCGGCCTGCTGTGTTGTTGTTGCCGAGAAGACTATGATGCGGCGCTGCCTCTGTGCTGGGGCGGTGCCGCTTTTTTAATCCGCACTATGCGACGATGTTTCTGTGCCGGGTTGGAAGAACCCAATTTCTCTCACCAGATGACATCTCCAAATTCATCTATTTCTTCGGTTTCCGGTTCCGGGTTGATTTTTTTGACGGTGATATTTCTGGCCGCACCGGTGGTCTGCCACGTCGCGATGCCCAGCGGCCTGGACACTTCCATCTCGAAACGCACGCCGATTTTCTGGCCGGTGGTTCTGACATTGATTAGCCGTTCTTCGTCGATCCACGCCTGGATGCGGCCTTGGGTTACGCGGACACGAATATGGTACCACTGGCCCGTTTTGAAGTCCTTGGTAGTGAAGGTTGCGTTATTGGCGGCGTCGTAATAGTTGATGGTGCTCAGGCCGCAGACCGTGCCCCCCCAGCCGCCGCAGACAAACGAACAGCAGTCATCACCCACTGGAAAGGTCAGGCCGCAGAAGAAGTCATTCCCTTCGAGTCGCATGGCGTCAAGGGCAATCTCATAATTCATTTTGACCAGCGGACCGGTCCAGGTGACCCCGGTCATATCGTGGCCTTTTTCCATGTGGATTGCGCCGTCTTTGATATGGACATCGCCGCGACCGCTGAAGTCGGTGATGTTCCAATGGCCCATGCTCTTGCCATCGAACAATGACGCCTGGCCCGTGACCGGGTCGAATCGGAGCGGCTCCTGCTGCGCCACCGGCGTCGCGTTATCGGCTTGGTGTCCGCACGAGGACAGCGCGACGGTAAGGACCACCGCAATGATGCCTGCCAGTATATCATGACGGGTTATCGAGGAGTTGTTTCCTGAGCGGTTTGTCTGCATTGCGGTTCCTTTCAAAAACGGACAGATTCTTTTGGGAAATCGCGGTCACTATACCAGATTGCCCCCGTTGTGTTCAATGGTAATCTGTCAACGTGGTCTCCGGTTTGTGTCCGTCTGTCAGCCTGGTTGGGGCGTGGGGATGATTGAGACAATGGGCAAAAAGACCTTGCAAGCGGGCCTTAAAGGCGTATAATTTTCGGAAACAGGTGTGATGGTTTTATGATATCAGTCGTCTCTGCAAAGAAAGGGGGTGTGAAACACCCCTTTTGTGCCCGCGAGAAAAGGGCAAAGATAATGCGTGCTTACAAGCCGCGCAGGATGTAATGAAAACTCGAATTAACATAGGGAGGGGGCGTGAAACACCCCTTTTGTGCCCGCGAGAAAAGGGCAAAGATAATGCGTGCTTACAAGCCGCGCAGGATGTAATGAAAACTCGAATTAACATAAGGAGGGGGTGTGAAACACCCCTTTTGTGCCCGCGAGAAAAGCAAGAGATAACGCGTAGCTGTCAGCCGCGCAGGATGTAATGAAAACTCGAATTAACATAGGGAGGACCACAATGGCCAACAAATTTCACCACTTCGGCGTACCCACCGACGTTCAATCCGAAAACGAGATATATCTCGAAGGCGGCAGGGTCTATATCACCGATCCCGAAAGTCACCCGTATAAGATCGAATATCTGCGTTTTGAGCCGGGCAGTCCCATGCCGGAAATCCTCAAAACCACGTGCCACGCCGCATTTATGGTTGACAGCATCGAGGAGGCGCTGGCCGGAAAAGAAGTTGTTATGGAGCCGTTCGACGCTACCGAGACGCTGACCGTGGCGTTTTTCAAGGATGGCGACGCGCTGATAGAGGTTATGAAGTCGAAATGACTAATAATCAATAATCAATGATCAATGATCAATTTATAATTGGGAGTGAAGATGTCTGCGAAGAAATTTATCAATAGGCCGGAGAATCTGGTTGACGAACTACTGGAAGGTTTCGTCCTGGCAAACATCGACAAGGTCAAGCTGGCTGGGAGCAATCAGGTTGTCCGCGTCAAGCCCAAGTCGGAAGATAAAGTGGCGATCATAACCATCGGCGGCAGCGGCCATGAGCCGGCGCTTAGCGGTTATGTGGGCGAAGGTATGCTGGACATATCTGTGCCGGGCGAGATATTCGCCGCACCGGGACCGCCACGCGTGGTCGAGGCGTTAGAGATGGCCAACCGCGATGCCGGGGTATTGTTTATCGTTCTGAACCATGAGGGCGACGTGATGAGCGCAAACGTGGCGATGCAGATGGCCCAGGGCAAGGGCTTGAACGTCAAGCAGGTCCTGACGCACGAGGATATTTCGGCTCCGAGCCGGGAAAACCCGAAAGACCGTCGCGGCCTGGCAGGCTGTGTTCTGGTCTATAAGGTTGCAGGAGCCGCCGCTGAGAGGGGCTACAGTCTGGACGAATGTGTGGCGGTTGCCGAGCGGATGGAGCGGAATATGGCTACGTTGGCAGTGGCGGTATCCAGCGCTTCGCACCCGGCTACCGGCCAGATCATCGCTGAGGTGCCGGACGGCAGGATGAATGTCGGCATGGGTCAGCACGGCGAGGCGGGCACGGGCGAGCAGGAAATCAAAAGCGCCGACGAGACCGCTGAGCTTGTGGTCGAGATGCTGCTGAAGGACCTTAAAGCCAAGGAAAACGACCGTGTGCTGGTCATGCTTAACGGTGTCGGCTCGACGACGTTGATGGAGCTTTATGTTGTTCTGCGGCGTGTCAATCAGGTGCTGAATGCGAAAAATATCAAGATGGCCCGGTCGCTGGTCGGCGAGTTCCTGACGGTTCAGGAGATGGGCGGCTTCCAGATGGTCATCGCCCTGATGGACGACGAACTCCTGGAGCTGTGGGACGAGCCATGCTGTACGCCGACGCTGACAATGAAGTAGCACTGGCAGACACAAAGTTTTGTGGTTTATGGATATCGTTTTTTTAGTTTATGGGTAGTATGAAAACGATTGATTTTGAAGGCGTAAAAAAGATGCTGCTCGGCGCCGTTGAGCAGATCAAGGGCAATGAACAGCTTCTGGGCAGGCTGGATTCGTTCGGTGGGGACGGGGACCATGGCACGACCATGACGCGGGCGATGCAATGTCTGCAAAAGGGCATTGACGATACGTCCTCAGGTGCGATAAAAGACATGCTGAACAACGTCGGCTGGGCGGTGATGGGTGTTGACGGCGGGGCGGCTGGGCCTTTGTTCGGCAGCTTCTTTATGGGCATGGCATCGGATGGCGGCGACGGTGACGCCGTCGATGCGTCCGGACTGGCGGACATGTTTGAGGCGGGATTGACGTCGGTGCGCAATATCACCAAGGCCAAGGTCGGCGATAAGACGATGATCGACGCGCTGGTCCCGGCAGTAGAGGCAGCACGCACCGCCGCCGATGCCGGTGCGGACATATCGGGTCTGCTGTCGCAGGCAGTAGAGGCCGCCGAGACGGGTGCCCAGTCCACAAAGGATATGGCGGCACGATTCGGCAGGGCCAAAAATATCGGCCAACAAAGCAAGGGCCACCCGGACCCCGGCGCTATGAGCGTTTCATTCATGTTCAAAGGCTTTGCAGAAATGACTAATGGGTAATGGTTAGTATAATTACCGTCGTGCGGGTGCGGCGGGAAGATCAAATTATCAAGGAGTAAAATCGGATGGTTGACAGAGATATGTCAGGTGGTGATGAAAAGAAGTTTGCGGTCGATGTGCCGCAGAAGACAGAGGGATTTTTCCTCAAGGGTGCACAGCATCTTGCCTGGGGCATGAAGAACAGGCTTTCGAGGATATTTAATCCGAAGAGCGGCAGGACTTTGATGCTGGCGTTCGACCATGGTTATATCATGGGGCCGACCTCCGGCCTGGAGCGGATCGATCTGAGCATCGTGCCGCTGATCGACCATGTCGATTGCCTGATGTGTACGCGCGGTGCGTTGCGGACGTGTATTCCGCCGACCTCGAACAAGCCGGTGGTGATGCGATGCAGTACGGGGGCGACGATTCTGAAGGAGCTTAGCGACGAGGTCATCGGCGTGACTGTCGAGGACGCGATTCGGATGAACGCCTCGGCGATAACGACGCAGGTGTATATCGGCGGCGAACACGAACGTGAGACGCTGAATAACCTGGCCTACCTGGTCAATGAGGGTATGCGGTACGGAATTCCGACGCTGGGAGTTACGGCAGTCGGTCGGGAGATGGTGCGGGATTCGCGATACCTGGGCCTTGCGACGCGTGTCATCGCTGAGCTTGGTGCCCAGTTCGTGAAGACGTATTACTGTGAGTCGGGCTTCGACGAGGTCGTTGCGGGCTGTCAGGTTCCGATAGTTATCGCCGGCGGCAAGAAGCTGCCTGAGGCTGAGGCGCTGGACATGGCGTATAAGGCAATCGACCAGGGAGCGGCTGGGGTGGACATGGGCAGGAATATCTTTCTGGCAGAGGATCCGGCGGCGATGGCTCAGGCTGTGCGGGCTGTGGTGCACGATACGGAAAAGCCAGATCGGGCACTGGAAATGTACAACGATCTGAAGAGTAAGTAAGCCGCACAGGATGTGATAAAAAATCGAATTATTGGGAGGGGGATGACATCCCCTTTCGTGCACGCGAGGAAAGCAAGAGATAACGCGTAGCTGTAAGCCGCGCAGGATGTGATAAAAAATTGAATTATTAGGAGTAAAGGACATGGATATCAACAGAAGAGAGGTTATCGTCGGCAGTGTGGCTGCGTCAATCGGCATCTCGGCGGGCGGATGCGACGGGGGAAAACCGATGGCAGGTAAGGGCAAACTGAAGGTCTATGACAGTGACTATTTCTATGCCGACGGCAAGTTCGACGCTGCCAAAGCCAAGCAGGCCTACTACGAAATGATGGAATATCACGGCTATCCGATCCCGGATGTTCTCAGGACGGATGAATTCTGGGTGTGCGATTTCGTCCAGGAAGACTTTGCCAAACTCGGTATGGGCGGGATATTCTGGGTCAATGCCAAGGGCAGGTACGACCAATGCGGCGCAAAGGCCTACAGTGGTAATTTTAAGGCTGCCAGCTACGGGTATCTGGGGCATGAAATCTATCTGCTGCCGGGCCAGGCGCTGCCGGAGCATTGCCATATTGGTGGCGATGAAGGATATGGACCGAAGATGGAGTCGTGGCAGGTGCGTTACGGGTCGGTGGAATTCTTCGGCGAGTACAAAGGCGCCGGCGATGAAACTCTGATAAGCGAAATGCCCCAGAAGGATCGACCGTGGGGCTGCGACCAGGACTGGTTCAAATCCAAATACGCGGCGAAACGGACGGCTCAGGCGGGACGGATTTATACGCTTGAAGACCCGGAGTCGTGGCATTTTCAGCGGGCTGGGGCGAACGGGGCGATCGTTACCGAATATGCGACATATCACAACCATGTGATGTTCAGTAAGCCGGGCATGATCTTTGCGAGTTCGGGAGCCTCCTGAGTGGCTGAGAAATCTGCGGTGGTCAAGGGGCTGTTCAAGCGGATTGCGCGACGATATGACATGGCTAACCATGTGCTGAGCTGCGGGATGGATATCCTCTGGCGGCGGAGTGCGGCCCGGCAGGCGTTGGTCGGTGCCGGCGGGCGGGTGCTTGATATGTGCTGCGGCAGCGGAGATATGGCGTTTGCCATTGCGCGCCACGGGCAGGGGTTGGGGCTGAAAATTACCGGGATGGACTTCAGCGAGGAGATGCTCGAAATCGCCCGGACCAAACAGAGACGGTTCAAACAAAGGGGCAAGGGCGGCGATTGCCAGATTCAATGGCGGCTGGGCGATTGTACGGATACGCGGCTGGAGGGTAACACCTTTGACCTGGTCAGTTGTGCGTTCGGTGTGCGGAATATGCAGTCGCATCTGCCGGGGGCGCTGGCTGAGATGTATCGGCTGCTGCGGCCGGGTGGGAGAGTGTGCATCGTTGAGTTTTCACTGCCGCGGTTCCTTCCGATACGATGGGTGTATATGTGCTACCTGAGATATGTGCTGCCGCTACTGGGCGGGTTGGTGACCGGTGACGTGGCGGGCTATAGGTATCTTTCCGAGACGATACGGCATTGGGCGCAAACGGTCGATCCGGTCGGTGAACTGGAACGGGTCGGGTTCATCAATGTAAGCGCCAAGTCGCTTAGCTGCGGGATCGTTACGGTCTATAACGCCTTAAAAATTGATTATTGATTATTGATTATTGATCGATGCCTGCGGGCGGTGTTGGCGGGTAAAAGTTATTGAACCCCTTCGTGGTTATGGATTCCTGCCTTCGCAGGAATGACAAAAAAGGGTTGGATACGCTGGCGGCGGGGTTGTGGATTCCGGATCAAGTCCGGAATGACAAAAGGAGTTTTTCAGAGGTTCCTGTTGGCGATTGATTATTGATTATTGGTCGATGTCTGCGGGCGGGGTTGGCGGGCGGCTTTGGTTGGCTGGGTTGGGGGGCAGGTGGTCAACTCAGTATCTGACAGACGATGGTTCTGCTTCTCGGCCTGGTGTCGAAGTCTATCAGGACGACCTGCTGCCATGTGCCCAGCGCGATCTGCCCGTCGAGTACCGGGACCGACAGTGACGGTCCCATCAGCGCGGCGCGGATGTGCGAGTGGCCGTTGTCGTCGTCCCAGGTCGCCTCGTGCGTGTAACTGCCGTCTGTCGGGGCGATCTTTTCAAACATGGCGGCCATGTCGTTGTTGACCAGTCCCGGCTCGTATTCGATCGTCGTAAGTGACGCGGTAGAGCCGACGTGGAACAGGTGCATGACTCCGTCGAAGCTGTCGCCGAGCTTGGCGTCGGCCAGGGCGGAGGTTACATCGTCGGTGATGTTTACGATGTGGCAGTTGCCCTGCGTGGTGACCTTGATTTTGTATGTCTTGACCATGACGCGTATGATAGGGCGATGCGGGGCCTTGTCAAGGGCGCAACGGGGGTATTTCGAGAAATTACTACGCCTGGCCGGAACACGCCGGGTCGATACAATCCGGCTGGCTGGCCCATGTATTGTCACTTGACCGACCGGGACGAAGTTTATATAATGCGTCTCTGAATTTGTCCGTCGTATGCTTCCGATTTAATGACAGGGGATTGGTATGGATATGAAATTGCGTTTTCTGGGTGCGGCCGAGAATGTGACCGGCTCGCGTCACTTACTGGAAGTTGACGGCAGGCGGCTGCTTGTTGACTGCGGCTTGTACCAGGAGAGAGAATTCCGCAGTCGTAACTGGGAGCCGTTCCAGGTTCCGCCCGGCACGATTGACGCGGTCCTGCTGACACATGCGCATCTGGATCACTGCGGCTTGCTGCCGAAGCTGGTCAAAGACGGGTTCAAGGGCAGGGTCTATTGCACCGACGCCACCGCTGAGCTTGCCAATATCGTGATGATGGACTGCGGACACATCCAGCAGGAAGATGCCGAGTTCAAACAGAAACGTCACAGGCGTGAGGGCAGGACGTCGCCGCGGCCGGTTGGGCCGTTATATACGGTAGCCGACGCACAGGTGTGCGCGGGACTGTTTTCGCCGGTGGGTTACAAAGAACCCGTCAAAATCGGGGACAATATCGAGGTGTCCTTCCATGACGCAGGGCATATACTCGGTTCGTCGATTATCAGGGTCAGGGTGACTATCGGTCAGAAAAAGAGGACGATCCTGTTCAGCGGTGATGTTGGGCGAAACGATAAACCGATCCTGCGAGATCCGATGGTGTTCGACCAGGCCGACTATGTTACGATCGAATCGACGTACGGCGACAGGGTGCATCACTCGGTGGACGATGTCAAAGATAAGCTGGCTGAGGCGGTCAACGATACCGTCGAGCGCGGGGGTAACATTATCATACCGAGTTTTTCGATCGAGCGCAGTCAGGAGGTCTTGTACTATCTTAACGAGCTGCTGCTGGAGGATAAGATACCGCATTTGATGACAGTGCTGGACAGCCCGATGGCGATACGGGCTACGCAGGTGTTCAAGAACCATCCGGAGATGTTCGACGAAGAGATGAGCGAGCTTTTGCGAAATCACGAGTCGCCGTTCAGCTTTGAGGGGCTGAAGATGTCTCTGACGACGCGGCAGAGCAAGGCGATCAACCGGATTCGCGGCACGATGATAATCATCGCAGGTTCCGGGATGTGTACCGGCGGCAGGGTCAAGCACCATCTTGTCGCGAACATATCACGGCCGGGAAGTACGGTCCTGTTTGTGGGCTACCAGGCGGTCGGTACGCTGGGTCGCGAGATCGCCGACGGTGCCGAGGAGGTGCGGCTGATGGGACAGAAGTATCCGGTCAATGCCAGGGTGATGCGAGTCCACGGCTTTAGCGCACACGCCGGCCAGGATGAACTGTATGGCTGGCTGAGGAATCTAAAGACCGACCCGCGAGGAGTCTTCGTGGTGCACGGTGAAAAAGAAGCGGCTCACCACTTCCGGGATTATGTCGCCGAAAGGACGGGCTGGAACGTGATCGTGCCGGCATACGGAGACGAGATCGTCCTGGAATAACAGGTAACTTAGTATTGGAGATGATTATGAAGGATGCGATTAATAGAAGGGCTGTGTTGAAAGGTGTGGCGGTGGTCGCGGCCGGTGCGGCGGTGGGCGGCTGTGCCATGTTGCGACCAAAGGCTCCGCAAAGAGGCGGGATCGATTTTGACAATTCGTATTTCTATGACGCCGGCGGCAGGTTCAAGCCCGAAGCTGGCAAGGATGCGTATATCGCGATGATGGAGTATCACGGCTATCCGGTGTTTGAGGATATTCGTGAAAAGCTGTGGGTCAGCGATTACGGCACGGGCCAGTTCGCCAGGCTCGGACTGGGCGCGAACATGTTCGTGAATAACGAGAAGGACAGGTATATGCTGATGGATCTGTTTTTGCTGCCGGGTCAGATGCTGCCGGAGCATTACCACCTGCCGACGGACAGGAACCCGTCAAAGATGGAAGGCTGGGTGGTGCGTCACGGCGTTTCGTATGTGTATGGCGAGGGCGACCCGACGCCGAAGATGAAGGCGGTTGTGCCGAAGTGCCACATGAACGGTTCGGTGACGGTCAGGCATGAAGTCATCCTTGAGCCGGGCCGGTTTACGGCTTTGAACAGGGCTGGGGCGCGTCACTGGCAGTTCGGCGGGCCGGAGGGAGCGATCATTACCGAGGTCGCCACCGTGCACGACGACGGCGGAGTGAGGTATTCGGATACGAATCTTGTGTTCCCGTAGCGGAGTACTGGCGATAATCCGCACGAGGACAGTTCAGGTGGCGATAATGTCGGACGTAAATTGTGGTCGATTTGTCATTCAGGAGCATACACGCCGCGGTGATGTCCACTGGGATATGATGCTGGCCTCGGCGGGGCGGCTGTTGACGTGGCGGCTGGGGAGGGCGCCGGAGGATATTGCCGCCGGGCGATGCGGGGCAGTTAAAATATCCGATCACCCGCTGCGATTTTTGACATACGAAGGGCCGGTGCAGGCCGGTGCCGGCACCGTCAGGATCGTCGAACGCGGCAGATGGCGGCGGGTACAGCCGGACGATGAGACGGACGACAGGATGGAAATTCCGCGGTCGGACGATAGGACTGGACTTTCACGGTCGGATGACAGCATCGAGATGCTGCTGGACGGGACGGCGCTTAACGGCGGGTTTGCATTGGTTCATGGCGAGGGCAATCAGTGGGAGTTTATCGCCCGGTAGTCGCGGCGGGTTAATGCGTGTGTGTGCGGAGACGAGGGCGGGGGGTGGGCGGGGGGGGCTATTCCGCCTTCAGTTTTCGGCTCATCAGGTCGCGGATTGCCACATGGACGTTTCTTTGGCCCGCGATGACTGCGTGGACCGCCTCGGTGATGGGCATTTCGACGTTGTATCGTATTGCCAGTTCGAGAACAGCCTGACATGTCGGCACACCTTCGACGACGCTATGCGTGGCTGCCAGTGCCTCTTCAAGCGTCATGCCGCGGCCGATGCGTTCGCCGAAGGAGCGGTTTCTGCCCAGTGGGGATATGCATGTGGTGACCAGGTCGCCCAGGCCTGAGAGGCCGGAGAATGTTTCTGCCCTCGCGCCCATGGCGATGCCGAGCCGTTTGATTTCTGCCAGGCCCCGCGTGAGCAGTGCTGCCTTTGCGTTGTCGCCGACACCGATGCCGTCGATGATGCCCGCGGCGATGGCGATGACATTTTTGACCGCGCCGCAGAGCTCGACGCCAACGATGTCGGTGTTGGTATAAACACGGAAATACTCGGAATTGAATGTCTTCTGTATTTGTTCGGCAAGCGATTTACCGGTGCTGGCCGCCGTCGCCGTCGCCGGCATACCACGTGCGATTTCCTCGGCGATGGTCGGTCCCGACAGGGTAGCATAGTCGTGTCGTTCGCCCAGCACATCGACAAGTATCTCGGTGGGACGAAGCAGTGTTTTGTGTTCGATGCCCTTTGCGACGCTGACGATGGGCACGGATTCGGGCAGATGCTTTTTGAGTCGGCCCCAGATGCTTCGCATATACTGGCAGGGCACAGCCGAGAGGAGCAACTCAGAATTGGCCATCGCGCGAGCCTCGTCTGCCTCGAAATCCAGATCCGGCGGCAGTGTATAACCCGGCAGAAACCTGACATTTTCGCGCTTCAGGGCGATCTCGGCCAACTGGTCAACGTCGTACCCCCACATCGTCACGTCCAGACCCTTCGCACAGAGCAGCATCGAACAGACACTACCCATCGCTCCGTCACCTATAACTGTAATCTTTTCGAACATAATTATATTAGAAGCGAAATCCCCGGCGATTGCAATGCGGATTTTCCGACGGGCACGAATTTACGCAGTCGGCATGGATTCACGCAGATTCCGGATCAGCCAATCCGGCAATCCGGCAATCCCATCGAAGAAGCTTTTGTCAGTCTTCGACGATGTCCAGGCGCCCCGGCCGCAGCTTTTTCAGCCGGGCCAGTTGATTTTTTTCGATGCGGACCTCGATGTGTACAGCATCGTCGGCGTAACGTTCGTTTAAGACGGTGCCGTTTGCGTGCAGAAAATTCAGTGCCTTTCCGTCGGACGGTGCTAAGGTGACCTTGACGGTGATTTCGCCGCCCCTGTATCTTGCCAGGACGGCCTGGGTCAGTTCATCCATATTCATGCCCGTCCGTGCCGAGATGCATATCGCATCGGGATAGACGGTCTGGGCGGATTCGAGGGCGGTTATGTTGCGGATGGCGTCGCATTTGTTCAACAGCACCAGCATATCCTTTTTTTCGCAGCCGATATCTTTCAGGACTGCATCGACACTGCGTATCTGCTCAAATGCATCTTCGTCGGCTGCGTCAACGACGTGCAGGAGCAGGTCGGCATTGACGGCCTCTTCCAGCGTTGCCTTGAACGAGGCGACAAGGTGGTGCGGCAGATTGCTGATAAAGCCGACGGTGTCGCTGAGCAGGACCTCTGACGATTTGTCCATGGACCATTTGCGGGTGCGGGTGTCCAGCGTTGCAAACAGGCGGTCCTCGACAAAAACGTCCGCGTCGGTCAGGCAGTTCATAAGAGTGCTTTTGCCGGCGTTGGTGTAGCCGACCAGGCAGATTTTGTAGAAATCCTTTCGTCCGTTGATTTCGCGGAGTTTGCGTTTGTCTATGCCGGCCAGTTCGCGTTTCAGCTCGGTGATGCGTTTACTGACAAGGCGTCGGTCGATTTCGAGCTGCTTTTCGCCGGTTCCCCTGGTTCCGATACCGCCGACGGCTCCGACGCCTGTGCCGCCCCCGGCGCCTGCGATGCTGTCGAGGTGTGACCACATACGCGTGAGCCTGGGGTAGGTGTATTCCAGTTGGGCAAGTTCGACCTGGAGCCTGGCCTGGTGTGTCTTGGCGCGGGTGGCGAAGATGTCCAGGATCAGTTCGCTGCGGTCCAGAACTTTGGCCTGGATGATGCTTTCCAACTCACGGACCTGGGCCGGCGACAGGTCGTTGTCGAAGATGACAACGTCGGCATCGTGGCGCTTGATACGGTCGGCTAACATGACGGCCTTGCCGGTGCCGATATATGTGGCTGGGTGGATGCGACGAATCTTTTGCTGGAAACGGTCAACGACGATAGCGCCGGCTGTCTCGGCCAGGGCGGTCAACTCCGTCAGGTTATCAAGCTTGGAACCGGAACGGCCACGGCCCTTCAGTATGCCCGCGACGAGGATAGCCCGTTCCTTTTTTACCCGAAGTTGATCCCGAACTTTTTCCAATCTCTACAATAGCTCCCAAACCACTTTTTACGATAGCTCCCAAAGCACGATTTCTGTCATTTATTGTAACACAAAGGACCCCGACATTCAAGCCGATATGTTGGCAGCACGTAGTATTTAGTGCGTAGGGTGCGTTTTAACGCACCATTTTTGCCAGGTCAGAATCCTGTGCGTTTGAATTGTTTCTCCAGCTCGGCCAGCGTAAACCGGATGGTGGTGGGTCTGCCGTGCGGGCATCGGGAGGCCCGCTGGACGGTGTCTTTGTCGGCCAGCAGTTGGGCCATCTCGGAATCCGTCAACGGCTGGCCCGCCTTGATGGCCGACTTGCACGCAGCCATGTCCAGCACCTTGTGCAGCAGCCTTTCAGCGTCCAGGCCGAGTGTCCCGTCGGTCAGCATGTCCAGCATATCCAGCACGAAATCCAGCGGATTGGCACCAGCCAGCAGCGTCGGGAATGCCTGTATCGCCATCGTCCGCGGCCCGAACGGCGCAAGCTCCACCCCCAACTTCTCCAGCAGTTCGGTATTGTCGTTGATCGCTTCGAGTTGGGCGTCGGTGATGTCAAATGTCTCCGGGATGAGCAGCCGTTGCGATTCCAGCGGGCCGGAGGTTATCTTCCTGCACAGGTCCTCGTAGATGATTCGTTCGTGCAGCGCGTGCTGGTCGATTATGACAAAGCCTTCGTCGCTCTGGGTGACGATGTAGCTGTTGTGGACCTGTAGAAATACGCCGGCTTGCGGGGACGTGGTTTGCCGTTTTTGCGGTTCCGCCTGCCCGGCCCGCCCGGCGGTGTCAATCGTTACGGGACCGACCGGTGGGAACCCCGACGGGTCAGTTTGGCCTGGCTGGGGCTGATAATGTCCCTGCCCCTGTCCCTGCCCTTGTCCGTGTCCTGAAAATCCGAACTGCCGTTGGTCGGAAGATTCGCCTGTCTTGAAGAAATTGGCCATTGCCTCGGCGATGCGTTCTTTGCGTAATTGATCCGCCGGGACGGCTGGGCCGTTCTGCGGCAGTGATGCCGGTGAACCCTGCGGGCCCTGCGAACCATGCGAACCATGCGGGCCGGGATGGGTCGGCATGCGTGCCGTTACGTCCAGGCTGCCGTCGGCCAGCAGTCTCTGGCGTATCACGGCCAGGACCTGCGAGTGGACGAGATTGGCATTTTGAAAACGCACCTCGATCTTGGTCGGATGTACGTTGACGTCGAACAGCTCCGGGGGAATCTGCAAAAACAGGAACGCTACCGGATATTTATTCGGCTCGATCAGGCCGCGATAGGCCTCCTTGATTGCGTGACCGATGAACCTGTCGCGGATGTAACGCCGATTCAGAAAGATATACTGAAATTTGCCGGTCGCCCTGGCCGTGGCGGGTTTTCCGAGAAGGGCGTGGATGCTGAGGCCTTTTTCCGTGCTGTTTGTTTCGAGCAGGTCGTCGGCAAGGCCCCGTCCGAGCAGTTGTGCGATTCTTTCGGTGACAGTCTGGTTGCCCAGCAGGTGATGCAGTTGCCTTCCGTTGTGTATCAGCGTCATGTCGAGTTTGCAGTGGGCGAGCGCGATTCGCGTAAAGTGTTCCGTGATGTGGGCCATCTCGGTATTGGCGGTGCGGAGGAATTTTCGCCGGGCAGGCAGCTTGCAGAACAGGTTGCGCACCTCGAAGCTCGTACCGTAATCGCCCGAGCATGGGGCTGACTGTATCGGGCTGCCGCAGTCGATGTCGATGCGGCTGGCCTCGACGGAATCGGCTGGTCGGCTCACCGCGCTTATCTGGCTGACCGCGGCGATACTGGCAAGCGCTTCGCCGCGGAATCCCATCGTCTTGATCGCGACCAGGTCGTCGCTGGTGCGTATCTTGCTCGTGGCGTGTGGCAGAAAGGCTCTTTGCAGGTCCCCGGCGTCCATGCCGCAGCCGTCGTCGGTTACCGAGATGAGTTTTCTGCCGCCGTCCTCGACGCGCAGAACGATGCGACCAGCCCCGGCGTCGATGCTGTTTTCCAGAAGCTCTTTGAGGACGCTGGCGGGCCTTTCGATGACCTCGCCGGCGGCGATCATGTTGATCATGTTGTCGTCAAGGACAACGATCCTGCCCATTGTGTGTATCCTTTCGTGATATACCTGCGCGATGCGCTTACGCGGCATAGCTGCGCGGTATCTGATTGATTTATAACAGCAGGGATCTGCCGGTCATCTCTTCGGGTTTTTCAATGCCCATCACTTCGAGCAGCGTCGGCACAACGTCGGCCAGTATGCCGCCCGTATCCATCTTACGGCCCTTGCAGCGTTCGTCGAACACGATAAGCGGCACATCGCCGATGGTATGGGAGGTATGCGGCATATCGTTCTTGACGTCCCACATCCTCTCGAAATTGCCGTGGTCTGCCAGCACTACCGCGGCGCCTCCCATCTTCTTGACCTTGTCCAGCACCTTTCCGACGCATTCATCGACCGCCTCAGCCGCCCTGACAGCCGCTTCCATTACGCCGGTATGCCCTACCATATCCGGGTTGGCGTAGTTCATGATGACGATGTCGTACTTGTCGCTGTCGAGCCGGCGCAGGACCTCGTCGCAGACCTCATAGACGCTCATTTCGGGTTTCATGTCGTACGTGGCGACCCCTGGCGATGGGATTATCTGGCGGTCTTCATGCTCGAATGGTTCTTCACGGCCGCCGTTGAAAAAGAACGTCACGTGGGCGTATTTTTCCGTCTCGGCACAGCGGAACTGGCTCAGCCCCAGCCTGCTGAAATAATCGCCTGCGATGTTGGTCATCGCGTCTCGTTTTGGAAACGCCACATGCGCCGGGATCGCCTCGTCATATTCGGTCATGCAGACGTAGTGTGTCCCGGGGCGTACCTGCCGCTCAAAGCCCTTGAACTCGTCGCCATCAACGAATGCCCGTGTAATCTCGCGGGGCCTGTCGCCGCGGAAGTTGAAGAATATCACCGAATCGCCGTCTTCGACCAGCGCCAGCGGTCTGCCTGCGTCGTCGATGATATTGGCCGGATTGACGAATTCGTCGGTCTGGTCCTTTTCATAGCTGGCCGAGATCGCCTCGGCAGCGGATTTTGCCCGGGCGCCCTTGCCAGCCGTCATGCAGTCGTAGGCCTGCTGGACGCGCTGCCAGCGATTGTCCCGGTCCATCGCGTAGAATCTGCCCATGACGCTGGCGATCCTGCCGACGCCGATCCGGGCCATATTTTTTTCGATATCCGCCAGGTACCCAGCCCCGCTCCTCGGTGGTGAATCGCGACCGTCGGTAAACGCGTGCAGATAGACTTCCTTCATGTCGCAGCGTTTTGCGATTTTCAGCAGGCCGTACAGATGCTCAAGCAGTGAATGTACGCCGATGTCGCTGCACAGGCCCATCAGGTGAACCTTGCCGCCGTTGTCTTTGGCGGTATTGATGGCGGTGAGCAGTGTTTCATTCTCGAAAAATTCGCCTTGCCGGATCGAAAGGGTAATTCGGACCGATTCCTGGTAACAGATTCGCCCGGCACCGATATTCTGATGACCTACTTCGCTGTTGCCCATTGTGTTATCGGCCAGTCCGACGTCCTGGCCATAGGTGCGGACCAGGCAGTTGGGGTACTCAGCCATGAGCATATCATCCACGGGCGTGTTGGCCTGCTTAACGGCGTTGAATTTGTCCTCTTCGGGGTTGGGGTTGTGCCCCCAGCCGTCGCGGATCAGCATCACAAACGGTCTGCGTTCGAGCTTTATCTTACTGCATGACATTTCGCGTCCTTTGTGTCCTTATAAGTAAAAGTAAAAAAAAACCCAATCGCCGTACCGACGGGTTTGTGGGGTTCCGCCGTGACATTGACCCCATATTCGCGATACCGCCATGGTATCCTGCGGTACCGTGCAGCATCGTATAGTATCGCTGCAACGGTGTCAAATCCTAACTCGACAGGTGGGTCGGTCGGTGGCGGTCGGTGTCGGTCGGTGTGAGGCTGAGGAGGTATTTTTCCTTGACGCCGGCAGGCAAAGCAACTATACCCTTGGGGGTAGTAAATTCATGCCCTTAGTTCGAGCAAAGTGCCCGGTGAATATTCGCGGACAGTACATAAGAAGGATACTTGCTACGGCAGTGGTCCTTGCCATGGTAGCGGTGATGGCTGCGATAGTGACTCTGCGCCGGGACGGTGGCGGGGGCGGCGGCGGGGGCGGCATTGTCTCCGCACAGCCGCGACGGATTGTTTCGATGGCTCCGAACCTGACGGAGATACTTTTCGAGCTGGGTCTGGGCGACAGGGTCGTCGGTGTTACGATTCACAGCAATCATCCGCCCTCCGCCGCGGACAAGCCGAAGATGGGAACATTCTGGCAGCCGAATATCGAAACCATCGTGGCGGCCAGGCCCGATCTGGTCGTGACACTGGGTTTTGCCCGGCAGCAGCAACTTGCCGTCGCACTTGCCAGGATCGGATGTAGTTGCCTGACCGTCAACATCGAGGACATCGCGGGGCTTTTTGCCGCGATTGAAAAGATAGGTGCCGCCACCGACAGGGTCGCCGAGGCCTCGGCGATGGTGTCGCGGATAAAGAGCGCCGTCGGGGAAGTCGGCGTCGGCCCGTCGCGCCGGGCTGGGACCAGGGTGCTGATGGTGGTGCAGCGAGAGCCTCTGCGGGTTGCCGGGACCGATACCTTCGTCCACGAGATGATCGAGCTGGCAGGCGGTGTCAACGCCATTGGTCCGACGATCCAGAAGTATCCTCCCATCGGTGCCGAACAACTACTCATCTGCACGCCGGATGTCATAATTGAGGCTGCAATGCTCAAAGAAGATACAGCCGGGCAGCGTGCCGATGCGGTGAAATACTGGAGCAGGTTCGATAATGTTCCCGCCGTGAAAAACGGCAGGATTTATACCATTGACGGCGATGTGGTATCACGGCTTGGCCCGAGGCTCGCCGACGCTGTCGGGCTGATTGCCGGATGTTTACAGGCCGGGGTTGCCGGGGACTGACGCATTGCAGACGCTAAGTGCAGCAAAGCTGTTTTTACGGATTGTCTTCTGGGCGCTTGTCCTGGTGGTTGTGATGTGTTTGTGCTGCCTGTTCGGTCCTGAGCATGTTTCATTGTCGCGGGCGTTTGCGTCCGGCTCGCCAGCCGACGGTATCAATATCGACTATGAGATACTCGTGCGCATCCGGTTGCCGCGTGTGTGCCTTGCCTGTGTGATTGGTGCGGCGCTTGCCTGCTGCGGCGCGGTATTCCAGGCGCTGCTGCGAAATCCGCTGGCAGACCCATACATCCTTGGCATCTCCAGCGGGGCCGGGCTTGGTGCGATAATCGCGACGATAAGCGGTGTAAGCTGGTCACTGTGGTGGGGCTCTCCGATGGCTGTCTTTGCGTTTGTCGGCGCGATCGCGACGGTCTGGCTGGTCTGGCTCATAGGGACAGCCGCGGGGGGTGGCAGTGTGACTTCCCTGTTGCTGGCCGGCGTTGTCATCAATGCCTTCTTCAGCGCGATAATCATGTTCCTTATATCCGTCGCCCGAAGCTCGCAGTTGCAGACGACGATCTTCTGGCTGATGGGCAACCTGAATGCCGCGGCGTTGCAGCATGACGGGATTCTGCCGCTGGCCGGCTGCATAACCGTTGCCGGCATAGCGGTGCTGTACTTCATGGCCCCGCAGCTTAACGCCGTCAGTTTTGACCCGGACGATGCACGGACCATGGGTATCAACGTACGCGCCACGCGCATTACCGCCTTCGCGGTGGCTGCCTTTATCACCTCCGTCGCGGTCAGCCTCAGCGGGCTTATAGGCTTTGTCGGGCTGATTGTTCCGCATGGGGTACGGCTGGTTATGGGGCCTGACCATCGTCAGTTGATACCGCTAAGCGCGTTGTCCGGGGCGATGTTCCTTGTCATCGCCGACACGATTGGGCGGGTGGTCGTAGCCCCAGCCGAGTTGCCGGCAGGGGTGGTAACGGCGATCGTTGGCGGGCCGTTCTTCCTGGTCCTGCTGGTGAGATATTCCAGGCGTCTTGGGTGGGCTGTGCGGTGAGTACGATCGAAGTAAAAGATGTTGGTTTCAGTTATTCGGCTGAGCCGCTGCTGGATGGGCTGAGCTTTTCCGTGGAAAGCGGGGCGTTTCTGGCGATTGTCGGGCCAAACGGGACTGGCAAGACTACATTGGTCAATCTGCTGGCCGGGGTGGTCGAGCCGCAGCGGGGCGGTATCGAGATTGATTCGGTGGATGTGGCCGATTGTTCGCCATGCCAGTTGGCCAGGAAGGTGGCGGTCGTCCGCCAGGAGTTCGTGCCGGGGTTCGGGTTCTCCGTTGCCCAGACCGTGATGATGGCCCGGACGCCTTACTTCGGTGCGTTTGGATTCGAGACGGACAAAGACAAAGAGATAGTCGCACGGGCACTTGAGGCGACCGATACCACCCGCTTCGCGTCGCGACGACTCGGCCAAATCAGCGGGGGCGAAAGACAGAGGGTCTTCATCGCACGGGCACTGGCACAGGATACGCCGATCATCCTGCTGGACGAGCCTACGAGTTTTCTGGACCTGAAGCACCAGGTGGGGACATTCGACCTGCTGAAGAAAATGCAGATTGAAACGAATAAGACGATTATAACGATTACCCATGATGTCAATCTGGCCAGGCAATACTGCGAGAGGATACTGCTGCTGGCTGGCGGCGGGGACTACTACGAAGGCCTCTGCGAGGATATCCTCTCGGTGGAACGGATTGAGGGGGTGTTCGGCGTCGGAGGTGTCGGGGGACGTCTCGGCAAGGCTGGGTTTTTCCTGCCGCTTGGCCGATTTGCACGCGATCGCCGAGAAATCCCATAGACGTAACTTCTTTTGAAAAAAGGAGTTACGGTGATCCGCAGGGGGCAGGGGGGTTTTTTTGACTTTGATGTATTTTTGCTACCCAAATTGGACGATAGAGTTATACTGAGTGGTCCTGTACCAGGGACCGGCAGGAGTGGCGGTAATGGGTTTGGATGATAATTGAAAGGCTCAGGCAGGTGGCAAAAAAGCTGAAAAAGACAACCAAAAAGAAGGCCGCGCCCGGGAAGTCCTCTGCTGGCAAAAAGGCCGTAAAGAAAAAGGCCGTAAAGAAAAAGGCCGTAAAGAAAAAAGTGACCAAAAAAAAGACAATCAGGAAGAAGACCGCAAAGAAAAAGGCCGTAAAGAAAAAGACGACCGAGAAGAAGAAGACCAGGAAAAAGGCCGTAAAGAAAAAAGTGACCAGGAAGAAGGCGACCAGGAAGAAGGCGACCAAGATAGAGGCATCCGCAGAGGAGCAAACGGCCACGCGGAAAGCCGGACGGCTTTCCGCCGTCGATATCGAGTACTTCAAAAAGATGCTCCTTCGCAAACGCGCCCAGTTGATTGGGGATGTTAATTCGATCGAGTCGGAGGCGCTTCGCAAGTCCCGGCTGGAGGCCTCTGGTGATCTTTCGAGTATGCCGATTCACATGGCGGATATAGGGACCGATAATTTCGAGCAGGAATTCGCCCTTGGACTGATGAGCAGCGAACGCAAGATACTGGCCGAAATCAATGCCGCACTTCAGCGAATTGACTGGGGAAGATACGGGATATGCGAAGGAACGAACGGGAACATATCCAAGGCCCGACTTAGAGCCAATCCGTGGGCGCGCTACTGCATCAAGTACGCCAAGATGGTCGAACAGGGGTTGGTCGTGGAAGGCGAGAAGGTTTACAGCGACGATGATCCGTACGGTCTCATCAAATTGGAAGAGGAGCTTGAAGTGCTCAGTGGCAGGTACGCCTTCACGGACGATAGGCTCTAACCCGCTTATAGCCCGCACACAGACAGATTTATCAACCCGTCAGGCGGCAAGTTGGCGGGTTTTTTTTATTCAAACTGTTGGGGTTTCAAGCCGGTTCTATCCAAACGAAGTATGTTGGTCCGTCAGTCGAATCAGTCCGTAATTCATCGCAGGTGCCGGGATGACACTCGAAAAGCAGTTGTTTGATATTTGGGACAACGTGGCCGTGACCAGGCTGTTCGGAACCTTCAGGCTGGCGGTGGGGCCGAGCAGGATTGTCATCGCCTTTGTGGCCCTGCTGGCGGTGTCCCTGACCGGGTGGGTCATGGATTCTTTGACCATGAGTGTCGTCATAGACCCCCGTGCCAGGGCGATATTGGCGATGTCGGACTACGAAACCAGTCCCCCTCGGACCGAACTGGATATTTACGTTGTCCGTGGCGACAGGTTGCCGGGGTTCATCTCCGCCGCGGGGGATGACAGGGACAGGCGACAGGGTGTTTTCAGCACATTGTGGCATTTTGGTGCTGCCAGGTTCAACGAAGCGACGGTCACCCTGCTCCGTCCGGATGGGTCGAGCGTGTTTCACAGCATCGCCAACATCATTCAGAATATGTGGCTCTGTGTTGTCGCATTATTCTGGGCCGTCAAATATCACACCATCTACAGTATTGTATTCTTCGGTGTTGTGCTGGTTGTCGGCTGTTTTGCCGGGGGAGCGCTTTGCAGGAGTGTGGCGCTGGATTACAGCCGGGCCGAGAAGCCTGGGTTGATCGAAGTGTTGAGTTTTTCGGCTGAAAAATTCAAGGACAATCTCTATGCCCCTTTGTTGCCCGCGGCGATCATGGTCGTTTTTGCCGGTTTCATCTATTTGCTGGGCCTGGGCAGCAATATCCCCACTGCCGGCGAATTGTTTCTCGGACTGGGTCTGGCCGCGGCGCTTGTATGTGGGTTATTGACTGTGTTGATGCTTGTCGGTACAATAGCCGGCGGCAGCCTGATGCTTCCGGTGATTGCATGGGAGGGTTCGGATGTCTATGACGCCGTCAGCAGGTCGTTGCGATACGTGTTTTCCCGACCCTGGTGGATGTTGTTCTATACGTCTATAGCGGCCCTTTGCGGAATTGTTTCATACTTGTTCGTCAGGCTGTTTGCGTTTTTGTTGCTGATTGTCACCTACAGCGTTGTCGAACTCGGCGCTTTTAACGGCATAGGGGGCAGCGCCAAACTTGAACGTATCTGGCCCAGGCCGGATTTCTTTCTGTTGCCTGGTTCCGGTGCCGGGCCGGTGGGCTGGTCCGAGTCCGTTGCCGCATTACTGGTACGCGGCACGGTTTTGTTTGTGATAGGTCTGCTGGTTGCATTTGTTATAAGTTACTATTTCAGCGCTGCCGGCGTGATATATTCGTTGCTGCGAAGAAAGATTGACGGTGTGAGTCTGACAAGAGTGTACACTAAACTCGATGACATTCGTGAATTTGTGGATTCGCCGCATGCGACGAGCGGACCAGAGGCCGATCAGGGTGGTGAATACGTTGTGGTGGAGGAATGATGGCAATGGATGAAGCCGGCATGGACAATACCGCTGGTAACAATTCCGGCTCGAATTTGGTCACAGGATATCTGGTTCTGCGATACCGCCGAACGTTTATAATCTTCGCGCACATATGCGTGTTCTGTGTTTCGCTTGCGCTGTCGTTTCTCCTGATCCATCAGATGCAGTTGCTTCGCAGATGGGTGGTCTATCCCCTGCCCATTCTACTGCTGGTGGTTCTACCCGTCAAGCTGGTCATGTTTGGATACTTCCGACAGTTCCGGGGCTGGTGGCGCTATGTCGGCATGTCTGACCTGGTGGAGATCGCAAAGGCATCGCTGGCAAGCGCGGTGGTTCTGATGGCCCTGTGGTACGCGTACAGTTTTGGCCTTATCGACACGTACAAAATATTCGACGGGGCCGGGCTCAAGGCTCACATCGAGGAGCTTGAAAATGATGCGCTGCTCAAGAAAAAGGCGATGCTTCGCAATTCCACGCCGCAGATAAGGCGAGAATATGAAAGCCTGCTGGGAAAGATCGCCAACAGGCAGGGTCTCTTCATGCTGATTGATGTCACGCGAATCACGCGTGTGCGAGGGCAACTTAAATCGGCCACCACCGAGGCAGAGGTAATAGCCCTGGAGAAGGAGAGCGAGCGGCTCAAGGGTTACCAGAGGACCATCGAAGGCGTCATCATGATAGACCTTTTCGCGGCGATCATGATCCTGGCCGGGGTGCGGATGCTCATCAGGATGTACCATGAAGAGTTTTTCGCCAAATCCACCGGGCCGTTGAAACGATTCCTGATTGTCGGCGCCGGCGATGCCGGCGAGGCGCTGCTTCGCGAGATAACCAGGCTCAAGGCCAACGAGTTCAACGTTGTCGGTTTCGTGGACAACGACCCTGCCAAGCAGGGCACGAACATTCACGGTGTCTCGGTGCTGGGCACTATTGATAATCTGCCGCGGATATGCAAAAAGTTCAACGTTGACGAGATCGCCATCGCCATGCCCAGTGCCACGCGAAAACAGATCAGGCACGTCGTCCAGATATGCCAGGGCACACAACTGCGATTTCGGATAGTGCCCTCGATTACCGACATTGCATCGGGCAGGTTTCGTGTTTCGCAGATTCGCGACGTGGACATTAACGACCTGCTGGGCAGAGATGTCGTCGAGTTGGACCTTGATCGGATCGAGGCGTTCCTGAAGGACAAGGTCATTCTCGTCACCGGCGCCGGCGGGTCGATCGGTTCTGAGATGTGCAGACAGGTGTGCAATTTCCGACCGCGGCTGCTGTTGCTCGTCGAACAGGCCGAAAATCCACTCTTCGATATCGAGCGGGAGCTTGGCAGGGACTATCCCGATGTGCCGCTCAAGGCCATTGTCCGCAACATCGCCGACGAAAAACGTCTCGAAAATGTGTTCGATAATTTCCGTCCGGAAGTGGTCATCCACGCCGCCGCCCACAAACACGTTCCACTGATGGAGACCAACCCCGGCGAGGCGATCAAGAACAACATATTCGGCACGATGACCGTCGCCGGGATGTCCGACAAATACGGCGTAAAAAATTTCGTGATGATAAGCACCGACAAAGCGGTGAATCCCACCAGCATCATGGGTTCGTCCAAACGAATCGCCGAGATGTATGTCCAGGACATGAACAATTCCAGCAAGACGGACTTTGTGACGGTGCGTTTCGGCAATGTGCTCGGCTCCAACGGCTCGGTGGTGCCGATCTTCAAAAAACAGATCGCCGCCGGCGGCCCCGTCACCGTAACGCATCCGGAGATGAAGCGATATTTCATGACCATCCCAGAGGCCAGCCAGCTCGTACTCCAGTCAGCTACCATGGGCAAGGGCGGTGAGATATTCGTGCTGGACATGGGCGAACCGGTCAATATCGTACACCTGGCAAGGGAACTTATTACGCTGAGCGGATTTCGGCCAGACGAGGACATCGAGATTACCTACACCGGCATGCGCCCCGGCGAGAAGCTTTTCGAGGAACTGTCCATCGAGGGCGAGGACATGCTGCCGACGCGACATCCGAAGATCGGTATCTGGAGGAACATTCCCGGAGACCGCCAGTCCCTGCATACCGTAATCAATGAGTTGATGGAGATGTCATATACACAGGACCACGACAGGATCGTCCAGCTTATCAAACGTCTTGTGCCGGAATACATTGGCGACATTGGTGACAAAGGCGACAAAAACGGTACAAAATAATCCACCCGCCCAACCCGCGTTACCGACTTGCACAATATCCGTGTTGCCGATTTGTGTTACCCCAGCCACCGACTTGCACAATCCATGTTTCCGACCTCTGCTGACAGGTCGGTGTTTATCGTGGCGGAATCTTCAGTTTCATGCCGATGGAGATATCGTTGGCCCTCTTGATCTTGTCGGCGTTAAGTTTGACTATCTCCTGATAGCGGGTTCCATCGCCGAGCAGTTCCAGGGCGATATCCCAGAGGTTGTCGCCGGATTTTACGATGTACAGGCCCATATCCGGGGCGGTGATATCCTCCGATGATGTGCCCGGGATGGTGGATGCGAGTGATACGAGGAGTTGCCATTCTGTCGGCGATGTGTCTTTGGCGATAAGCGTCGGGGCGGTATCCCGCTGCAGGTCGGTCGGGTCGGATTCTTCCGGGGCGGGCAGGGCGGGCAGGGCGGATTGCTCCGGCTCGTCAATGGCCGAGGCGAAGATGTCCTCGTACGGTTTTGCTTCGTCCGGCCAGAACATGACGCCAGGGGGCAATTGCGGGCGTTGGTCGGCGTCAGCTGAGGGGGCTGGGGCAGTATCCCCGAGGCTGGAGATGAATACTGCCGAGATTAACGAGACGACGAGCACCACCAGGAGTGCGATTTTGCCTTTGGCGGCCATTTTAAGACTCCTTTCTGCTAATGAGCAGGCCGTTTCGGATATCCATACATGTGTGTGAGCGCCTTACAGCTATCGGCAGGACGGTTGGAGAATCGTGAATTTAATAATAGGAAATTTGTAACCGTTCACAGTAATTCAATAGTATAGGAATTTGTAATTTTGGGCAAAATGGCAAAATGGAGGGTTTTACAGAACATGATTTTTCGCGTTTATCGCTTTACAGGCTACCAGCAGGATTAGCCTGGATTTTTCAGCATCATCCTGCTGGCAGCCGAAAATGCGAAAAACGCAGGTTTTCGA
>SDBV01002080.1_pt1 | contig 30044 bp, 27 predicted proteins | sample 2277081 | NCBI WGS metagenome assembly SDBV01 (sample SAMN10402039, study PRJNA504765) | marine sediment metagenome | isolation source: marine sediment core GS10_PC15, 223 cmbsf | place: Arctic Ocean: Southern Knipovich Ridge | collected 2010
GCCTATGAACATGTCCGTTATACCTTCTATAATATCGGACGATATGCATGACTTAAAAGAAAAGCTTGATAAGGCGCGGTCGATGACGCACGAGGTCCAGATCGACTTCTTTGACGGTGTGTACGTACCGAACTATAAAAGCATCGGTCCTAGCGTTTTTCAAAATATTAATATTTACATGGATATGGTCGCTCATATTCTAGCGTATGAACCGGAGCATATGTTGGAGGATCTGATGCTGTCCGGTTTTAATAGGATCATCTTTCATCTTGAGACCACGGACCATGCTGATGAGATAATCGCGAGGGCCGGTCAAAAAGGGGTTGAGATCGGAGTAGCGATCGATCCGGAGACCGACGTAGCGGAGTCGGAAAAATATGTTGGACGTGTAAGTGAGCATATGTTCTTAGCAGTAGATCCAAAGCATCCCGGTATCTTTGTTCCCGAAGTCTTAAATAATCTAAGGACGATGCGAAGAAAGCATCCACTTGTAAAGATCTCTGTTGACGGCGGCGTATCCGCTGAAAACATAGAAGAGATCTACGCAGCCGGAGCAGATACAGCCTATGTTGGCAGCGCCTTATTTGACCACGGTGAGCCTGAAGCTAACTTTAGACTGATAACCAGCAAGGTCGATAGACTCAAGGCATCTTAGAGAGTGCTTTGCTATTGATGTAAATATCTTGCCGGTCTGGGAAACAAGTGCTTAATCCTTCATTAAAACTTTTATAATAGGGTTCCCAGCCCAAGTCAGCCTTTATCTTGGAAGTATCGCCCCAGTGGGCCATTGTCAGCAGCTTGACGGTATCGCGGTCGAAAAACGGGCGGCGTTTAGTAAAGCGTGAGATTGTCTCAAAAAATAAGGCAGCTGACTTAAATAGCCATACCGGAAGCGTACCTGTATCCGGCTTACCCATATATTCGGCCAGAAGATCGCTGAATTTTTTAAGCGACAGCGGATGGTCGTCGTTTACGTTATATATCTGTCCCGCAGACCGCTTATTTTCTGCGGCCATTGTCATCGCTATCGCCAGGTCATCGACGTTAATCGGCGCAATCAAGTGATCGCCTTTTCCGGGAAGAGAAAAGACACCTCTTGCTATCATATTTTTAAATTCCTCGACTGAGCTTACGCCGCTGCCATAGACGTGACCGACTCTAAGTATTGTCGCGGCAAGACCATTACCTGCAAGACTAAGCAGAAACTCCTCGGCGCTCCTTTTCCCACGGCCATAAGGGGTATTAGGATTTGGATCATCCTTTTCAAGGCTTGGAATGTTGGGATTTTGACCATATACCAGAAGGGAGCTGGAATATATAATTCGCCTCACTTGGCTTTTAAGGCATTCGCGGGCGATGTTTTTTGTAGCGGTCAGGTTATCGGTTTCTACCTGGTGTCTCTTCGGAGCAAAAAGATAACCGACCAGTTGATAAGTAAGATCCATACCATCGGCGATGCCCGCAATTGACTTTGGATCCATTACATCGGCTTCGACTATCTCAATATTTGGGTACGCTAGATGACGCGCTTGGTTCTTGGAGCGGACTACCGCTCTTATCTGGTGACCTCTGTCGACTAAAATAGGTATTAGGTGAGAGCCGATATTGCCTGCCGCTCCGGTCACTAGAATTTTCATACTTCTCTCTTTTCTGGTTCCGCCGTGATATCGATCTTGCTGACATGCTTGATTGAAATTATAGTTAGGCGTGAGTACGTAGTCACCACCAATAATTAGTGTAAAATGAGCCACTAAAAAGGGTTGATGTAAAACGTGAAGCTTGCTTTGGCACAGATGGATATAGTCTGGGAAGATCCGGCAACCAATCTAAATACGATCAAGGGCCTGATCAGCGACGCGAAAAATAAGGCCTGCGACTTGATAGTGTTTCCGGAGATGGCGACTACCGGGTTTTCGATGGATGCCGGAAAGGTCGCGGAGGCAAAAAGCGGAAGCTCTGTTGTGGCGATTACCGGCTTTTGCGTCGAATATAATATTAATATTTTAATCGGTCTATCGCTAAAGGAAGATGGTGAAAAAAAAGGAGCTAATACCGCTCTATTCCTTGATAGAAGCGGTGAAATAAAGAGTGATTTCACTAAGCTCCACCCCTTTTCGTTCGCCGGCGAAGATAAATACTATAGATCCGGGGAAAAGGCGGTCCTATTTGAGGTAGACGATGTCAAAGCGTCGGTTTTTATCTGTTATGATCTTCGTTTTCCAGAAGAGTTTCGATCGGTCGCAAATAGTGTTCAAGTTATTTTTGTTATAGCCAATTGGCCGGCTTCAAGGATAAAGCATTGGACGGCGCTTCTAAAGGCAAGGGCGATCGAGAACCAGACCTTTGTCGTCGGTGTAAATCGGGTCGGCAGTGATGGGAATGATCTCGTCTACAATGGGCAGTCAATCATTATCGGCCCTGATGGCGAGGTCATTAAAGCCGCTGGCACGACTGAAGAGCTCTTGGTCGGAGAAATAGACACGAGTTCGGTCGCGATTCTACGCAATAGGCTCCCCTTCCTCGCGGATATGAAAAATGATCGAAGGACTTTTTGAATACCCTGTTTATTTATCGAAGCCGGGCCCCTTCTCCCTTTAAAAAGTGAAAAACAAGCAATAAATGGGTAAGAACATAAGTAAGCGTTACGTCTTTTAGTTATTACCGTGACAAGGGAGACAATATAGGTCTTTTATAAAAGGGCAGTATAATGACAAGAAAAAAGCCGAAGTGGCAGGAAGAGAGCGAATATCGTGTAAGCGAAGCGATGGTAGAGTCTACGATAAGGCGAAATATGGGAGAGGTGGAACTGCCCGTCTCTGCCGGTATCGGGGCTTCACTATACACTGCGTTAAAACATCGAAGATCAGAGCGTTCGTATAGCTCAAAGCCCATGCCCTTGCAGGAGCTCGCGACTGTCTGCTGGGTTTCCAGCGGCGCGAGTGAAAAAATCGGTAAGATAGATCTTAGGACCGCGCCATCTGCGGGAGCCGCGTTTCCACTTGAACTGAACTTAATAGTAAATAACGTTATGGATATTGAGCCCGGTTTGTACCGGTACCGGCCATCCAGACATATTCTAGAACTTTTGGCATTAAGAGATATGTCGGAGGATGCCGCCGCTGCCATGGCTGATCAGGGCTTCATCGCTAGATCCGCGCTAGTGCTTGTCTGGTCCGCGAAGATAGAACTTATCGAAAGCAGATATCAAGAGCGGGCTTTTCGTTACATTTATTTGGAGGCTGGTCATCAATGCCAAAACGCGCTGTTAGTCGCTTACTCGCTTGATCTTTCGGCCTGTCCGATAGGCGCTTTCTATGATCAGGAGGTAGCGAATCTTATCGGCATTGATAATGATGAAGAGATACCTATATATGCCGCTTCGTTTGGAAATCCTAATTAACAGTTTTAAGGGTATTGGCCCACAAAATTATTTAGGTCTTAAAACTTTCCGGTTTAAGTCGATATTATTATTGCTTTATTGTTATAAAAAGTTTCTAATTGATATTAAAATATTGAAACAAAATCAATAATTCATTAATATTTATGTCATATTATGACGATTATAAACTTGAGAGATGTAGCAAGACACAAAGCAAAGTAGCAGCAGAAGAGGCAATATATGATACCAGTATCATCAAATGAAGACTTGATGGGAGCGCTCCGCCGGTTTGACGAAGAGTTGCGCACCACTAAAGAGTGGAGCAACTGGGAGCAGAGCGACGAACATAACTTCGGCATCGATTTTAGCGCCCGCCGTTATCCCCTTAGTCTGACCATTTCATTTGCGACTAAAGCGCCTTTAAACAGTTATTATGGCGAAACAGAGGCGATTGATTATCTTCACAAGATGGGCTTTAAAGTCGTCAGGCTTCATCAGGAGATTCAATACTGGAAAGTCTCACCAGGGAACAACGCTGATAATTGGGAAGATTGTAAGGAAGGTAAATTTGTAGCTATCGGCCATAATGAATTTGGCGATATGTCAAAGCTTGAGCCGGCCGCTTTTGAAAGGAAAAGAGACGAGCTCACTTCTTCAGACGCAACACTTGATAAACTAGCCTTAAATCAATTCTGGAATTTCGCGCACGTAAAAAAAGGGGACCGTCTTATAATTTGTCGCGGCACGACAGAGGTGCTTGGCGTCGGTACGGTTACCGGGAAATATCAGTTCGTTCCCGAAGACACATACGGTCATCGCATATATGTGGAATGGAAAGATCTCACCCTAAGGGCAGTCGATGAAGACGATTGGATAAAGCCGCTCATAAGGCTGGATCAAAAGAAATTCGAGGAAGTCCTGAAGATGGCGGGTCCGGTCGGTAGCCCGTTTACCGACGAGACTTTCAAGGTCATCTCAACTAATGGCGCCGGCATCGAAGCTAAGCAATATCGTCGCGGCGTCGAAGAGCCTTTTCAGGCGCTCTTTATGAAAGTGGCAAAACGTATGCCAAAGCAGATCGAAGTTGTCCTTGAAACCAGAGAAAAGCTTTTCGCCAAGATACCCAAAGGCGGTGGCGGAAGAGGCCTCACTTGCTGGGGAGCGCTATATCCTAAGGTCGGAAAGAGTACTGAAGATGCTCAGCTCTTCATGATGCTTAATAGAGATGGTCTAGAATTCGGCTTCTATGTAGGAGAATTCGGAAGCGATCATAAACGCGTATTTCTATTAAATATGGAACAGTACCGAGAGAGACTGGTAAGTAATCTCGAAGAATCTCTATCGGAATACCCTTTTCAATTTGGTCGATACGATGGAACCAATGGTCATATCGGAAAAGACAGCGTCTCTTGGCAGGATTGGATCTTTAAGCCCCAAGAAGCCGGATTGCAGGTAGCGGCCGTTATTCCCTGGGATGCATTAAAGGATAAAGATTCTGAATGGATAATCGGTCAGGCTGCAAAAGCCTATGAAAAACTTTTCCCCTTAATACTGCTTGCCGTGGCTGACGATCCTGTGGTCGCTATCGACGCTTATTTTAATCCACCGGCTGAGGAGCTGGCATTTTCGTCTTCCTTTACGCTTCAAGAATGTTGTGAGGAATCAGGTTTTACAGAGGAGAGATTAGCGGAATGGGTAAGCGGGTTAAAGCGAAAAGGACAGGCCGTCATCTATGGCCCGCCGGGCTCCGGTAAGACATTTATGGCCGAAAAATTAGCTAAACATCTCGTGGGCGGCAGCGATGGTTTTATGGATATCGTCCAATTTTATCCGGCCTATGGTTATGAAGATTTCATACAGGGCCTTAGGCCGAAAATTATGCCTAACGGCAACGTCGAATTTATCATGCAACCGGGCAGGTTTTTAAAGTTTTGCAAAAGCGCTAAAAGTCGAACCGGCAGATGTGTGATGATCATTGACGAAATAAATCGAGCGGACATTGCTGCCGTGCTTGGTGAGGTCAACTATCTCTTGGAGAACCGTGGAAAAGCGGTGCCTCTTGCTGGCGGCGGCGTTTTTCAAGTACCGGGCAATGTATTGATAATAGGAACGATGAATACCGCAGACAAAAACGGAAAATTTGATTTGGCTCTAAGACGGAGGTTTGCTTTTATCAGGCTTGAGACGGACTTCGACGTACTTCGCCGGTATCACTTAAAAAACGGTTTTAACGCCGACGGATTGATAAAAGTGTTAACGGACGTAAACAAGAAGATTGATGATAGAGATTATTCGCTGGGTATCTCTTACTTTTTAAGAAGTGATCTGACCGATCATATAGAAGAAATCTGGAAGATGGAAGTCGAGCCTTATTTAGAAGCTTATTTTAAGGAGTATAAAAATACAAATGTCAGCTTAGCTTGGGATAAGGTCGAAGACCAGATCTTAAAAGGCCTGCTGGGTGGGGTCGAAACGGTTGCCAAGTAGAAAAGGTGCAAATCACATCAGCTTGTCTATTTCGAAAAGATTTTACCTATCGGGTTTACCAACCAGGTCTCTATAGATGTCGGCTGTCAATTTATCAAAGCAGACAAATATTATTTCTTCGATTATCTCTGCACTACCTAGGAAAAACTTACAAACGTTGACGGCGATAGCCGCCGCCTGCTCTACGGGGTAACCGTATATGCCGGTACTGATAGAAGGAAAGGCGATCTTCTTAAACATGTGTTCTTCCGCGATGTTTAAACTGTTTCTATAACAGTCTTCCAGGAGCGTCGCCTCATTAAAAGAGCCGCCCTGCCAGACGGGACCTACGGTATGGATTACCCAGCGGGCCGGTAGATCATATCCTTTTGTAAGGCGCGCCTCCCCCGTCGGACAACCGCCGATCGTTTTACATTCTTCAAGTAGCTTTATTCCGGCCGCTTCATGGATAGCGCCATCGACACCGCCTCCACCCAAAAGCGTATTATTAGCTGCATTTACTATGGCGTCTACAGGCAATTTTGTTAAATCGCCTTCATAGATTGTAAGCCTTTTTCGCATCTGTTTATCTTATAGTAAATGCCGGCTTTGTTGAATATGGGTTTGATATATTGGTTAAGGATCTTGAAAGGAAGTCCACAAAAGGTGACTATTTTTCCATGATTTTCGAGTTTCGCTTAAAAGATCTTGATCTGGACTCGCTTACATGATCATCTCGTCCGCACGCTTTGCAGCGGATATAAAATTCGTTTTTATACGAAACAATGGGAATCAAGAAAAGAGTAAGCCATTTAGAGGTATCTACGAGCTCGTGCTCTGTTGTAATTACGCAACCGAGACAGTGCTCTCTCTTTGTCGCCAAGGTCTTTCTTTTTATTTTAGTTCCAAAGATCACAAACATCTCATTCAGCCTCAATTTATATTGTAGGGGATAGGCAAGAGATGTCTAATAAATTACGTTTTTACCTTATGGTTCCGGGATGTTGACAAAGGTTGGCGCAATCTTTATCTTGTAGGATGTAATACGAATTGCACAGGGAAGGTCTAATAGATGGCAGAAATATCTGGTCTGCCGAGGCAGTTAAGGTTAACTACAGCGTACCTGCATTTTATTTCCGTATCTCATTTTCTAATAGGACTCGCGGTTCTCTTTGGCGGGGCCTATCGGTTCTTTGGCGAGTCAATTGCCGCTTTTATGATAATCGCCATTTTTGGAGTGATGTTAGTCGTTCTTGGAATTGGCTTCGAGATCATTAATGCGGGGTTAAAAGAGTTAAGTTACTGGGCCTGGGTTACAGCCATGATCGCCTGCACCATTCATCTCTTGGTAGCTATAATGATACTTCTTACGCTGGGTACATGGGGAATTATCGGTAGTTTTTTCTTTTTTATTCTGGGAGTAATCGGTCTATACGGCCTGGTAGTAAAAGAGACGAGATCGCTATATATTCAGAATCGGTTCGCGACTAAGGATATCGAAAAGATCCAAGCGACATGATACTTCTCAAGACTTACCAATCTTGTTATTGATACTTGGTCTTTAGCAGTTTTCTACCTGGAACTAGAGACCTGGATTATAAAGGGTCTTCTGGTTTCAAATCCGCTTCTGTTTTCCATGACTCCCGGTCGGTAACTAAACAGAGGGCATTCTTTGGAAGCACAATCGCTCGCACTGCCAACACTACCGCCTGCGCACTCTTTGCATTTAGCTTGAATAGCTTTTAAGGGAGTAGTTCTCATTTTAGTAATCGACAATATTTTCTCCTTTTGATTATATTATCGGCTGCTTAGAGTATTCCCTTTAACGCCCCTTTGTAATCTATGATCAAGTGAGGCTAAGCGTTAAGTCATGCAAGCGACAAGATTTATGGACAAAAAAATTTCCGGCATTTTTCAATCAAATTTTATCATCGTAAGTAGATCGAACCCGATTTCTACCCTTTTCTTTTGCGACGTAAAGTTCGTTGTCCGCCGTTTTGATAAGCGCTTCGAATGTAGAGGAATTTTTAGTGCTGGTTGCGACCCCGAGACTGATAGTAACAACTTCGGAAACAGTGGAGTCTGGATGTACGATATAGAGGCCTTCAACCCCCTTTCGAAGATTTTCGGCAAGTTTTTTCGCACCGTCCAGATCGGTGTCGGGAAGGACGGAGATAAACTCTTCCCCACCGTAACGGGCGATAAAATCGCCCGGCCGCCGAAATGTACTTTTCAGTAAAGCGGCGATCGAGGCAAGACACTCATCGCCCGCAGGGTGACCTAACTTATCGTTATACTTCTTAAAATAATCAATATCCATCATAATTATCGATAACGGCTTTTTTGATCGTTTAGCTCGGTCCCATTCTTTTATCATATAGTCATTAAAGCCTCGGCGATTTTCAATATTTGTTAGTTCATCCATGGTTGATAATTGACCCAGTTTTTTATTTTGTTTTTCAAGTTTCATAGCGTCGTTCCTAACTCTGGATAAAGTCGGAGAGACTATGTATAAATAGGAAAGAAAGCTAATAGCGGTTATGACAGCGAAGAATAAAATAATTATTCTCGATAGGGTGGAAAGGTCTTGCTCGCTCATCAACTGATGGTGCTTAACGACAACATCTAAAGAGATCAGAAGTTTGGGAGCGCTCTGAAGGATCGTTTGCAAATTTTTGTTGTCCGGCTTGATTTTACCGGCTTGATTAGACAATGTGGTTGCGTCCCTTAAAAAATCTGCCGTCATCTTATCTAGAAAATGCGGCTCTTCGAAGTAGATTTCATCCATAACCTCAAGCCTGTGACCCAAGTAATGATGGGCGCCTATGCCATGAACCAGGTCATTATGGGACGAACGCATTGCGGAGATGCTGGACTTAAGGTCACCGTGCAGTTGGTTTTTCTGGTTCTTATCGTCCGTGCTTGCGAGCTCTAAGCTTAGGAGTGCGATCTTTTGTGAGAGCATTCGCTGGCGGCCACTAATATTAATGATCTCTGAGTGCCAGTTCTCGCCATTAATCAGTAATAACAAAATAAAAAAAGCAATCGCCGCGGTTGCGATGATCGCGGCGAAAGCCAAGATAAATTTTAGTTTTAAAGAGCTGATACTCAATTCGACTCACTTCCTATGCTCATGGCTTTATTCCCGAAAAGCAGCTGTCTTATTAAAAATAAAAGTTTGTTTTAACAAATAATTATTAAATACGTTCTCTTGAAAATAGAGAAATAGTGATTGCCTGCTAGTGAAATAAATAATATTTAAGCGGGTAGATAAAGACTATGCGATATATACAGATATTGATTCCCGAGGGCAAGGAAGAGCAAATACTAGACACGTTGAAAGAAGAGGGCGTGGATTTTGCCGTTACCGAAGAGACGGGAAGACATGGTTATTCGGCGCTCGTATCTTTCCCGCTTCCGACCAACGCCGTTCAGCAGGTTTTGGCAAATCTTCGAGAAGCAGGTGTTGAGAAAGACGCATTTACCATCGTCATGAAGCCGGAAACGGTTATTTCAAAGAACTTCGATATCTTAAAAAAGAAATTTAGAAAAGATGAGATCGCAAGAGAAGAACTAAAAGCCAGAGCAGAGGAGATGTCCCCATCATTTTCGACGTTTCTCATTATGACTTCGGCAAGTGCAATTATCGCTACCATTGGACTTATAACAGATTCTGCCGCGGTTATTATCGGGGCAATGGTCATTGCCCCGCTTATGGGGCCGGCAATGGCTACCAGTGTCGGGACGGTGATCAATGACACCAGTCTTTTTTATCGAGGACTTCGACTGCAAAGTATTGGTATCGCGGTTGCTATAGTAAGTGCCGCCGCGTTTGGTTTTTTGCTAAAGGGCTCATCCCTTATCCCCCCCGGTCTCGATATAACGACCGTACCGGAGATCAAAAGCCGTCTTGCCCCGGATTTTCTCTCACTTTTTATCGCCCTGGGATCGGGCATCGCGGCCGTTATCAGTTTAGCTCGAGGCGTCTCGTCAGTGCTGGTCGGGGCGATGATAGCTGTGGCTTTAGTACCGCCGGCGGCTACTGTAGGGCTGGGGATCGCCTGGTTTATGCCACTGGTGATGCTTGGTGCCGGGGTTATGCTCTTCGTGAACGTTCTTTCAATTAATGTGGTGGCATTGATAGTCTTTTGGTATTTCGGTTACAAGCCGGAAGACTGGGTGCAGGCGGGAAGTGCGAAGAGCGCGATTAGAAGACGGATCGCTGGCCTGGTAGCGGCGATGGTCTTTATCTCTGTAGTTTTAGGGGGTGTTACCTACATATCATTTGAAAGCGCTTCATTTGAAGAAGAGGTCAAAGTCGAGGCAAAAAATTTCTTTAAAAAACCACCTTATAACGATTTTCGGTTATTAGAGGCATCGGTCAGCTTTAAACCTGTCGATGTCCTCTTTTTCGACAAACCTCCTGAGGTCGTTTTGCTTGTCGATAAACCGACAAGTGAGATACCTAAGGGGCTAGCTAAAGCGGTGAGTAAAGATATTTCTAAGATCGCCGATCAAGATGTAAAAGTACAAATACGATTTATAGAAGCCGAGGAGTCGTAATGGGCGAGAGAGCAGAAAGCAGACTCGAAGGAGTCAATCGTAAAGAGTTAAGTGTAAGCAGTAAAAAAGGCTGTCTTTGTGCGGCATCGGTTCCTCGGCCGCGAAAATCTCAGGTGCTTTTAAGCTTTAAAGGCCTATCTTCGAATGCTTCGTTCTTTTATACACGATGGCTTTCACGTTAAAAACGATTCCTATGACTATTCTTGTCTTGTCGGCCCTCGACCCCTGCAAGCAAGACCCCTACGGCTATCAGCAATCTGGAGTCGATCAGGCTGCTCTTATTAATGATATCCATAGTATATTTTAAGACGAATGGGTTAAAGTGTTGTTTGATGTCGGCAACTTTTAAACCATCTCTATCACAGACATAATATTTTTGCGGAACAAAGCTTAGAAAGCGGCTAATTAGCGCTCCGCCAAGGCTTGCCTCACTCAGCTTTCCGATCTCTGATTTATCTTTTGAAAGGAGGGTCCATTCGTCTCTTATCATGGATCTCATTCCTTTTCTCCTTATCGCGCCGATCGTCTTTCCAGATATTGAGTCATCTACAAAGTATGTGGCGCCGAAATCCATTATCTGGGGGGTAGTAATATTGATTAGTTCTTCCTCGCACTCAACGTCTGCGAATATTCTAAAATCTTCTCTTATCTTAAATGCCTTTTGTTTGGAATAGAAGGCAAGCTCATTATCAGGACCATAGATATGAAATGCCTCACCGAAAACTTTAAATACTTTCTTTCTAAAAAGATATTTATTTTTCGTAAAAGAGGGATGAATTTCTTCTTTAACTAATTTTTGTATTGGCATTAATACCTCCGTCGATACTTTTGGCAACAAGTTTATCCTTTTGTTTTCGGCATTTCTAAAGAATAAATAAAGCAATTAGTCTTTAAGTAATGGGTAAGGTGTTAGGCGTAAAAAATAAAGTGATAAGTCTAAAGCCTGCGGGAAAAGTGCAAAAGATCTTTAAAGTTTATGGGGGAAAGTTTAGTGCCTAGAGGGAAAACAATAGATCCTTCATTCTTAGATCATTCTTCAGGATGACAGTCGAGCGGTCATTCTAAGTGCTAGCGAAAAATTTCTACCAACGCCACTTGCGAGACAATAACCGTCAGTCGTCGCAACTTCTCACCTTTGTCATTCTGAGGAAAACGCTACTGCCGAAGAATCTCCTGCAACCCTTATCAATTTTCTGCTCTTTAACCATCCGTTACCGGCGAGACATCAATAATTATGTCGTCGCATCTCTGGTACCTGAGATTACTACGTCGCTACGCTCCTCGTAATGATGTTTTTTTAATATTCCTTTCTCCTAACTCCGATCCCCACAAATCTGCTCTCTTTTTTACTCCTCACTTTTCCCGATCCCTCGAAATCTGCTCTCTGCTTTCTGCTCTCTTTTACTCCTTACTCTCTTTACTCCTTACTCCTTGCTCCGATTCCGCTCTCTGCTTTTTCATCGCTTTCTTTAGCTACCTGGAGCTCCAAAATCCGGTCGACTTTAAAATTTCTCTCACTCTGGCTCTTCGAGTCCAAACCGCGAACACCGACATAGGTCTTTCCCCGATACTCCATCTCGCCGACATATTTTGGATCGATTATTCTAGTAGACTTCTCATCGCTAGCTTTTAAGTAGACTACCTCAAGCTGTTTATCGTCTTTGATCGCCCTATCGATCAGTTCGACTTTTTCATCCACCGACATAACTGCATCTGCCAGCCGGTACTGGTAGCCGGTGACGAAGTTGACGACCCGCCAGTCCATAAATATGTGCTTCTTCTCGATCGCTCTTTTTAGGGTGATCCCTTCTAGCGAGGTACATCTGCTGAGCGCTACATATATTTGGCCGTGCGCGAACGTGCCTCTTCCGATATCGATGATGACCTTATCAAAAGTCTTGCCTTGGCTCTTATGGATAGTGATCGCCCAGGCTAGTGTTAGCGGATACTGGGTAAATGAGCCGACGCTCTCAGATACCAACTTGCCGCTCGCCTCGTTAAAGGCAAAGTGATAAAGATCCCAGGTGTGCTTCGTGACTTCGATTATCTCACCGTCAGAGAGTTCGATAACGATGATATCTTCATCCAGAGAGCTTGCTATCTCTTCTATTCTGCCGACGCTTCCGTTTACCCAGCGTCCCTCTGAATCGTTATTTAACATCATCACTTGGGAGCCGACTTTCAACTCCAGTTCTTCATCGGTGGGCAGGGCTCTGTCGCTAAAATCACCGTCAATGTCACCACTATATCTCTTCAATTTTTCTGTCAGCATAGAAAGTTTGTTATCATTGATCTCTTTGGCCATCCGGTTGGTAGTCGTAAGACAGATCGATAGGTTTTCCAGATCAGGTTCATCTTCGTTATTCAGACGTGAGTTGATCATCTTCAGATGATCGTCGGTCGCTGAGTTGTTACGTATCGCGTTAAGGATCTCAATGAAATCCTTGTCACTCTGCCGGTAGATCTTTTCAAGCTCAATAAAGTCCATGTTGAAATCCTCAAAAACATTAGCGTCAAAAAAATAGCTGCTTTTATAATGCGTTTTGAATATCTCTCTCTCAGCCCCGGTCACTACCGGTGGCAACTGGTAAAGATCACCGATGAATATCATCTGGGTACCTCCAAAGGGGAGGTCTTTATTCTTACCGTTTAAGCGCATGAACTTGTCGACGCAGTCCAAGAGATCGGCCCGGACCATCGATATTTCGTCTATCACGATGGCATCTAATTTCTTATAAAGACCACTGGACTTTTTCTTCGGCAATTTCTTTACTTTATCAAGCGTGACGCTTGGCTTAAAGCGAAAAAACGAATGGATAGTTTGACCCTTGATATTTATCGCGGCAACGCCGGTAGGCGCCAGATAGACCATCTTTTTAGAAGTAGTGCTTCGGAGGTGGGTTAGGAAGGTAGATTTTCCGGTGCCGGCTTTACCGGTGATAAAGATATTTTTACCACTATCTTCGATTATGGAAAGCGCTTTTTTAAAATCCTTATTAAGATCTATTTTCATGTTTGTCATTCAAAGTATATCGTAAAAAGAGCTTCTAACTATACAAATAAGAAAAACGCCCCGAGCCGGGCGTTTTTCAATTCTGGAGGTGATAAATTTTTTATCAGTTCGCGGTTGCCATTTCCCGCTTAAGGAAAAATTGTTGAACGATCTTTCGCCTCTTGTGAACAATTTTTCTTCTAATAGTATTATCGGCTAATCGTTTGAATACTTTATGAATATAGCGTGTAGATTTTATGAATAAGCTGTGTAAGAGTTGTGAAGAGAGTTATATCTATGCTATAAGTCTCAAGATTTTATAGTTATGGCTAATTGAAAACGAATAGGGCAACACTATTACTTCCATAATTATAAAGAGCAGCCATTTCAGAAAAGGAGTCACCATTAAAATCTCCGCTGATGATCTTTGTTGCACTCCAGAGCCAATTTCCCTTGCCGGAGTCATACCATATGCTGGAGGAGGAGAAACTTGAGCCGGTTGATGGATTGATGAATATCGCACTTTGAGAATCGTTGTAGCCATAAAAAATTCCAAGATCGCTATCACCATCGCCATTATAATCACCCGATGTTACCTTGGAACCAGCCCAGTCCCAGTTTCCCGGTCCGGCATACCACCAGCTTTGTGAGCCGGAAAAGGATGAGCCGGTTGATGGAAATACGAACGATCTGACTGATCGTTGGGTGGCATAACCGTATAAGACCGAAAGATCGCTATTACCATCTCCATTATAGTCACCGCTCGTAAGTTTTGATCCGGCCCAGTCCCAGTTTCCCGGTCCGGCATACCACCAGCTTTGTGAGCCGGAAAAGGAAGATCCGGTGGAGGGAAATACAAAAGTTCTTACTGCCCTCTGGGCTGCATAGCCATAAAGGATGGAAAGGTCATCATTACCATCGCCATTAAAATCTCCGCTTGTAAGTTTTGATCCGGCCCAGTCCCAATTGCCTGCACCGGCATGAAACCATGATTTGGAGTTTGTAAATTTTGTACCATCTGAAGGGAACACAAATGCTCGGACATCGCGTTGCGCAGCGTAACCATATAAAACAGCAAGATCCCATTTTCCATCGCCATTATAATCTCCGCTAGTAAGCTTTGACCCTGCCCAATCCCAGTTCCCTGGACCTGATGACCACCAGACAACTGGTGCGTTGAAAGTGCCGCTATCATTTCCTTTGAAGAAGAATGCTTTTACTTCTCTTTGGGTTACGTAGCCGTAAAAAATAACTACATCGTCTTTACCATCGCCGTCAAAGTCACCACTTGCCATCTTTGAAGCGCTCCAGCTCCAGGTTCCGGCCCCACCGGAGTTCCAGGCTTGAGATACCGTAAGCCCGATTTTTAACTGCCGCGAAACTTCATTTGACCAAGCCCCGTCATTATCTTGCACCTTGTAATAGATGGTATGAGTACCGATTGATAGATTTGATTTAGTAAAAGTCGACGATGTCGATATCAGGCCGTCGCGTGATGAGCGCCAACTGTTGGCGATAATGCTCCCGTCACTATCTATACCATGGCCAGTGAAGGTTACGGTCCGTCCCGGTGTAGCCGGACTTGGCGTGATCGAATCGATCACGGCGGTAGGTGGCGTTATCATGGAATAGAGACTTCGTCTGGCGTTGATCCGGCCCCAGCCATAGTAATCGTTACGCCCGGGAGTACCTTTATGATCAGCATTGCTTTCAATATTTGACTGGACTTGACTAGGAGTCAGGGAGGCGTCTTGTGAAAGGATTAATGCGGCCAAACCGGATGCCATTGGTGTGGCCATAGACGTACCACTCATAAAAGCATAATCTTGTGGAAGGTCCCAACCAAAGTCATTAAAAGTTACTAGATATGTCGGCATTGTTGAATAGATATTTACTCCCGGGGCGCTGACGTCTACGCTCGAATTATGTGTTGAAAAGCTGGCAATTACGTCATTATTATCTGTTGCTCCGAGCCCGATAATATTATTATATCCGGCAGGGTATTCCATATTTGTGGTTCCACTATTACCCGACGCGGCGAACTGGGTGAGTCCGTTTGTGTCAGCGTAATTAACGGCGTCTTGTACTGTCTGAGTGGATACGGTCGACCCAACACTCATATTTGTTACTTTTGCGCCATTGTCTGCAGCATAAGAGATGGTATCCGCTAATGCGGCCGACGTCCCAATACCAGAAGCGTCAAGAAACTTAAGTGACATTATTTTCGCCCCCCATGAGACCCCGGCGACGCCTGTACTGTTATTTGTTGCGGCAGCTGCAATACCGCTCACGTGGGTACCGTGACCGTCATCATCGCGGGGATTAGAATTTTCGTTTGTACGAAAATAAAGATCGTCTTGTAGGTAGGGATCCCAGAGTCCAGAATTATATCGCCAGTATTCGTTGCCATCAGCATAATGTGCGTTCGGATTATCAACCGAATCATATGTGGAGTCATAGATTCTATACTGGTTATTAGGATCGACAGCATTTGAAGTCGTTACAACTATATAGTAGGTCTGGCCGTTTGAAATCGTTATCGTACTCGATAGTGGCTTATAAACTTCACGCCCAGAAATTGAGGAGACTTCGGAAGGTAGTATGTCAAATGAGGAAAGGTCAGTTCCGCTACTTAGATTATCCTTAATGGAAACGGTGATACTTGTAGAAGGTGAACCGACTTTACTAAGTCTTATGCCGACATGGGTAAGGTTTTTGCCGGTTCCCTTAAACGATTGAGCAAAATGACGATCATTATCTAAAGGGTAATATTCATTCAAATATGTCTGCGATATTCCGGCCCAATTATAGCCGTTGTAATCATCAATGTATCCGTTACTATCATCATCTATTCCGTTGTCGGGTATCTCGCCCGAGTTTACCCACAATTTGGAAACGAGATCCGGATGGCTAAGATCGATTCCTGAATCAATGACGGCGATGGTTGCGCCGCCCGTCTCAATGTCCCATGCTTCGGTGGCGTCAATATCGGCATTTGGGGTGCCACCACTTTGGCCGGTATTATTAAGGCCCCATTGGTTACCGAAGTAAGTATCGTTAGGAGTCACCGAATTAAGCGTAATGATGTAATTGGGTTCAGCGTAGGCTATTTCACTTAAGGCGTTTAAATCAGTTACGCTCTGCTCCACTGAGATCTCCGGTTTAAGCCTTATGAGATAGACGTTCTTCTTATTTTTAGGCCCGATTTTTTTTGCGACGACACCTACCTGATCTATTCTTATCTCCATACTCTGATCAGAAGTGCCTTCTTTAAATTTGACCAGTATCTCACCTTCTATATAAGGCTTCGGTTTTAAATTCGTACCGCCTGTTTTTGATTCTTTCTGATCCAATGAAATAATGTTTGAATATTGAAGAATACTTTTGTTTAATTCTTTGCTCAGCAATGAAGAGGATGATAAAAGAGTAAGCAACACTACAGCAATTAGTACGCTAAAAAAAGATGACAGTATATTAATTCGATGTTTTGACATATAGAAACCTGGCTGTATTTTTTTGCGGGAATTTTGGGGTTAAATTTTTATCTTGGTGATTATTATTTACTATCAAGCAGACAATTAAACATTTTAAGTAAAAAAAATGTGTAACGGTACTTTTTTTATTCTTTAAGCGTTTACTAGGTAATCGATACGGGAACAGTTACCTTTACAAGCGCCTAGTTGTAGGAAGGAGACGCTATGAAAGTAAAGACATTTACCCAAACGCCCAAGATATTTTAGACCATCAAAGAACTGGAAAGGTTCGATCAACACGTTAACAACTTCATCGAACGTGCCGCCATAAAAAAGATCATCAGTATAAGCGGTACCTCGACTTTTGGAGATAGCGGGACGATCGGTATAATTCATGCTCTGGCCTGCGAGAACTAGATAAGATATTTAGATAAGAAGCTCTAACGATCAAGGATTTGTTCTTCTTAGGCACTATTATTTGCTACTATGATCAGCTCTTGTTTTTTACCCCACTCTTCGATGGGAATTCTAGATGTCGGAATATCGCTAATGTTCTTTGGCCAGTTGCCAAGGTAGATATTATCTCCATCCATTTCGATATAGGTCGATTTATCCAACCAGTCGCCGGAGTTCAGATAATATTTACTGTTATTTTCATATGGCGACACTACCGGCTTATGGGTATGGCCGAAGATAACGATATCGCAGGGGCTCTGTTTTGGAGATCGGTAATCCACTTGGTACAGTTTTCGCTTGAGCGTTCCATCTAATAATTTTCTAGCATCATTTTCATACTCGCTCATATTGCCATTTTTCTTGGCGTACTTTTTAGAGCGGGGACTAATAGAGTGCTTATATTTAAGAGAGGCAAGATAATTGTATACAGTTCCCAATCTATCACCAAGTCGGGGCATTATTCTCATAGCGTAACCAAGGAGAATAGTTCCAAATATGTAGATATAAGTGAACCGGCGAAAATACTTATCCGAGAAATGACCGTGTTCGACGTGGATCAACTTACCGCCAATCTTAAACCGGGCTCTCGGATAACGGATATTTAAGTTCTTGCCTCGTAATTTAAAGTTTTGAAGTTTGATATCGTGGTTTCCGATGATATACCAGACTCTTATATCTTCGTTCATCAGCTCAAATAATTTCTCCAAGATATTGTCAAAAGCACTTAATAGATCGTCGACCTTGCTCTGCTGAAGCTCCAAGAAATCACCGTTGATAATGAGGCCGGTACCCGGACCCTGAGATTTAACGTGATCTAAAAAAGATAAAAGGAGTACTTCTCGCTTTTGGTCGAATTTAATATGGCCGACGTGGATATCGGAGATGACAAACAGTTTATCAAGCCCTATTGCTCTGTCTTCTATAATGTCTGCTCTTTTTGAGTTCACAGTTTTACGACCTATTTTATATAGTCTTTTGTCCAATATTTCATATTATAAAATTCCAAGCAAGCTTTAAAAAGGTGCATTACTAAATTTATTTAGGGTTTTCGAAGTCTAAGATGCGGGAAAAGAAAAAAGATGGGTAAAGATGAGCGGACGGATAAGCAGAGGCGAAGGACAATATCGAAGGTCAAGCAGATCATCTACTTCACTTTGGGCTTGATCGAGGCGATTCTCGGCTTTCGCTTTATATTTAAATTACTTGACGCTAATCCCGCTAGTTCTTTTGTCTCGCTTATCTATAATATTTCTGATGTACTAGTCGCGCCTTTCTTTAATATATTTAGAACGGTTATTACTGAAGGTAGTGAAATCGTATCTGTCTTTGAGCCGGCTACACTTGTCGCTATGCTGGTTTATGCTTTTATCGCATGGGGAATTGTTCGACTGATCGCGATCCTGGCCGGAAATGGTAAGAGTGGGTAGTCAGTCGCTGATTTAAGGCAACCATGTTAAGATTGCCCCGTTATGAGTAATATTATCGACAAACTTCGAGGCGGAGATCGCCGATCTATTGGTAGGTCAGCTGAGGTCACAAGGGTTGTGCTGCAAGACCCGAGTGTATTTGACGATCTATTTAATGGCTTGACCGACGAAGATCCGATTGTTCGGATGAGGGCCGCCGATGTGGTAGAAAAAGTGACGATCGATGATCCGGGACCGCTCAAAAGCCATAAGCGGGATATCATCAATATTTTGGAAAATTCAAAACAACAAGAAGTCTTATGGCATATGGCTCAGATTGTCCCCCGCTTAAAATATACAAAGGCGGAGGAGTTCAAAGTAGTGACCGCGCTAAAGGGCAATCTGGTCCACAAGAGCAAGATCGTTCAGACTTTCTCGATGCAGGCGCTTTTCGATTTGGCAGAGGAAAATAAAGACTTGCAAAATGAAGTGGTCGAGCTCATTAAGGAAAAGCAAAAAACGGGAAGCCCGGCGCTGCAATCAAGGTCCCGAAAATTATTGGAGAAGTTCGAAGGGTAAATGGTAACGCTTTACGTTCACAAATCCGTCATTGCGTGGTAACGCCCTTTAGCCGCGGCAATCTCCATAGAGTCTAAAGTGAAAAGTCTGAAGTCTAAAGGGGAAGGACAAAAGAGCCTTCACTACTGTTTTTACGAGGCAATGGAACTACTCTTTGGCCCTTAGTCATTCTGAGCGTAAGAGTTGAGTCTCCCACAACCACAATCTTTGACTCTTTGTTATTCTGAGGAAAATGCTACTGGCCGAAGAATCTCCTGCAACCGCAAATCTTTGTCCTGAAGTTTGTTGTCTTGCGAGTTTACTTCTTACTCTTTATTTTAGCTTTTCCTGAGCTCTACAAATCTGTTCTCTGCTTTCGGCTCTCCGCTTTCTATTCCTTACGGATTTTCAAAGTTCATCCAAGACCTTCCAGATCTCGACCATTGCCAAGGTGTCCAGATGACAGTATTTTACAAGAGCGTCGAATAGTTCGTCTTTATCCATGTCTTGTCTATCTTTTAAAACAGCATTCATCCAAAGTCGCTGGGCTAAACCGCCTTCTTGAATTGCCAGGTTGCTATAGCTAAGGTCGGGTACGATCACCGGTAGAACTTTTTTTAGCGAGGCGCTTCCCATAAAGTCCTTATCTACATACCAGCCCTTGGAAAACGGGTCCATCAGATCGACCATGCGGGCGTTTACGTCATCTAAAAATTCTTTCAGTTCCGGATTCATTGTAGCCATCGTCTTATTGCAATTGATCTCAAAACTCTTATTCCAGGAGATCACGCTCCCCCGATCGCCTAAATCTTTTCTTAATCTCTTTGCCAGCTCTTTAGTGGGATTATCCGCTTTTCTATGAAGGTATTCTCTGTGCAGCACTTCGCCATCGGCCTGTTCGATTATGTGTAAAGAATATTGAAACGGGATTTGTTGGTAGGGCTTGGACCCGTTAAATGGCGGCACAGAGCCTCCCGCCGTCTCATAGTCGAGAAAATAGAGGGGGTATTCAAAAGAGCCGAGAAATTTTTTGATCTTATCAACTTCAATGAGCCGCCGGTTCTCTTTTGTGGCAACGTATTGCCAGTTTTGCTTGGGAGAAAGTGGAAAGTCGCCGGGAATCTCGGCTATTCTTTTTATGCCCATATCTTCCAGGGGGCCGATCACTTTAGATGGTGTTGCGAGATCGTATATGTTGTAATTTTCTACTGGTTTCAGAGTTTTATAGATAGGCAACCATTCATTTAGCGAGTACATCCGGCAATGCCTGGGCGAGATATCCGGGCGCTCCGGAGCCGTCATCACTTTGATAGCGTCGTCGATTCGACTTTTTGTAAGATCGATATTGGCGCGCACCTCATCGGTTATGTCAGTAACATCAGTAAATCTTAGGTAGTCGATCTCCCCTTCTTTCACATAATTGTTATTGATATGGATGACCGATATCTTTCTCACCTTATATCCCGAGCCCTCTATTGCCAGAGTTTGAAAGCCAAGATCCAAGGCATGTTCCGGTTTGGCCTTGGTGCTGGATTTGATCTCATATAGGTCGAATTCATTATCACCGACTTTGTCTATCACATCAGAGATGCAAGTGATATCTCCTGCCAGAAAGCGGCCTTGAAAGATCTGCCGGGCGCCATTATTAATAGCTTTTTTTGTACGCGTCGTAAGTGTTTGATATTCTTTAAAATCGTTGAATCCGAGCGTTATACCATCCGGGAATCTTTTCTCAGCATACTCTTCAAACTCGTGACCGGCATCGAATACCGCTTGCAGATTAGCATCGGGCGGGGAAAGTTTATCCCGGTCATGTTTTTTAAGCCATAACCATGCCGGATGTCTAAGAAATAACATGAAGTCAGATTTTGATAACTGCATCGATTGGCCTACCTTTAGCTGATATCGGTAATTTTACATTAAATTTCAAATCGAAGTGATGAAATTATGGACTGGGAAAAGCGTCGTTCATCTTTCGGGGATGAAAGTATCCCTTGATGCAGTTGGGATTTCTAATGCAGAGCTGAATATGATTTCGCTCGTTAAACCCGGAGTTTGGATAGAGCTTGTCGCCTTCTATAAAAACACCGCGAACGGAGTCGTACTCTAATTGGTTTTGATCTTCGTTAAAGGCATGAATAGTCTGTATCACCGCGCAGTCCAATTTTCTATGAAGAGGATCATCGTCTAGCAAAGGATTTTCAGGAAACGGTTCACCTATCTGCTTATGAATAGCTGTCAGGATGTTGTAACCTTGTTTAACTATTTTAAGGGATCTTGACTCTAACAGATTGAGACAATAGCCGAGGTCGATAACGGCACCGATGACACCGATTTTTTTGATTTTACCTTTGCCGCTATCAGGATTATCGGCAATGTAGCTGGCGTAATCTTCGGCGCGCTTTGGATTATTTTCCCAAAAGTAGACCCCATGGCCCAGCCAGTCATATTTATTCTCGCTTGGGCGTAGCGTTATCCCTTCTTTCGAAATGATCTCTTCGGCGACGTCGGCATCACAGCCGTGGAATCCAAATACCAGATGTGGTGAGGTCGAATACATTATCTGTATGGTTTCTTAAGATTTCCTTTGGGGGTTAAGATGCCGGCCTTGACCATAAACTCGCGTGACTTTTTTGGTGAAGAGCTCACCTTGTCGGCAAACTTCTTCATCTCGGCCAAATAGGTCTTTACTTCTTTTTCCGTCATCTCTCTCATTCCTTGAATATCTTCCCTTTTATGATGATTTATAAGAGGAAAGTAGTCAAGGGACGTGGAGATAGAGAGCAGAAAGCTGATAAACTAATATAGATTGTTTTTAGCAAATTTTTAAAAAGAAAAATAAAAGAAAACGAAGAGATGTAGAGGGTTTCCGGTCATTTTGAGGAACTCGCTTGTGGCCGAAGAATCTCCGATAAACATAAAGCTTTTTTGCCAAGCTTTTATCGCCTTACGCCTTACGCCTTACGCCTTACGCCTTACGCCTTACGGTTTTTAGTCATTCTGAGTGTCAGCGAAGAATCTCCCGCAACCACAAATCCCTCAGGTTTATGCACTTGTTGCCCCCTCAAATCCGCTGTCTACTCTCTGTTCTCTCGCAACCCCGTCCTTGCGAGGCAATAAGTCCTTCAGCCGCGGCAATCTCCGTTACCATCAAATCTTTTTTGTTCTTTCCCTTCAGACTCTAGACTTCTCCCGCTAGACTCATATGACATCCTCAAATCCGCTCTAGGCTCTCTGCTTTCTAAATACCGCGAGGCATCGACGGCCTCAGCCGTCGCAATCAACGGACCCGCACCTGGACGATCAAGGCAATTGCTTACGTGCTAACGCCTAACGCTTTACGTTCACATTACGTTATTGCTATGCTGCCTGCTTGATAACTTCTTCAAAAGATTGTTTATCTCTCTTTGATAAAGCTTTGGTAACGAAGTAGAGGCCGAAAAGAACTATTGGGTTAAAGATGCCGTAGTAGAGGATAACACCGGCGTTATTTGGAGCGAAATTTTGAAATCGGACTATCTGATCGATATGACCGTAAGCGGCACCCAAGCTGAAGACGCTGGCCATAACTATCGTTGCCAGCCAAAAATCATCTCGTTTCCAGATGCACATGAAACCTAGCACACCTAGTCCCAGATTGGCTATTCCGACTTCGAATTGAAACGGATTATTGGCAGGCCAGCCTATTGATTTTGCTACTTCCGGACCATTGAAGACGTGTCCAAAAAAGGCAAAAATCCCGGTTATGCCATTTACGATTAATGCCCAAAGCAGGATGACCGCAAAGATCTCCGCCGCGGAGCGTTTCTTTTTGCTGATGACTAGCTGTAGAGCTGCACCGATAATACCGATTGCCACAAAAACAAGTATGAACATCTCGTACCTCCATTTAGTTAAGTAACTCTTTTACCCAACGGATTAAAAAAATACCTGGAGTATTCGATCCCGCAAATCTGTTCTCGGCTCCCCGCTCTCTTGCAACCCTATCTTTGCAAGGCAACAGGACCTCCAGCCGCCGCATTCCGCGAAGCGTTGCGAGGCCGAAGGCCGTAGCAATCTCAGACTAGAGTTTAAAGAGATAAGTCAGAAGTCTAGAAGGGAAAAATAGATCACTCATTTTTAGACCAATATTCAAGATGACGGACGAGCGGTCATTCTAAGCGCTGGCGAAGAATCTCTACCACTGTCATTGCGAGACAATAACCCCTCAGTCGTCGCAATCTCCCACCCTTCGTCATTCTGAGGAAAGCGCTGCTGACCGAAGAATCTCCGATAACCACAAGTCCCTTTTTAGAAGTTTGTCGCCTTAGATGCTTACTCCCGACTTTTTTGAGCCCCTCAAATCCGCTCTCGGCTCTCTGCTTTCTAAACGCCCCGTCTTTGCGAGACAAGGGCCTACAGTCGTCGCAATCTCCGACTCCTTCAATCGTTTGCAACCGATCAATTTTTATAATATACAATTCGTGAAAATTGTTTTTGTTTCGAGTTGACCTGAGATTACGACGTCACCCAAGATCAAGGCTTCTCATAATGACCAGCAGACGTCATCGCGAGGCAGGCACCACGTAGGCCTTCGCGATCCGTAATAATCTTTCGCCCTTAAAACCACCCGCCTGATGCTCTAAGGCGCCATTGCTGCGCAACATCAGCTGGAGCAAAAGTGAAGAAGCGGCTGCAGATCAACTGTTTGAGGCAAAGCCGAGTTTTGATCTAGCCCTTTAAAGCGTTGTGGAAGCGATAGTTGCACGGCTGAAGCTCTGAGCATCAGGCTAAAATAAAAGACATTTCCTCCGCAGCTCCTTATACAGAAAACTTGCTTAAAACTTTCTCATATAGACAGTTCACCTCTAACCTCTTAGTATCAGGTTAAAAAGAAAAACCTTTTCTGTGCTTTTTTGAAAAGAAGAAATTAACGGTTCCCACGTTCCTTACATGGAATACTTCTTTCCTTAATTTCTTGGCAAGAAATTAAAAGAAATTCTCGGCGATCAGATCGTTGTATCGGTTCACTTTCGAGTTAAACTCGTTTACGATCTCATTTAAGTTAGCGACCATTTTATTATAGACGGGTACTTGGCGGTTGAACGCCACTAGTCTGTTAGTTGCCTTTAGGTTATTCATCTGTTCCGCCATTGAGTCGAGCTCGTTCTTATCGTTAACGATAAGCGGCTCTTTTTGTGACAAAAAGTTCTGAATATCGGCAATTTCGCGCTCTATCCTAAATGTCTCGATTATTCCATAGTATTTTTTCCCGTTTGTTTTAGCAAAGATTAACGGGCTGGAAAGACTCTTTCCGGATGTCGTTGTTGGGTTTCTCAAATTAAATTCCTGAATCGCTTCTTTTTCTTTAGCTTGTCTGCTCGATGCGTCAATGCTTGGGATTATTCCGATTTTTAATTTGGGATTGGTCGTCTCTATCGAGGTGTAACCGGAATTATCCATCGAATATTGTAGGTCAGTTTCTACACCTACATTCATATGCTCTTCGTTTGGATATAAAAGGATAGAGCTGCCATAACCCATCTCTTCGAGTATGTTATACATTAAAAAACTCTTGCCGGAGCAGATTCCTAAATTATCGTATAAGACTTCATAGCCGTATCTGGGGTTTTCTCTGTCGGTGTTTGCTTTTTCCTGATCATAGGGGATGTTCTGGACGAATGAGGCGGCCAGTTCAAGTTTTTCACCCTCGTCCAGACCGCTCTTTATAGCAAGGTCGCCAAGCTGCTTAGTCAGTTCTCTAATGGAATTATCCTCATCAGGTAGCAGAAGATATTTTTCCAGAGTCGCTTCTTCTTCGTCTACGACCAACCCTTTGGGTTCGTCATTATAGTATTCATAAACAGAGCCATGAAGACTTAGGGATAAAGAATAGGCACGGCCCTTATAATTCCAATCATATGTTATTACTTTGGGATCTTGAAGATCGGGAAAGCGCTTTAGTTGCTCTTGGACACCCACATACCCCGCAAAAACGAGAAAGACCAGGATCGTACTGATAAAAATTGTTTTGATTATCCCGGATCCGTTTTCTCTATTACTCACAAGGCTTACATCCTTATTATTAGATATGCGTCGTCAACAAAGCTCAGCACTTATTATAATCGGTTTGTTTTAAAAAAAGAGTTAATAACCGGGTGGCGGTGTATCAGTAAGCTTGTTTAGCGGTCTGGTTGTAACATATGTTTTAAAATCATCTTCTCTACCTAGCTCGTAAGCCCGTCTCACCTTATCTGAATCGGTTGCGTATTCAACATCTAATACCGGCTTGCCTGCTTCTTTCCAGACATCTAAATAATCCAGATACTCCTTCGTCAATTTATGATTTTGCTCTACATTACCTACTTGTTCGGTACCGTCAGGGTCACCGCCGCCGTCGTACCAGATGGCCTCCTGCGAAATTCCGTCAAAAACATCTAAATAAGCTTCATCATCTCCAAGTTCAGCCTCATTTTGAGCGACTATTATAAAGCTCGCTCTCTTGGATTTTGCGTAGGAGCCTAGATCTTTTATGAAATCAATTAGTTCAGTTTTTGGGTCGAGATCCTCTCTTTGGGCAGCTGTCGCAACGTCAACATTTGAGTAAACTTCCAACCAGTCAAGATAGAGCCCATCGTAACCGTCATCAATGATCATATCTATCGACTTTTTCACTATAGTTTTCCACTCTTTTTTCCAAAATTTAACGGGGTAGTTTTCGTCCCAGCCATCAGGATCAACGGTTACTATCCAGTCAGGATTACCAACACGCCAGCCATCTCTCCAGTACCAGCGGTAGCTTTCTGCTTCACCCACATCCAGATAACAAAGGACGATTTTATTTTTTCCACTTTGCCCTTTGCTGTCTTTTAGCATATCTACCTCTTTTTTAGAGTCGTACGAACTTTCACCTTTCAAGCTTCTGGTCTGATCGATGACTAGTAGATCGTAGTGCGAACCGATTAATTTTTCTAAGTTATCACCGGCGTTTTGATCTTGGATCTGGTAAGCCCAGAACCTGATGTTTTTAAGTGGGTTAGCGGAGGTGGAAGCTTTATTGCTGGCGCAACCGGACAAAAAAATAAACGCAATAAATAACAACGAAATTATTATCCGAATAATTATAGACTGATCTCTCATAGATAGAGGCTATTAGAGAGAGGGCTGATAATCAAATTGATATTACTTTAGTTAACAGCCAAGCAGTCCTATCGATAGTTATCTGCTTGTCGCTTTTCTACGCGGCTTCTAATCTCTTTTCCAGCTCGTCTATCATTTCCACATAATCATGGCTACTCGCGGGCTCTTCTTCTACTTTTTCAAACTCGACCTGCATAGTCGTCTGGTCCTCGTCAGTTAGAAGATTATCTGACATAGGATAAAGCACGGTGTCCTCTTTTTCTATATGACCGCGTAGTAGGTCTACGTATTCGTCGGCGTTTTCAATAATGCGCTCTCGCTCGTCCGTATCTCCATCAAGAAAATTATTGACGGCGTCTTCGAGCTCACCGATTAAGTAACGAAAGTGCTCGTGGTCACTAAGCATCACGCTGACCGGTCCACCTTTGATAGGCATGCCTTTCTCTCCCAATTTTTGAAACAGGATATTTTCTTCCTTTGCGTGATGAAAATTATCCGCGTAGCCGCGGATAAACTCGATCAGTTCAGGGTATAGCGCTACGACTGAGTCGTCGCCGCTTACCAGCGCCTGATCGGCGACGTCCAATATATTTAAAGCCCTTTTGATCACTTTATGCTCATTAGTCAACGTTTCCGTAGGTTTCATCGAAATTCCTCCATTTTTATCGGTATTGTTTATTTTTTCCATGTTCGTCCTTTTCTATTCCTATTTATAAAAAGAATTGATGCGGTATTTCAAGGGGTCAGGGCTTTATTCCTGAATACGTAATGAAAGAATGTAATCATTTTCTGGTTTTCATAAATTTTGTTCGTCCAGATAATCTTTTATGACTTCAACAAATCTCGGTCCGAAACTGCTCAGTTTTTGCTCCCCGACACCATAGATTCCGGTAAAACTCTCTATGGTCTGTGGCAGGCTTGAGGCCATATCTCGAAGAGATCTATCACCAAAGACTATGAAAGCGGGGACACTCATTTCGTCTGCGATAATTTTTCTAAGGGCCCTTAACTCGTCAAATAACGGTTTATCATAGTCAACGTTATCAATGTTAGGGGCCGTAATCTGCTTCTTTTCTGAAATAACCTTTGGTTTTGGCAGTAATAGAGGTTGCCGCGAATCAAGCCACCCTCGGCCAAACGTAGTAATTGCAACCGTTGGATATTCGAGCCCTCTTCTTTCTACTATTTTTTCTGTTATTAAGCTATTAATTATCTGTCTTAGTTGAGGAGCTGAGTAATCATTAACGATCCCATAGACGGATAACCCGTCATGTCCACGCTCTATTGCTTTACTTGCGTTTTTTCCAAGCAATACGTCGACAATATAAGTAACCCCAAAGCGATTCCCGGTTTTGATTATGGCCGAGAGTATTTTTTGCGAGACTTCTGTTGCGTCAAAAGTTTCCGGGGGCCAAAGGCAGATGTCGCAATTGCCGCACGCTATCTCTTGTCTATTCTCTCCAAAATAATCTAGCAAGATCGATCGGCGACAGCTCTGTGCTTCGCAGTATTCGATGACCTGAGACAGTTTTTTAATCGATCGTTCTCTTTCGGCGTCGTCAACCATCTGTTTTATAAAGTAATCCTGCTTTATTTTATCGCCGTACGAATAAAAAAGGACACACTCGCTCGGTAGGTTATCTCGACCGGCTCTCCCCGTCTCCTGATAATAACCTTCAATGGATTTAGGTAGATCGTAGTGGACGATTAAACGTACGTCAGGCTTATCGATCCCCATTCCAAACGCGATCGTCGCTACCATGATCCGCACGTGGTCGCTACTAAAATCGTCTTGTAATGAGTTACGCTGGTTTTTTTCCAGACCCGCGTGGTAAGCTCCGGCGTTAAAACCGGATGTTCGAAGTTTTGTCGCTAGTTCTTCTGTTTTTTTTCGCGAAAAACAATAGATGATGACAGATTCATCCTTAAATTTTTCAAGCATGTTAATTAGCGACTTAAAAGCGTTATGTTTTGGACGAACAATATAGGTAAGATTTGGCCGATCAAAGCTAGAGAGAAAAACTGTTGGATCATTAAGGTTTAGCTCACCAATGATATCTGTTTGGACTTTAGCCGTAGCCGTAGCTGTCAGGGCAATGATCGGCGTATCGGGGTAAAGAGTTCTTAAGTTTTTTAGTTCGCGGTAATCGGGTCTAAAATCATGGCCCCACTCTGAAATGCAGTGAGCTTCATCGACAGCTATCAAGCTAATATTTATAGAAGATAAAAAATTAATGAAATTTTCCGTCTTTAAGCGCTCGGGTGCCAGATACAAGATCTTTGTTTTTCCTTGTTTGGCACTTTGGAGTACTTCATTTATTTCGGAACTCTCTAAAGTGCTATTTATGTAATCCGCCTTTATTCCATTTGCCTTAAGCGAATTAACCTGGTCTTTCATAAGAGCAATTAGGGGTGAAATTACGAGCGTTATCCCGTCTAGCTCCAGGGCCGGCAACTGATAGCAAAGCGATTTTCCGCCCCCTGTTTGCATGACGATCAGTGAATCGTTTTGCTTTAGGACGTCATTTATTATCTCTTCTTGCAGCGGCTTAAAGTCGTCATAGCCGAAGTTGTTTTTTAAAGAATCATTTAATGAAGTAATAATTAACCCGCTTGTAATAAAATTTACTAGCTCGACACTCGTTTTTTATTTTCTTAAAACGTTGCGAACAAGCTAATTATAGTCAATTTTTAGTCTGCTTGATATTATTAATGGATAGATAGAAAATATATTTAGAAACGTAATTGATTCTTTGAAGGCGTGGGGATGAGGTCTAAATGATCGGTGCAATAGCGGGCGACATTATCGGCTCAGTCTATGAATGGGATAATATCAAGACCAAAGAGTTCCCCTTATTTACGAAGGACTGCAAATTTACCGACGATAGTATTCTCACAATAGCCTTAGCCGACTCAATACTTACAGAGACGTCTTATACCGAAAATCTGAAAAAATTCTATAAGTTGTATCCCGGCGGCGGATACGGCGGAAGTTTTCAAGACTGGGCAGAGAGTGTTAGTTCCAATCCCTATAACAGTTGGGGAAATGGTGCGGCGATGCGGATAAGCCCGGTCGGGTATGCTTACGGTGATCTGGAAATTGTTTTAAAAAAGGCAAAAGAGTTCACTGAAGTCACTCATGATCACCCGGAAGGGATCAAAGGCGGGCAAGCAACGGCAGCTGCTGTATATCTAGCCAGAACCGGAAGCTCAAAGGATGAGATCATTGAATATATAACTTCGACATTTAAGTATGATCTAAGCAAACATATCGATGAAATAAGACCAGCGTATGAGTATGATGTTTCTTCACAGGGCACTGTACCTCAGGCGATAAGGGCGTTTATCGATTCGAGCGATTTCGAAGACGCTATTAGAAACGCTGTATCTCTGGGCGGTGACAGCGATACGCTGGCATGCATAACCGGGGGCATCGCCCAGGCTTTCTATAGCGGCGTCCCAGCTAACATCGAATATAAAGTCTATGAAATATTAGATGATCGACTAATGGATATAACAAAAGAATTCACGTTGAAGTATTGCTAGGCTACTGATTTTGAAATATTACGCGTATTGTGACTTTATTTACCTCACCGGTATCATTGGCCGAATCTTCAAAGACTTCAAGGACG